>ERZ651776.276-NODE-276-length-75254-cov-10.758769_pt1 | contig 75254 bp, 70 predicted proteins | sample MGYA00514761_ERZ651776 | MGnify/ENA metagenome assembly ERZ651776 | reverse complement strand
ATTCTACCAACAGGTAGGGCTGGAGTTGTTCTGAAGCGATATTGGTTATTTCAAATATGCCACCATACTCTAACTCTAAAATAAATATCACCTCTTCAGACTTTGGTGTTTTTGAAGAAACACTTACTTTTATAATAAGATCATAATGATTCTCTGCCTGTCGTTTTTTCCCCTCTAAGCCGACACTTACTTGTATATCTGGCTTTAAGTTTTGATCGCTTATACCATTTTGTGCCGCAATGTTTTCGAAAGACAAGTCCTTAATGAATTGATTCAACACCTTCATTTTTGGGGAAGTATTGTTAATGGGTGCCCCAACATTTTTATTGTTTGTCATTTAGTGCCTCTTCAAAGTCTAACATCTCTCAGTACCATTTAGATTAAAAGGTCTCAAGCTCTGGGGGATAGATTTATTATTAGACCTTAAGAGCCTTTATCAAGATCAGAGTATTCACCATCAATAATGGTACTTGATTGTGGTGGTGATTCTTTTTGGCGAACGTTGTGTGAAGAAAAGGCCTTTAATTTAATCTTTTTTTGAAGCCAAATATAAAGAAAACTCCTAACTTTTGGCACTAATAAGGAGAATCCTATCGCATCAGTAAAAAAACCTGGCGTTAAAAGTAATAGGCCCGCCACTAAAATCAGGGCCCCATGTGCTAAAGACTCTATTGGGTTTTTAAGTTGAGAAAGATTAGCCTGTATTTCTGATAAAATTGCTAACCCCTGGGTTTTTACTAAAAAAGTACCAACAATTGCAGTTAAAACAATAATACCAAGAGTATTCCAAAGACCCAAGATACCACCTAATTTTATAAAAAGCATAATTTCTATAATCGGTACTATTACGAACAAAAGGAATAACCACATATTTTCATATCCTAGAACGGCGTTTGTAGAGGTGGACTTGTCTTATACTAACACATAGATAGGGGTTACATCAGGTTTTATCAATATACGAGTAACAGAGGTTTTTCATGAACAACGCAATTATTCAATTACTTATACTAGCAGCAGTAGCTGTGTTTTTAGTTTTTAGGTTAAAAAACTTATTAGGTACGAGGGAAGGCTTCGAAAAGAGTACAGAGAACACTGTTGTTAAGATAAAAGAAAAACAAGTTAAAAGCCCAAATTTAGAGATTATTAACGGTGGCTTAGATCATGACATTTTAGACCATGTTGAAAAGGAATCCAAAGCAGCTCAAAGTCTAAGTATAATAAAAGCAAAAGAACCAAAATTCAATGTGGGAGAATTTTTATCTGGTGCTCGAGAAGCATATGAAATGATTCTTTTAGCATTTAAAAGGGGTGATATTTCAAATGTAAAAACCCTTTTGTCAGAAGATGTTAAAGAGGCTTTTTCAAAAGATATAGAAAAAAGAAAAACAAAAGGATTAAACACAGAGATTACTTTTGGTGGTATCCGAGCCCTAACAATTGTAGATGCGGATTTTGACCAATCAAGCTCAGAGGTGGAAATTACAATTCGGTTTTTAAGCGATTTAACAACTGTCGTAAAAAACAATAAAGGGAATATAATAGAGGGTAGTGAAAATGATATTAAAGTTCAAAAAGATGTTTGGACTTTTGGCAGGACTCTTAAGTCAAAAAACCCAAACTGGTCTCTAATAGCTACCGAACTATAGGGTAAAAAACTAGTGTACGAGAGATATTTTTGGAACCTTTTAATGATTTAAGTTATAAAGAGTTAGATGGGTGGTTTGAAGAAAACCACTCAGAGGCTTTGGAAGTTTTTTTTAAGAGCAGTCTTCGTCAGCATAAAGAACTATCTAAATTAGATTTCAATAAGGGCGCAAGATATTTCTTCGAAGAAAATTTTATTCCAACACTAGTGGGCAGCCCAAAAGAAACCCTTTTTACAGGTTACTTTGAATCCGAAGTCTTTGGCTCTCTAGAGAAAGATGAAGAGTATAAATTCCCAATCTATAAGAAACCATTGAATATAGAGAAAACAAAAAAATGGTTTTCTCGCCGGGAAATAGAGGAAGAAAACTTACTTGCCAATCAAGGTTTAGAGATTGTGTATTTGAAAAGTAAAATAGATTTATTTTTTTTGCACATCCAAGGTTCAGGAAGAGTTTTATTAAAAGATGGCTCTATTATTAGAGTTGGTTTCGAAGGAAAAAATGGACACAAGTATGTCTCCGTTGGAAAAATCTTAATTAGCCGAGGGGTTTTTGAAACCAATACAATTACTCAAAAAAAAGTAAAAGAGTGGATTTTTGATAATCCAGAACAAGGAGATGAGCTTTTATTAGAGAACCCATCTTATATATTTTTTAAAATTATATCGGATTTAATGGATTCTGATGGGCCAATGGGAACAATGAAAGTTCCACTTACACCCCTTCGTTCTTTAGCAGTAGACCCAAATTTTATACCCCTTGGAACACCTTTATGGATTGAGAAGAATGGTGATGTACCACTAAGAAGACTTATGTTCGCTCATGATACGGGATCGGCGATTAAGGGTCTAAAAAGAGCTGATATATTTTATGGAACTGGAAAAAAGTCAGAGGAATTAGCTGGAAATGTTGTTGATTTTGGTCGTATGATTATACTAAAACAACGCAAGTAGTTTTCAGGTGATATAGTGCAAAAAAATAAACATAAAAACCTTAGTGAAGACGATGCTGAGATTTGGTCACGGGCTATTAGCGGCGTCAAGAAGAAGAGTGTTTTAAAAGAAAATAAAACAGTAGCGCTATTAGAAAAAAAAGTGAAAATAAAAAAAAGCACACAAGTAATAGAAAACACATATTTAAAAGTTAAGGGTTTTGAGATTGAACCCAAGGCGAACTTAACTAATTTATTAAGTAATAGAAGTGTTGATAAAAGAGTTTCCTTAAAAATGAAGGCTGGAAAAATGAGTCCAGAGGGAACCCTTGATTTACATGGATACAGATTAACACAAGCAAAGTTAGCGCTGAGAGGTTTTTTATTTAGTGCTTATGAAAGTAGAAAACGATTAGTTTTAATTATTACTGGGAAAGGTAAGCTTAGGGATGACCGAGGCCTTAATTTAGATTATAGGGGTGTTTTAAGAAATGAAGTTCCAGTTTGGCTTGAAGAAGCACCTTTGGCTGGTTTAATTTTAAGTGTAAAAAAAGCAAATCCAAAGCATGGAGGGGGCGGAGCGCTTTACGTTTATTTAAGAAAAAATAAATCAACTTTGGGTTGATCTTTTTAATCCTATAAAAGCTAAAATAGTAGCTATTACATAATATACAGAAATCCATGGCATTTGAACTGTGAAGTTATAACCTAAGTCTATAATATACCCAGTGATTCCAGGTCCTAAAGCAGAACCTAAAACCATAACCGAGGTTGCAAGAGCTTTAATTGATCCTAAGTTTTTGGTTCCATAAATTTCAGCCCAAAAAGAAGATGATAAGGTTCCACCTACCCCCGAAGTTATTCCTATAAGTGACATTCCGACCGAAGCAAAGAGAAGACTGTTTGAGATAGATAAAATCAGAAATCCAAAAATAGCTGGTATCATATAAAACGACATTAGTTTTATTGAATTAAAACGATCAATAACAATGCCTGAAAACACCATAGAAAGGACGGCTGAAATAGTAAAAATTGGAAAAAGAGAAACAATCTGTAGGTGAGACCAACCTTTTGTTTCTGCATAGTGAACATGGAAAAAAAATAATGCCGTGCTGAATGCTGCTGGGCCAAGTAAAGTGGGAAGTAAAAACCAAAACAAAGGATGTTTAATGGTTTCTTTTCTGGTCCAATGTTTGCCATTTAGACCAAAAGATTCATTTTCTTCTACAGTGTTTTTTGGAGAGCGCTCCTTATTGAGTAAGAAAATGAAAAAGGGAATAGAAACCACTAACACTATAGCAGAAGAAATCCATGAAAGTCGCCAACCTACTAAAGCTATCAACGCCACAAAGGCGATAGGTAGCACTGCCTCTCCAAGAGAGTGGCCTAGGTGAGAAATTGAAATAGCCTTACCTCTAGTTGCTACAAACCAGCGTCCAATTGAAACAGATGCAACGTGACTAGTCATTCCTTGACCTGTTAGTCGAAGAGCAAAAATGATAAAAGGTAGAAGGTACATGCTTTTAACTAGGGACATGGCGATACATGACGTTGCTAAGAGAAACAGAAATATACTTCCCAAAAAGCGAGCCCTAAATATATCAGTTAACCCACCAAGCCATAACATCACCACTGCTGAGCTCAGGGTGCCAACCATATAAAAGAGCCCCCATGTGCCATTAGATAAGTTGAAATCTTCTTGAATTTCGCCAGCAAAAATAGATATAAAAGTTGTTTGTCCGAAAGAAGACAAAAAAAATAGCAAGAAGCTAGCTAGCAACCACCTAAAGTTGTCAAAAATAAATTTCATACAACTTACCAGGGCAAAAAAAAGTGTTTTTATTAAAGAGTGCGCCTAAAAAGGTACAAGTATTTGTACTATAGAACATATTTGGCAAGATCTGCTGAGGTATGCAGATTACCAAGGTTTTTTTCAACAAATGCCTTGTCTACAACTATAGCTTCACCAGAACGATCAGGTGCAGAAAAACTCAGTTCTTCGAAAACCCGCTCAATAACAGTATATAATCTTCTGGCACCTATATTTTCAACAGATTGATTAACTTGAGCTGCAATTTTTGCTAACGCCTGTATCCCGTTTTCCGCGAAACTAACCGCAACACTTTCTGTGTTCATTAAGGCACTATATTGTAATGTAAGCGCATTTTCAGTTTCTGTCAAAATTCTCACGAAGTCGCTTTCAGTTAAGGCTCTTAGCTCTACCCTTATAGGAAGCCTTCCTTGAAGTTCAGGAAGAAGGTCTGAAGGCTTCGCTGTGTGAAAAGCACCTGATGCAATAAAAAGTATGTGATCAGTTTTTACTGGACCATATTTAGTACTTACAGTTGTGCCCTCGATTAAAGGAAGAAGGTCCCTTTGAACACCCTCTCTACTTACATCTGCACCACGAGCATCAGCTCTAGCACAGACCTTATCAATTTCATCTAAAAACACTATGCCACTTTGCTCGACAGCTTCTATTGCTGCAAGATTTACTGTTTCTTGATCTAGAAGCTTGTCAGCCTCATCTGAAACAAGGAGAGAATAGCTTTTTTTAACAGTTGTCTTTTTTTTGGTAGTCCTATTCCCAGCAGCTTTCCCAAAAATGTCAGCAATATTCATCATTCCGCCAGCAACTGAACCAGGTTGGCCTGGGATTTCAAACATTGATAACGGATTTGACGTGTCTGACACATCAATTTCTATTTCTTTGTCATCTAAAAGCCCATCACGCAATTTTTTTCTAAACATTTCACGCGTATTTTCGCGGGAATCAGGACCTGCTAACGCATCTAAAACACGTTCTTCAGCCTGATTGCGAGCCACTGATTTCACATTATCCCGCATCTGTTCTTTGGTAATAATAATAGCGGAATCAACAAGATCACGAACTATTTGTTCGACATCTCGACCTACATAACCGACCTCAGTAAATTTTGTTGCTTCAACTTTAATAAAGGGAGCATTTGCAAGCTTCGCTAGACGTCGAGAAATTTCTGTCTTTCCTACCCCGGTAGGCCCAATCATTAATATGTTTTTAGGGTAAACTTCATCTTTAAGACTTTCGGGAAGCTGTTTTCGACGCCAACGATTTCGGAGCGCTACAGCAACAGCTCTTTTTGCATCATTCTGCCCTACAATAAATCGGTCAAGTTCAGAGACAATTTCTCGGGGTGTAAGGTCGGTCATAGTGAGTCTTCCTTAGTTTTCTTTTTTGGACTTATTTTTTCTAAAGTTAAATTATTATTTGTATAGATACAAATTTCAGCCGCAATAGACATAGCAGACCTTACTATATCTTCAGCATTTTTATCAGTTGACATAAGAGCCCTCGCTGCAGCCAGAGCATAGTTTCCACCAGACCCAATTGCTGCAACATCATTTTCTGGCTCCAAAACATCTCCTGAACCAGTAATAACAAACATATCAAGGCCATCAGAAACAATAAGCATTGCTTCAAGGTTTTTTAAGTATTTGTCGGTTCTCCAGTCTTTTGCCAGCTCCACAGAAGCACGAGCTAGTTGCCCAGGCGAAGCCTCTAGCTTAGCCTCTAACCTTTCTAACAATGTGAAAGCATCCGCTGTTGATCCAGCAAAACCAGCCAGAACTGGGACCCCTCCAGGAGACAATTTTCGAACCTTTTTTGCAGAACCTTTAATAACTGTTTGCCCTAGGCTGACCTGTCCGTCACTAGCTATTACAACCTCATTGCTTTTTCTTACTGCTAAAATGGTGGTTCCGTGCCAACCAGATAAGTTAGTATTAGGCATAGTTTTCTCCTATGGATATTTCATATTAGAAACTTCTTAAGTTATTAGAGGGATCTTTCTATCTCTTGGCGTTCAAAAATTTCTATAACGTCATCAGCTCTAATGTCTTCATATGCGTCAAAAGCCATACCACACTCTTGTCCTGACTGAACATCAGACACCTCATCTTTAAAACGCTTTAAGGTTTTTAATGTTCCTTCATGAATCACAACATTATCTCTTAGTAATCTCACACCAGAAGATCTACGTGCAATACCTTCGGTTACAAGACAACCAGCGACACGACCAACTCCAGTAACTTTAAATACTTCTTTAATTTTAGCATACCCAATAAAGGTTTCTTTTATTTCAGCTGATAAAAGACCTGATGCGGCTTTCTTTATGTCATCAACCAGATCGTATATAATAGAGTAGTACCTAACTTCGATGCCTTTTTGTTGAGCAGTAGAGCGAGCTGAACTATTTGCCCGAACATTAAAACCTATTACTGGAGCACCAGAAGCTTCAGCAAGCCCTATATCAGATTCCGTAATAGCGCCAACGCCAGAGTGAAGAACCCTTACACGAACCTCAGAGTTACCAATCTTTGCCATAGCCTGAACAATAGCTTCCACAGACCCCTGTACATCGCCCTTGATAACCACGGGAAGCTCTGAAACTGTTTTATCATCTTTAGCTTTGGCCATAAGTTGTTCAAGCGTTGTGGATGCTCCGGCAGCTGCTCTACGATCCTTAGCAGCACTATTCCTATAAGAAGCAATTTCCCGCGCCTGCGCTTCTGTTTCAACTACGTTTAAAACGTCTCCGGCTTCTGGAGTACCATTAAGCCCCAAAACTTCGACGGGGCTAGATGGCCCTGCTTCTTTCACTCTTTCCCCTTTGTCGTTGATCAAGGCACGTACTTTTCCATACTGCTCTCCAGCCACAAATATGTCACCCTGCTTTAAAGTCCCGTTTTTTACGAGCACGGTAGCAACAGCGCCTCTTCCTATATCAAGGCTAGCCTCGATTACTGCGCCTGAAGCTGCTCTGTCCGGATTTGCTTTAAGATCTAACAGTTCAGCTTGAAGAGAGATATTTTCAAGGAGAGTATCAAGTCCAACACCAGAAATGGCAGACACTTCAACATCTAAAACATCTCCAGACATCTTTTCTACAATAACTTCATGTTGTAATAAATCAGTTCTAACTTTGTTTGCGTTAGCGTCTTCCTTATCAATTTTATTAATGGCAACTATCATAGGAACTTTGGCAGCTTTTGCGTGATTAATTGCTTCAATTGTTTGAGGCATTACAGCATCGTCAGCAGCAACTACTAAAATAACGATATCCGTTACCTGAGCACCTCTCGCACGCATTGATGTGAAAGCAGCATGGCCTGGGGTGTCAAGGAAAGTTAATAATGAGCCAGCCTGGTCTACTTGATAGGCCCCAATGTGTTGGGTTATACCCCCAGCCTCTCCAGCTGTTACTTTAGCGTTCCTAATGGCATCTAGTAAAGATGTTTTCCCATGGTCAACGTGCCCCATAACGGTGATTACGGGTGGACGCGGTTTTAGATCTTTATCGTCGTCTATTATTTGATCAATAACATCCTCAACATCTGAGTCTGAAACCCGAACTACTTTATGCCCAAATTCCTCAATAATGAGTTCAGCTGTATCAGCATCTAATATCTCATTTTGTGTAGCCATTATTCCACTAGTCATTAAAGACTTTACAACGTCAGCTACTCTTTCAGCCATACGGTTTGCTAGCTCTTGAACAGATATAGCTTCAGGCAACTGGACATCACGAATTATTTTTTCTCGCTCAACAACGGTTCCGAGCATTTTTTGACGAGCACGCTCTTGCTTTCTTTTCATTGCAGCCATGGAACGCTGGCGCCCACCATCAGTGCCAGCAAGGACTTGGTTTAAAGTGAGCTTTCCAGACCTCCGGCCATCTCCCTCGCGAGAGGCTTTACTTTTCCCCTTATTGTTATCCTCCTGGTCATCAAGTTTTTTTGGAGCTCCTGATTGGAGTTTCCCTGTGGGGCGTTGAACAGCACTAGGACCGTCCATAGAGTCTAAAGGTTTTGACCCAGGTGGAGGAACAGAAGCTAATTTCGCAATCTCTAGGTCTTTAATTTTTTGTGCATCTTCTTCGGACTTCTTTTTTCTCTTTTCTTCTCTTTCCCGCTCTTCTCTTTCTTTTTCTGTGTTTTCAGCTAACCTAATAGCCCTTTCTTCTGCACGAGTTTTCTCTTCTTTTTCTCGACGAGCCTTATCTACGCCTTCTTGTTCTTTTGCTGCTTTTAATGCAGTTAACCTGCGTGTCATCTCAGCGTCGGTTATTCCAGAAGGTCTTTTTGATAACCCTGGAGGTTGCGGAGCACTAGAGGAGTTTTCAGTTACTTTTTGGGGGATGGCCGTAGGAATTACAACTCGTTTACGCTTTGTTTCTACTACAACACTTTTTGTTCGACCGTGACCAAAACTTTGTCTTACATTGCTAGCTTTACCCGAACCACCACGGATACCAAGAGGTTTTTTATCATCACTGTCGCTCATGTGCTATTCTTTCCTTTTGGGCTGAAGAATGCCCTTGTATTTCACGTATTCCACCAAGACGTAATGCCTCTAAAGTGATTTCTTTATGTAGCCCGCCTCGCGTTATTGCGGCATGTATCACACTTTCTCTACCAAAAGCCAAACCTAATTCTTGCATTTTTAAGCAGTTAATTAGGGTTCCAGCTCCTACAGGGGGCCTAAGACGAGACTTTTCTCTAGGTGAGCCGTCACTCGCTTGTATTAAAAGTACGGCACGATCTGTCTCTAACAACCCTTTAACCTTTTCAAAACCAGCAATAGCTTGGTTAGCTTTTCGTGCTAAAGAAATCAGATTAAGTAATTTTTTTAAAATAGATTCTTCAATTTGCTTTGATAAATTATTGTTTATTAACACAGGTTTTTTTGAAACTACGGAGAATAAGTTTTTACGCAAAGCACGCTCTAAACTGCTCTTTTTTGAACTTACCCACATCCCTTTGCCTGGAAGTTTACAAAAAACATCAGGAACAGCTCCACCATCGGGCCCCACAACAAACCGTACCATAGATTTTGTATTCATAATTGAGCCTGTTGATATACAACGTCTCTCTATAATTTTTGTTGGATTTTTTTTCAAACACGCACTTTCTTTAGTAATAAATAAACTTTTATTCTTCTGGTAACTCATCTGAAGCTTTAACCTCATCTGAAGCAAGATCTGAGGGATCGACCCAACCCAACTGAATTCGTGCCGTCATTACTAAGTTCTGTGCTTCAGCCAAAGACATTTCAAACTTTTCTAGTACACCTGTATCTTTAACCCTCTCACCATTTATGGTAGTCCAACCTCCTGCAAGCTCCCAATCAGCGCATGTCGCGAAGTCTTCAAGTGTTTTTACATCGTCCATAGATAAAGCCTCTACCATTTGAGGAGTTAAACCCTCAAAGGTTACTAAGCTTTCTTCTACACCATTAGCTCGAGCTGTTTCTAAGGCCTTTATGTCTCGAGCGTTTAAGAAATCTTTTGCCCTAGCTTGAAGCTCTTTAGCCGTATCTTCATCCACACCATCGATAACCATCAACTCAGTAGGATCTACATAGGCAACTTCTTCAAGAGAAGTGAAACCTTCAGAAACTAAAAGTTGAGCAAAAAACTCGTCTAGATCTAAGGTCTCGATAAACAGCTTAGTTTTCTCTTCAAATTCAGCCTGTCGTCGAGTGCTTTCCTGTTCCTCTGTCATAATGTCTATATCTAAACTAGTTAACTGAGAGGCTAACCGTACATTTTGTCCCCTTCGTCCAATTGCAAGTGATAGTTGTTCGTTTGGCACTACAACCTCTATTCTCTCAGCCTCTTCATCTAATACCACTTTAGTCACCTCTGCTGGTTGCAGGGCATTTACTAAAAAGGTTGGTTGGTCTTCATTCCAGGGTATAATGTCAATCTTTTCACCCTGTAATTCGTTAACTACTGCCTGGACACGGGACCCCCGCATACCCACACATGCACCCACTGGGTCAATAGAAGAATCGTAAGATATAACAGCAATTTTTGCCCTAGACCCAGGATCTCTTGCAACGGCTTTTATATCTATAATACCTTCATATATTTCTGGAACTTCCATTTTAAACAACTCAGCCATAAACTGATTATCAGTTCGACTCAGAAACACTTGTGGTCCTCTAGCTTCTCTACGAACTTCTTTGATATAAACGCGGATACGATCATTTGGCCTGTAACTTTCCCGCCCAATTTTCTCATTTCTACGTAATACAGCCTCACCTCGTCCTATATCAACAATTATGTTACCATATTCTTCCCGTTTTACGACACCGTTCATAATTGTCCCTGCACGATCTTTAAATTCTTCGTACTGCACATCTCTTTCGGCTTCACGAATTTTTTGAAGAATGACCTGTTTGGCTGCTTGAGCAGCTATCCTACCCATTTCTACAGGAGGAATTTCGTCACGAATTTCGTCACCAACCACAGGATCTTCTTTAAGTTCAGAGGCTTGGTTTATGGTTATTTCAGCTGAGGGGTTTAGTACCATATCATCCTCAACAACTGTCCTAATCCTTGTAAATGTTGCGCCTCCAGTTTTGCGGTCAATTTTAACATTTATATCAAGTTCTGCCCCGTACCTGGATTTCGCCGCACGAGCAAGACTTTCTTCCATTGCTTCAATTACAAGATCAGGGTCTATCATTTTTTCTCGAGCTACTGCTTCTGCTGTTTGTAAAAGCTCAAGTTGGTTTGCGGATGTTATTGCCATTTTTAGTCCTCTCCTTCTTCGGGAACAGTTTCATCTATTTCGTCAAATTTTTCTTTGTCAAATTTTTCAAAATCTTTTCTATTTTTTAACACATCTTTAATTAAAGTGTCTGTTAGAATAAGCTTTGCATCAGATAATAAATAAAAAGCTATTTTAAGTTTTTTGCCATTTAACTCTAAGACAACAGAATCGTTATCAATACCTAAAAGATTACCCTTAAACCGGCGCTGGCCATCGACTAACTCTAGTGTTTCAAGCTTAACTTGATACCCACACCAATCTTCAAAATCTTTTAACCGGGTTAATGGGCGGTCTATTCCAGGAGATGACACTTCGAGCGTGTACTCTTTTTCTATAGGGTCCTCTACATCAAGTATAGTAGAGATATCAGTTGATATTTTTGCACAATCATCAACATTAAATGTCCCAGAAGTTGAATCTGCCATAACCTGAAGTGTACTAGGTTCATCGTCTGTGAGGCGAAGTCTTACAAGCTCGTAACCTAACGATTCAATCGCGGGACTTACGATAGTAGAGATTTTTTTCTCTAAAATAGAGCGAGAAATAAGATCAGTCATCTAACGTCTTTCAATAAAAAAACGGGCTAGCAGCCCGTTACTTAATTTCGGTGGTATGCTGGGATTGTCTCAACATACCGCTGTTATACCGGTCTATACCCAACAATATTAAGTATTTCAAGTACTTTAGAGATAAGATTTAAATATTGTTTATAAGGAGTGTTTTTTAAAGATTAATGTTTTTGATCTTATTTGTGGCGGATAGTAGTTCTTTTGAAATACCTGGCTCAGACATAGCATGCCCAGCGCAATTAATCATTTTTAGATCTGCATTTCCCCATTTTTGTGCTAACCTATATGCAGATATAGGGGGGCAAACCATATCATACCGGCCTTGAATTATCGTGGAAGGAATTTTATCAATTTTATCAATATTATCTAATATTTGATTGTCTGACTTAAGAAACCCTTTGTTATAAAAATAGTGACATTCAAGTCGAGAAAAAGCTCTTGTGTAGTTTGTTTTAACCTCATTAAATTTTTTATTAGATCCAAAGACAGCTAATGCGGTTTCCCAACCGGCCCAAATACTAGAAAATTTGTGCTCTAGTGCCATATTACCAGAAAACAACCTTTTATGATAAGCTGTGATTAAATCATTTCTTTCTTCTTTAGGAATTAAACTTATAAAAACATTCCAGTGTTCTGGAAAAAACATTCCAGCACCGCCTCCGTAAAACCAATCAAGTTCTTCTTTTGTCATTAGAAAAACTCCTCGAATGATCATGTAAGATGTTCGATAAGGATGAGATTGAGCATATAACAATGACAAAGTAGACCCCCAGCTTCCACCAAATAATATCCATCGTTCGATTTTTAATAGTTTTCGAATTATTTCTATATCAGATATCAAATCCCACGTAGTATTGTTAGAAACATCTGCAAAGGGTGTAGACTTTCCACAGCCGCGTTGGTCAAATAGTATTATATGATAATGTTGTGGGTCAAAGTAACGCCGCATGTATGGACTGCAGCCACCCCCTGGCCCACCATGCAAAACAATAACAGGAGTGCCGTTAGGGTTTCCACAGCGCTCTAGATAAATAAGATGACCAGACCCAACATCCACCATTTGTCTTTTAAAGGGCTCTATTGGTGGGTATAAATGATCTACCGCGTAGTTTTGTCCTGTCGATTTGTTCATAGCTGCTTCTATAACACATACTATTGGAACAAAAATGATAAAAAGCTGGAGATTTTAAATGAAAACAACAGTTGATGTACAGGAAATTAAAAAATTTCAAGATATGGCAGCAGAATGGTGGGACCCAACAGGTAAATTTAAACCATTGCATATGCTTAACCCTTGTCGATTAGATTACATTAACAGTCAAATAGCCTATGAATTTGACAGAGATTTGACAGAAAACCTCCCTTTTGAGGGATTAAAAATCCTCGATATTGGATGTGGTGGTGGGCTTTTAAGTGAACCTATGGCGAGGCTTGGAGCAGAAGTTGTAGGAGCTGACGCTGCTGAAAGAAATATAAAAGTTGCAAAAGTTCATGCAGAGGAAGCAGCGTTAAATATCGATTATAAGCATACTACAGCGGAAGACTTGGCAAGTGAAGGAATGAAGTTTGATGTAATTTTAAATATGGAGGTTGTAGAACATGTCTCAGACCCGCTGACTTTTATCACTGCTTGTCAACAGCTCTTAAATGAGAATGGTTTGATGGTTTGTTCAACTATCAATAGAAATCCAAAAAGCTATATAATGGCAATAATTGGTGCAGAGCATGTTATGAGGTGGCTTCCAAAGGGCACTCATGAATGGAAAAAGTTTATTAAGCCTAATGAGCTATACGAATACATAGAGCTTTCGGGTTTAACTCCAGTTGACAAAAAGGGGTTTGTTTTTAATCCATTTTTGTGGAGCTGGTCTCTTTCAAAAAAAGATTTTTCTGTAAACTATGTAACAGCAAGCGTTAATAAAGGTAAAATGTTATAGTTTTTTACTTAATTTAATACGTAAATCACGTAAAATTGGGATTACTTTACGTAGTTCCTCTGAACCAAATTTTGTCAGTAGGTTTTCAGCAATGGGAGCTATTTTTTCAAGTGCAGAGTCTCTAGCCATCCTTCCTGCAGGGCTTATAGTAATTAGCTTACGGCGTGCATCATCCCAATCAGGGTTAACATTTACGTGACCAGCCCACTCAAGTTTTCTCAATGTGTTTGTTATTGCTCCTTTTGTTAGGTTGAAAGTACGGGCAATTTGGGCGGGAGTTCTTGGATCTGTTGTGCCAGCGATATGATTAAGAACAGAAAACTGAGATAGCTCCATTCCTTTTGGTAAAGCCCTAGTGAGCTGGTGTCGTGCTAGTTGCTCTGCCATAAATAGTTCGCTGAAAAGCTCTGTTGCTAATGAATCCTTCGGTTTTGTCATTTAATAACCTTGTTATTTTAATCTAAACATTAAAGAAGGTTGCTTTTGTATTAAGAAAAACTATTTAGTTTGGTTGAGTAAATCATATACGATATATAGTCGTTTTATTCAATCGGCTTGTATTTTAGTAGTGAAAACATTTAAGTTTATGAACGCAGATAAAAGACTATCGTTTTGGGTTTTGATTTTGGGTGTATAATTTTAGGGTAAAAAATGGACACGCCACCTTGTTTATTTGATCGTAAAACGATCTTAAGAAATCGAAAAAGGGTAACCCAAAAACAGTCAGAAAACTTTCTATTTAGAGAGTTGGCACATGAATTTAAGGAAAGACTTGCTGATTCAAACAGAGTTTTTACTAGGCCTGCCATTGTTACCGGTTTTCCAGAGTTTTGGAAAAAGTGGATGCCCAACGCTAAAATAGTAACAGATGAAGAGTTTTTAAACTTAACTTTAGATAATTATGATTTAATAATTCATGCACTGTGCTTGCATTGGTCGAATGATCCTGTTGGACAATTGATTCAATGTAATAGAGCGCTTAAATCAGACGGCTTTTTCATGTGCTCACTTTTAGGTGGCAATACTTTATCTGAACTTAAGCACGTTCTTTCTGAAGCAGAGCTAACTATAAGTAATGGGTTGTCGGATCGGCTTTCTCCAATGGCAGAAATTAGATCGATTGGGAACCTTTTACAAAGAGCAGGCTTTGCGTTACCAGTTGCGGATAGCGTTAAACATAATGTTGTTTATGATTCTATTTATCATTTAATGCGAGATTTAAGAGACATGGGTGAAACTAATGCCCTATCCTCAAGAAATAAGAGGTTTACTAGATCAAAGTTGTTTGAAGAAGCAAATAGGGTATATTTGAAAAAGTATAAACTTCAAAATAATAAAATTATGGCTACTTTTGAACTTATTTTCTTGGCTGGGTGGTCTCCTGATGATAGTCAACCTAATCCCTTAAAGCCGGGGACACCAGCAAAGCCTTTAGGTGAAGTTCTAAATCACTTTGAACTGCATTCTGATAAAAATAAAGAGATATAAATCAATGAGTAATGACAAAACAATAACAAGAAATAACATTCCCAAAAACCATCCACCGGTTAACCCAGAAAAAATAGGAATATTATTGACAAATCTGGGCACACCGGATCACTATTCTTATTGGCCAATGAGAAGATATTTAGGTGAGTTTTTATCAGATCAGCGGGTTGTTGATTACTCACCTTGGATATGGCAACCACTTTTACAGCTCATTATTTTAACAAAAAGACCTTTCACCAGTGGAGCGGCTTACAAGAGCATTTGGAATCATGAACAAAATGAGAGCCCACTATTAACAATAACCAAAGCTCAGACAGAAAAAATTAAAGAAAAAATGTTTGATCGGTACGGAGACAAAGTTTTAGTAAATTTTTGTATGCGTTACGGCAACCCATCGACAAAATCAGTAGTCAAAGATTTAATTAAAAAGGGGTGCAGGAAGATTCTGTTTTTTCCACTCTACCCTCAATATGCTGGAGCAACATCGGCCACAGCTAACGACGCACTGTTTAGAACATTAATGACTGAAAAATGGCAACCAGATGTCCGAACTATATCAGCATATTTCTCGCATCCAGCATATATTAATGCTTTAGCAAAATCTGTTGAGAAAGCGTATCTCAAAATACCAGATAGGCCAGATATTCTAGTTTGCTCTTATCATGGGGTTCCTAAAAGGTATTTAATGGAAGGAGACCCCTACCATTGTCAGTGTCAAAAAACGACAAGGCTTCTAAAAGAACGTTTGGGTTGGGAGGACACAGAAATAGTTACAACATTTCAGTCTCGATTTGGGCCAGAGGAATGGTTGCAACCATATACAGTTAAAGAGGTTGCTAGGTTAGCACAAATAGGGAAAAAAAAATTAGCAGTTATCGCCCCTGCTTTTTCGTCGGATTGTATAGAGACCTTAGAGGAAATAAATGAAGAAATTAAAGAGAGTTTTGAAAAAGCAGGAGGTAACCAGTTTACATATATACCTTGTTTAAATGATGACCATGACCACATCATAGCATTGAGTAAGATTATTGATGATAATTTATTAGGTTGGGTTTAAAGCCACAAATTGTATTCATTAAACATTCTGAGTACACTTAAATGTTACGGCGTGGGGAACCTCTAGTTAATTTTTTAGTTAATATATTTTCAGACAAGAACTCAAACAATCACAATTAAAGTGCTTGTGTTGGTCGAGTCATAGTAAATTAATCCGCGTGCACCAAAGATAATAATAAAAGCACAGACTACAGAGATTGCTATTTTGACATTTATTCTCATCATGAAAGTAAGTCTCTAAGGCAGGCTACCAGGGGCAAATCAGCTGGAAGCATTTTAACTTTCAAAATTTGGGCTGGAGTTAACCATTTTAACGCTTGGTTTTCGCGTGCTTGAACTATGCCATTCCATTTTCTACAAACATATAGAGGCATAAGAAGATGAAACTCATCATACTTATGGCTCGCAAATGTTAATGGAGCTAAACAACTACCCCAAGTATTTATTCCCAACTCCTCATGAAGTTCCCGAATTAACGCAGTTTCGGGGCTTTCGTTCATTTCAACTTTCCCTCCTGGAAACTCCCAAAACCCCTCTAAGCTTTTCCCTTCCGGACGCTGGGCTATCAATACCCGACCATCTTCATCAATTAGAGCAACACAAACAACTAGCTTAATATTCATTATAATTAAACTTCCTTAAGACCTGTAATCAGCATTAATAGAAATATAAGAATGAGTTAAATCACAGGTCCAAACAGTAGATTTAAATCTACCTATCCCTAGATCAACAGAAATAATTAAATCTTGCCTTTTCATATAGTCTGCTGCTAATTTTTCGTTGTAGCTTGGAGATACCCAACCATTTTCTGCAACTAATATATTCCCAAAATATATTTTTAATTTGTCTCTCTCTGCTACTGCCCCAGATTTCCCAATTGCCATTACGATCCTGCCCCAGTTTGGGTCCTCACCAGCAATGGCTGTTTTCACTAATGGCGAATTTGCTATCGACATCCCTATTTTCCATGAATCTTTTTTACTTTTTGCTCCTGAAACATTTATCTCAATAAACTTTGTTGCACCCTCTCCATCTCTTACAACTTGATGGCTTAAGTCGAGCATCACTTTCTCTAGGCCGTTTTGAAACTTTTTCAGAGCCATTGGGTTTTGTGAGGTTATTTCAGAGGCCTCTGATTTACCTGTTGCTGCAATTAATAAAGTATCAGAAGTAGATGTATCACCATCCACAGTTATACAATTAAATGTTTTTGCAGATATATTACTTACTATTTTTTGTAAGATTGGTTGTGAAATTTTGGCATCAGTAAAAATATATACCAACATTGTGGCCATATCAGGAGCTATCATTCCTGATCCTTTCGCTATCCCACAAATAGTAACTTTCTTTTGGTCTATAATAATACTAGCACCTGACCCTTTTGGAAACGTATCCGTGGTCATAATTGCTGATGCAGCATCTGAAATTTTTACGTCACTTAAAGAGTTTTTTAATGAGGAAAGGGACTTAACTATTTTTTCAGTTGGTAAGGGTTCACCAATAACACCCGTTGAAGAGGTAAAAATATGAGATTCTGGAATTTTAATAGTTTCTGACAAACCTTTCACGATTTCTTTAACTGATTGATTGCCCGCCTCTCCCGTGAAGGCATTGGCATTCCCAGAATTTACAAGAAATGCAAACCCTTTTGCCTTGTTTTTTGGGTCACCAAGTTTTTTCTGACAGTCAAGTACAGCATTGGATCGTGTTGAAGAACGTGTAAAAACTCCAGCAATAGTTGAGCCAGGGGAAATACTTGCTAACATTAAATCCAATCTATTTTTATACTTTATTCCCGAAGCATGGCTAGAGAAAGTGACACCGCGTATTACCGGTAGTTTTGGAAACCCCGCTTTTGGGGCAAGAGGTGACAATTTTGAGTTTTCAGACATAGGGTTGAGCCTCGAAACTATTTTGAAAGTAGACCAATGTTTCTAACTATTGATGGATCAATAGAAACTTCTGCACGTACTACCTTTGCCGCAGAAGTTATTTTACGGACTTTATCACTTATATATTTCTCTTTGAGAGCTCTTTCAATTTCAACCCTTACATCCTCTAAACTGGGGGGAGTCTTTAACCTACTATTGTTTAATTTGATTATATGCCATCCAAATTGGGTTTTAATTGGATCAGATACAGCACCAATCTCTAAAGCTAAGACCGCGTTTTCAAATGCTGGGACCATTGCTCCTTTGCCGAACCAACCGAGGTCACCACCTCTGGATCCACTTGGTCCTGTAGAGTGGTTTTTTGCTAAATCAGAAAAATTTTTTCCGGCAGCTATTTGTTTTTTTACGGCAAGTGCCTTTGCTTCTGTCTTTAATAAAATATGTGCCGCGTTGAACTCTTTCTCAGATTGTGATGTACTATAATTGGCCTCGTAAAAGTTCTTTATATCCTTTTCATTTAACGCATCTTTTGAAATTATTGATATGTAAGTATTTGCTAAGAAAGCTCTTAATTCATTTTCATAACTGTACTGAACTATAGAATTTTTTTGGCTTTCAATTGCTTTTGCTAAAACAGCTTGCTGAATAAGTTGATCTAGAATGCCTTTAAACAAGACGGCGTCTTCAAGAGATTTATACTGGTCGGTCAGTCGGTCCTGTAATGCGATAACATGTCCAAGTGTAATATTTGTATCTTCTACGGTGGCTAAGACAGTATTAGCATCCTGCGCTACAACATTACTAGTCGCACAAAAAATCATAAAAAAGCTCAAATAAATAAATGAAAATAACTTTCGCATAAAACAGTCTCCATGTATTAAAAAAATCCTTGACGTTGACACTAAACGAGTCGCACCTTACATCGCCTTAGGTTAGTGTCTATATTAATCATATTAACGGTATATTTGGTAGCCGTATAGGTAACAAAGTTATAAGATACAAATAAATTAGGAAAACTAGGGCAGTTTATTATGTTAAGTTTTGGAGTTCTTTCAAAAAAGATTTTTGGTTCGGCTAACGATAAAAAAATTAAAAAAGTTAAGCATTTGGTTGAAAAGATTAATTCTTTAGAGGCCGAATTTTTGGTTCTATCAGATGGTGAGATTTTAGAAAAAACTAATGAACTTAAAGGTCGAGTATCCTCAGGAGAAACTTTAGATTCCTTATTGCCAGAGGCATTTGCCAATGTTCGAGAGGCTGCAAAGCGCTCTATAGGGCTTCGAGCATTTGATACTCAATTAATAGGAGCAATTTTTTTACATCAGGGAAACATCGCTGAGATGAAAACAGGAGAAGGCAAAACGTTGGTAGCTACTTTTCCAGCATATTTAAATGCGCTTTCAGGTGCCGGTGTTCATATAGTTACAGTAAATGACTATCTGGCTAAGAGAGATGCTGAATGGATGGGTAAAGTGTACTCTTCGCTTGGTATGGTGACTGGTGTGGTTTATCCGCAGCAGCCAGATTCAGAAAAAAAAGAGGCTTATGCCGCTGACGTAACTTATGCAACAAATAATGAACTTGGGTTTGATTACCTAAGGGACAATATGCGTTCTGACCTATCAGAGGTGGCTCAACGTGAACATAATTATGCTATAGTTGATGAAGTCGATTCTATCTTAATTGATGAAGCTAGAACGCCATTAATTATTTCAGGGCCCTCTGATGATAAGTCAGAGTTGTATTTAAAAGTGGACAAGATGATTCCGTCAATAATGGAAGAACATTTTTCATTAGACGAAAAGACCCGTGTCGTTACAATAACTGACGAGGGCAATGATTTTATTGAAAAAAAACTGATTGAGATAGGGTTATTACCTGAAAGCCAATCACTATATGATCCTGAAAGCACCTCATTAGTCCATCATGTAACGGAGGCTCTAAAAGCACATAAGGCCTTTAAAAAAGATAAAGACTACATGATTAGAGATAATGCAGTTTTACTAGTAGATGAGTTTACCGGGCGTATGATGGTTGGACGCAGGCTTTCTGGAGGTTTGCATCAAGCAATCGAGGCAAAAGAGGGGTGTGAGATTCAGCCAGAGAATATCACGCTCGCCAGTGTGACGTTTCAAAATTATTTCAGGCTTTACAGTAAACTTGCTGGAATGACTGGTACAGCTACTACTGAAGCTGAAGAGTTTGGTGAAATATATGGATTGGGAGTTGTGGATATACCAACTAACGAACCCGTGGCTCGTTTTGATGAACATGACGCTGTTTACCGAACAGCTAAAGAAAAATTTGATTCAATTGTTTTAGAGATAAAAAAATCAAATGAAAAAGGACAGCCAGTTTTAGTTGGAACAACATCAATTGAAAAATCTGAGTACTTGGCGACGCTCCTAAAAAACGCAAATATTGATCATAATGTTTTGAACGCAAGACAACATGAAAAGGAAGCGGAGATTATTGCGAATGCTGGCAAACTTGGCGCAGTAACTATAGCAACCAACATGGCAGGAAGGGGAACTGATATACAGCTAGGTGGCAACGTAGAGATGAGAGTTTTTCAAGCCCTTTCTGATGACCTAGATGCTGATGCTGAGAAAATCAGAACAAAAATAGAAGCTGAAGTTTTAGCTGAAAAACTTAAGGTAAAATTAGCAGGTGGTTTATATGTTTTGGCAACAGAAAGGCATGAAAGTCGTCGGATAGATAACCAGTTGAGGGGAAGGTCTGGTCGACAAGGGGACCCTGGAAGATCAGCTTTTTTCTTAAGCCTTGAAGATGATTTGATGAGAATATTTGGTTCTGAAAGACTTGATAAAATGCTATCAACGCTTGGCATGAAGGATGGGGAAGCAATTGTTCACCCTTGGGTTAATAAGTCGCTAGAGAAAGCTCAAGCTAAGGTGGAGGGTAGGAACTTCGATATTCGTAAACAACTTCTTAAGTTTGATGACGTTATGAATGATCAGCGTACGGTAATATTTTCACAAAGATTAGAAGTGATGCGCTCTGAAGATGTAAGCGAGATTGTACAGGATATGCGGTATCAATTAATAGATGATTTAATTAATGAGTATATTCCTCCTAAAACCTATGCAGAACAATGGGACACAATAAACTTAAGTTTAATGCTTAAAGAAAAATTGGATATTGAGGTAGATACTGAGGCTTGGGCTGATGAAGAAGGTGTTGATGGGGAGGCAATTACAGAAAGATTGTATAAGCTATCAGATGAAAAAATGGCAAAAAAGTCTACAGACTTTGGAATAGAAACGATGCGAAATATCGAAAAACAAATTGTACTTCAGACGATTGATGGAAAATGGCAAGATCACTTGTTAAAATTAGAACATTTGCGTTCAGTTGTAGGTTTACGTGGCTATGCCCAGCGGGATCCACTTAATGAATACAAAACAGAGAGTTTTCAACTTTTTGAAGGAATGCTAGATAGCTTGCGTGAAGATGTGGTGCAAAAACTTGGTCAAGTGCGCCCAATTTCGGAGGAAGAGCAAAATTTAATTTTGGCCCAAATTACAGAACAACAAAGAGTACAAGAAGAGATGAAAAAAACTAGTTTTGACACTCAAGCTCCACTAAATACGCAGAGTGACTCTTTTAATGAAGCTAACCCTGAAACTTGGGGTAATCCAGGAAGAAACTCTCAGTGTCCATGTGGATCTGGTAAAAAATTTAAACATTGCCATGGTCGTTTCTAGAGCAGATAGTATTTTCTAAAACTACCTTCACCTTTAAGTCAATTATACTCAGTTGAGAGACTTTATAATATTACAGGATAAAACTTATTGTTTGGAGATAGAGTAAATATTTCAAAGCCATCTGCTGTGACACCTAGAGAGTGTTCAAATTGAGCCGATAGTGATTTGTCTCGAGTTACAGCAGTCCAACCATCAGATAGAATTTTTGTTTCTGGTTTGCCAATGTTAACCATAGGTTCTATTGTAAAAAACATACCCTCCTCTAGAACAGGGCCTGTTCCCTTGGCCCCGTAGTGTAATACGTTCGGAGGTGCATGAAAAACTGTACCCAAACCATGCCCACAGAAATCTTTGACCACAGACATGCGGTTAGCCTCAACATATGTTTGAATTGCATTTCCTATATCGCCAAACGTATTCCCTGGTTTTACTTTTTCTATTCCCTTAAAGAGTGCATCGTGTGTGATCTTTATTAATCTCTCTGCTTTTCGGTTTAATGCTCCTACGGCGTACATGCGGCTAGTGTCACCATACCAACCATCTACAATTACTGTGACGTCAATATTAATAATGTCGCCATTTTTTATAATTTTGGTGCTTGGAATCCCATGACAAACAACATGATTTAGACTGATACAAGAAGCGTGCTTGTATCCCCTATATCCAATAGTAGCAGACTTAGCATTAGCTTTTTCAATTATTTTGTTTATAGCAATATCAATTTCTTCTGTTGATTTTCCGGGAACCACTAACTCTCCAATAGTGTCCAAAATACTGGCTGCCAGACTTCCTGCATTTCGCATTCCTGTGAAGGAACTTTTATCATGAATACGAATACCATTTTTGTTTATATGCATATTTGAATCGAGCTTTTCATACTATAATTAACCTAAAATTGTTGATGAACTGTAAATCATTCGATAATTGGTTGCTAGATATATAAGAGTATTAATATAGATTATTTACCCTTATGTAAAAAACTCAGAGTTTCGAGTTGTATAAGGGTTTTTTTAATAAGAGAGTAATATTTATTATTTTAATTGGGTGAGTTCATTAAATATGCAAAATCCGTCAGCTAGCATGTTAGTCATTGGGGATGAAATTCTTTCTGGTCGTACAAGAGATTCTAATATGCATTACCTCGCCATCGAGTTAACGAAAGTTGGTATAGATCTTAAGGAAGTTAGGGTTGTATCAGATTCTGAAGCTGAGATTGTACAAGCGGTAACCCAACTAAGTGAGAAGTATGGTTATGTTTTTACCTCAGGAGGAATTGGTCCCACGCATGACGATATTACAGCAGATGCTATCGGTTTAGCGTTTAATTTAGAGGTAAAAGTATGTGCTGAAGCAAAAGAAATTTTAGAGAACCATTATTTAAACTCTGAGGTTGAATTAAATGAAGCTCGTTTGAGAATGGCCAGAACACCACTTGGTGCTAAACTCATAAAAAACTCAGTGTCGGCAGCACCAGGGTTTAATGTGCAAAATGTGTTTGTTATGGCGGGCGTTCCCTCTGTTTTTCAGGTTATGGTTCAATCAGTTATTAAAACCATAAATGGAGGTCAGCCAGTTTTATCCCGAAGTTTGAACATTTTAAGTGGTGAGGGCAATATCGCTGAAAAATTAAAAATATTTGCAGAAGATAATAAGCTATTAGCAGTAGGGTCCTATCCATTTCAAAAAAATGGTAAATATGGCACCAATATAGTTATAAGAGGAAAAAATAATAAGAGTCTTGATAAGGCGTTCGACAAACTTTTGGAACTTTTCAGTGGGATGATTGATGAACCTTAAAGATTTTTGGAATGCGTCTGATGTTTGTTGGCCACCAATAAAAAAATTAGAAATAGGACCGTGGACTATTAGAGAAGGAGGAGGTGGTGGTAACCGAGTATCCGCAACGTCTTTGAATAATAGTAATAGTTTTTTGGATACAGATATTGTGCGTGCTGAAGCGGCAATGAAAGCCCTAAGCCAGCCTTATATCTTTCTTATTGGAAAAGAGGAAAGAGAGCTAGATTTTACGTTAGAAACACTTGGGTATAATATTGTTACTCCAAGTGTTATTTATGGATGTGATATAGATAGGGTTAGTAACTTCGATATTCCACCGATAACAACCTTTAATGTTTGGCCACCATTGGAGATTATGAAAAAAATCTGGATTGAAGGAGGTGTGTCAGAAAGCCGCCTCTCTGTTATGGAAAGATCAAAAGGAGAAAAGACAACGATTTTGGGTCGGGTATCTAACGTGGTAGCTGGGTGTGCGTTTGTTTCAATTTACAGTGGTATATCTATGGTTCACTCTGTTTTAGTGCACCCAAATTTTAGACGGAAAGGTTTGGGTCGTTATATGCTGAATAAGTCAGCAAAGTGGGCAAGTGGTAGGGGTAGCTCATATATAGCACTTCAGGTAACCGAACAAAATAACGAAGCTAGAAGTCTTTATAAGAACCTTGGAATGGAAGTTAAAGGCAGTTATCATTATAGAGTTAAATTTTAAGGGGAATATTTTGAAGAAAGTACATAACGTTATAGCATTAGATTTGAAACCTTTAGAGCCTTTACCGTTGGCTGTAAAAAAATATTTCAATATTTGCTTAGAAAAGCTTGGAATAGTACCAAATGTTTTAAATGCATATGCATTTGACGAAAAAAAATTAAATGCTTTTTCAGGTTTATACAATGATCTTATGTTGGGAGAAAGTGGCCTTTCGAAGCTTGAGAGAGAGATGATAGCAGTGGTGGTTTCATCTATAAATAAATGCTTTTATTGTTTGGTTGCACATGGAGCTGCTGTTAGAGAGCTTTCTAAAAACCCAATATTAGGTGAGGCTTTAGTAATGAATTATCGCGTCGCAGAAATTGATGATCGAACAAGGAAAATGTTGGATTTTTCTGTTAAGATGACTGAAGCTAGCTATCGAATTGAAGAGCAAGATCGAGAACATCTCCGGAAAGTAGGGTTTTCCGATAGAGATATTTGGGATATATCTGCTGTTGCTAGCTTTTTTAATATGACTAACCGAATGGCTTCAGCAGTAGATATGCGTCCAAACGATGAGTATCATAAGGTACATAGATGAATAGACTTCGCTATGCAGTACTAATATTTCTTTTTACAGGTATACAAGCCTTTTCGGGAGTAGAAATTTCTTTTTCAGGAGTAAGTAAAGAAACATTTTCTCAAAAAGAGCTCTCAGTCAGTTATGATCTTCCAATAGGACCATTCCAAAACAATGCAATAGAAAGCCTTCAGGTAAGAGGGTCAATATTAAAAAAAGCATGGCAGATTACTAAAACTGTGGAAACAGTTGATTCTCTTTCAGAAAATTTGAAAAAACAATTAAAAAACTCTGAATTTGAAATTTTATATGAATGTAACTCTAAGTCTTGTGGTGGATTTGATTTTCGATTTAATACAGTCATTTTACCAGATCCAGAAATGCATATTGACTTAGGGAGTTTTAGCTTTTTTTCTGGGCGCTCTTTATCTAAAAACCCAAGAGAGTTTGTTAGCTGTATTGTAAGTAGGGGAGGAGAATCGCTATTTGTTCAGTTATTTGTAATTGGTGACAAAGCTGTATCTAACTTAAAAATAAAATCCTTAAATAAGGTTTCTGAAAGTGTCGAGGGAAACGCCAGTAGTTTAAGAGGGACAATCAAAGACCTATTAGACTTAAACGGCTCTGCTATCTTATCTGATGTAGTTTTTAAAGCGGGATCCAGTGAACTTATGGAAGGTGACTACCTCTCACTGGTTGATTTAGCAAAATACTTAAAAGAAAACAAAGACATCAAAATAGCTTTGGTTGGGCATACTGATTCAGAAGGAGATTTAGCTAAGAATATTGAACTTTCCAAGGATCGAGCGGAGATGGTGAAAAAGAAATTAATTTCAGAATTTCGTGTTAAGGAAGAACGGCTAGACTTTCATGGCATAGGATTCTTGTCCCCTAGATCAAGTAATTTGAGTTCGAAAGGGCGCAGTGATAACCGTAGAGTAGAAGTTATAGTAATAAAATAATATAAGAGCTTGGTATATTATATTTATGTTAATCTGTAGTTTTAGTGGATTGTAATTTTTTAAAACGAGTACTAATTAAATATCGTAGCAATTAAGAGGTTTTTATGAACTGGATCTCCAATTATGTTCGGCCAAAAATAAACTCTCTGTTTTCCAGACGAGAGGTTCCTGAAAATCTATGGTCGAAGTGTGGAGAATGTGGAACAATGCTTTTTCACCGAGAGCTGTCTGATAATTTAAATGTCTGCCCTAACTGTGAACACCATATGTCTTTTAAACCAAGAGATAGGTTTAAGGCGCTTTTTGACGATGGGTTATTTTTTGAAGTGGAAGTTTTGGACCCAACAGTTGATCCATTAAAGTTTAAGGATCAAAAAAAATATACAGATAGATTAAAAACCGCAACTAAGGTTGTGGGTGAAAAAGAAGCAATGTTAATTGCTGAAGGAGAGATAATGCGCACGCCAGTTGTTGGAGCATGCCAAGATTTTTCTTTTATGGGTGGATCAATGGGTATGTATGTTGGAAATGCTATTATAGCTGCAGCTGAAAGGGCAATCAAACTGAAGAGACCACTTGTTTTGTTCTCAGCGGCTGGGGGAGCTAGAATGCAAGAAGGTATATTAAGCTTGATGCAAATGCCAAGGACGACGGTAGCAGTGGAGATGCTTAGGGAGGCCAGACTTCCTTATATCGTTGTTTTGACACACCCAACTACAGGTGGTGTAACAGCATCATATGCGATGTTAGGAGATGTACATATTGCAGAGCCAAATGCCTTAATTTGTTTTGCAGGTCCAAGAGTTATTGAGCAAACTATTAGAGAAAAACTTCCAGAGGGGTTTCAGCGCGCTGAATATCTTCTTGATCATGGTATGCTTGACCGAGTTGTTCATAGAAAAAATATAAGAGAGGAATTAGTGAGTATTATAAGAATGCTTACAAAACAACCTAGAGCGATAAAAGCAGATATAGCGGGCCCTATAGATCAAAAAAAACAAGATCAACCAGTTGAATGATGAATTGTGAGCTTATTTAAGTGAGAAATAAAACGAGCGATGTAATTCTAGAAAGAATTATGAGGCTTCATCCGAAAGTGATTGATCTAAAGCTCAATAGGGTAGAATGTCTTTTAAAAAAATTAGGAAACCCTGAAAAAAATTTACCCCCTGTTATACATATAGCGGGGACAAATGGTAAAGGATCTACGCAGGCGATTATAAAGGCTGGGTTAGAGGCAGAGGGGAAGCGGGTTCACTCCTATACATCTCCTCACCTAGCTTGGTTTCACGAGCGCATTACTGTTGCAGGAAAGATTATTACTGATGGTAGTTTGTCCCAAATTTTAGACGAGTGCTATCAAGTAAATGCTAACTCCCCAATAACATATTTTGAGATGACCACGGTAGCGGCTATTTTAGCATTCAGCAGGACCAAGGCTGATTTTTGTATCTTGGAAGTTGGTCTTGGTGGAAGGTTTGATGCTACTAACGTAATTAACTCCCCAGAGGTTTGTATTATTACTCCTATTTCACTCGATCACCAAAGCTTTTTAGGCGAAACCCTTCAAGAGATAGCATTTGAAAAAGCTGGTATTCTAAAAAAAGACTGTTTTTGTGTTGTTAGCGATCAAGATAATAAAGTTCTTGATGTTTTAAAAATTGAGGCGGAACGTTGCAAGGCTACATTAAGGATCTTTGGTGAAGACTGGAATGTATCGGAGAAAGATTCAAGCTTTACTTTCGAAGATAATGTAGGAGCTTGTAATTTACCATTACCAGCATTGATTGGTTCTCACCAAGTTCAAAATGCTGGGGTAGCTCTAGTTGCTCTTCGGCATTTGGGTATATCTGAGAGTTCTTTTCGACAAGCTATGACCGACGTAGTTTGGCCTGCTAGGATGCAACAATTAAAGTCTGGACCATTTGTTGATATTTTAATCGACTCTGAACTATGGCTTGATGGAGGACATAACCCTGCTGCTGCTGAGGTTTTGGCAAAAGTGCTAGCATCGCTAGAGCCAAAGCCAACATATTTAATTTGTGGAATGCTAAATACAAAAGATGTTTTGGGTTATATGACTTATTTGAAGAGCTCAGTGGACGAACTTTTTTCTGTCGCAGTGCCTGGTGAATTAGCTACTTTGACATCAAAAGAGACAGCGGATTATGCCGTTAAAGCTGGCATTAAAGCTTCACAAGTGGACAGTGTAGAGGATGCTTTGAATAAAATCATGATACTCTCTAAGCCCTCAAGAGTAGTCATATGTGGTTCACTTTATCTGGCAGGGTTTGTATTGAGATCCCACACCTAAATTAGTAATAAAAACTAAATTACTGTAACCCCCACTCGTCTGACTGCATTTCAATAAGCCTTGAAGCAGTTCGTTCAAACTCAAACGAATTCATTCCTTTTGGGTAAAGGTTTTTAGGAATATCAGCCGCTGAACATATTAATCGAACTTTTGCTTCATAGAGTGTATCTATAAGAGTAATAAAGCGCTTCGCTTCGTTTGCTTTTGAGGGAGTTAAAATTGGGATGTTTTCTATTATGATTAAGTTTAAAACTTCTGCAATACATAGGTAGTCTGCAGGCCCCAAGGGGACGCCACATAAATCATTGAAACTAGCTCGAGCAACACCGTTTTTAAACTTATTAAATATAAATACTCTGTCATTTACGTTAATTTTTAATTTGGTAGAATCACCGTTTGTTATGTCATTCCATAGTTTATTAACTTTGAGCTGTGATTTCTTATCTATCGGTGAATAGTAAAGAACTTTTTTAGATAATTTTTTTTGACGATAATCAGTATTTGTGTCTAACTTATGAATTATAAGAGAGTCTTTAATAAGAGAAATAAAGGGTAAAAATAAGTTACGGTTTAAGCCATCTTTATACAAACTATCTGGAATTCTGTTTGAGGTTATTACTATTGCCACATTGGATGATATTAGGCCTTCAAAAAGCCTGCCTACAAGCATGGCATCTGTAATATCAGTTATTTGAAGCTCATCAAAGCAAAGTAAGTCTGTTTTTTTTGCTATGTCTTTTATAATTTTCTCAATTGGGTTCTTAGTTCCGATCTTTCTAAGGTCATAAAGAGATTTATGTGTTTGTTGCATAAAGCTATGGAAGTGAACTCGAGTTTTATTTTTTAAAACACTCGCCTCAAAAAATTTATCCATGAGCATGGATTTTCCTGAACCGACACCACCCCAAAGATAGATACCTTTTATGATTTTGTGATTTTTTTTAAATTTAAGTATATATTTATTTTTTACTCTTTTTGACAGAGAGTTTGATAGTTGGTCTAAAATCTCAATAGTTTTGATTTGGGCTTCATCAAGAGATAAAACCCCTGCTTCAGTTTCTTCATTATATTTCTTTAGTATGGACATTTTTTAACCTTATGCAGTTTTTTCTCTCTTCACTGGTAGTTAGTAGTAATACACATTAGGTTAAGATAGTTGTGTATTAATAGTGTTTTTGAGATGTTTTATGTGCCTTTTATAATAATTTTAGGAATACTAACTTAAAGGTTTAATTATGGATAGTTTTCCATTTTTTCAAAATGTATTTACTAGTCATTAAATCTAAATGTGCACCACCACCATTTTTTGCGATGGTTATTTCATTTTGTGATTTTCTTTTGAATTTGTTTAAGCTGTAGAAATCTGCTAAAATATCTTCTCTTTTAATTACCCTAGACTGTAGTGGAATTTTTAATTCTCCAATATGTTCAACAGTAGTATCAAAAGAATCTACAAAAATGCGACCTTTTTTTATTGCGATATCGTCAATCTCTCGCATGTCGGGGCGATAAGACCCAATTAAATCGAGATGTTGCCCTGGTCGCAGCCACTTTCCCTTGATTAAAGGCATAATTGACATTGTTGCTGTGCATATGATGTCAGCCTCTTCCACACCTTTTTTTAGATTTTGAACTAAAGTAACGGCATGTTTTTTTGAGAAAATAGAAGCATTTTCTAATGAACGGCTCCAGATATAATAATTAGCGTCTGGAAAAATAGTTTTATAAGCAGCAACCATTGCAGAACTCATGTTTCCTGAACCAACTAAAAGAATTTTTTCAGAGTTCTTTCGAGCCAGATATTTGGTAGCTAGTAAAGAGTCAGCAGCAGTTTTCCATTTTGTTAAAAGGTGAAAGTCGATAAATGCCTCTAATTCCCCAGTTTGATCTGAGAATAATGAAACAGCACCATTAATTACAGGTAAACTAGTATTTTTATTTTTAGGAAATATGGTGGCAGTTTTGACGAGCTGACCTAATCCATCAATCCATGCGGTTCTGGAAAGTAGAGTATCGTCTTTTCTGGAGAGAATTATGTCTCTAATTTGAGCTTTTGGACGACTATGACCGTCAATTAAGTCTGTTACTAACTCTGACCAATCTAGTAACGGCTCGACATTAGAAGAGTTAATTATTTTAACAGTCACAACTTACCTCCATATAAATAATAAAAATATAGCTCTTTTAATATTGTCATATATACCTTTCTAAAGACTATTTTAACATAGCTTTGTACGAACTTTAATGAGAGGTTCTGATGTAAAGTAGGCTCTTTTTTTATTTTGGAGTTAGCTTACTTCTTAAAAGAGTAAGCGGGTGTCCATGCAATGATAAACGCATAGAAGCGTAATCCTCGGCTATATGCTCTCCTATATGCATTTTTTTTGGAACATAGTTTGATAGCTCCTTTATGTTTTCTCCTTCAAGGCTTTTTTCAAAAAGTGGTAATGTCTTTCTGCTGGTAATAGATTTAGCATCCCATAAAGCTTTGCGGCGATCTATACCCATATCAATAAATGCATCTGCTTCTGCTAATGTGGCTAATATGTGGGGAGGTGTTCCAGCGCGACGCCAGACATCTTCTATAGTTAAGTAACCATTTCCACGAGCACTTATAATCCAATCAATCTCACTTTTTTGTAAAGACTTTATTTGGCAAAAACCCAGACGTAATGCCATCTCACCACTACTGTCTGGTTCTAAAACATTTTGCCAATAACTATGGTTTATTGATACAGGCCTAATAGTTACGTTATGGACTTTTGCATCTTGAACGATTTGTGCTGGAGCATAAAAACCCATAGGCTGAGAGTTTAATAATGCACAAGAAAATACTTCTGGGTAATGACATTTTATCCATGCTGATGCGTAGACAAGAAAGGCAAAGCTTGCAGCGTGGCTTTCTGGGAAGCCATAGCTACCAAAGCCTTCTATTTGTGAAAAGCAACGATAAGAAAACTCTTCTTCATAACCATTTAAGAGCATGCCTTTTACGAATTTATTACGAAAACTACTTATATCTCCATTTTTTTTAAATGTAGTTAGTGAACGACGTAGTTGATCTGCTTCTGTAGGTGTAAAGCCAGCACCAATAATTGCGATTTGCATGGCTTGTTCTTGGAAAAGTGGGACGCCAAGTGTCTTCTTTAAAACCTCACCAAGCTTATTAGATGGAAAAATTACTTCTTCCTCCCCATTGCGCCGTCTTAAAAATGGATGAACCATTTTTCCTTGGATAGGCCCGGGACGAACGATAGCAACCTGAATGACAAGATCATAAAAACATTTTGGTTTCATTCTTGGTAAAAAATTCATTTGAGCACGGCTCTCCACTTGAAACACGCCTAAGCTATCCCCCTTGCTAAGCATTGTATAAGTAGATTGATCTTCTGGAGGTATTGTTGAGAGAGTATATTCGAGACCATAATAGCTTTTAATTAAGCTAAAAGCTTTTTGTATACATGTTAACATCCCGAGAGATAAAATATCCACCTTAAGAATTCCAAGCGTGTCTATATCATCTTTGTCCCAACAAATAATAGTTCTGCCTTCCATTGTGGCATTTTCTATCGGCACCAACTCGTCTAATCGACTATCAGTTATAATAAAGCCACCAACATGTTGTGATAAGTGCCTAGGAAAACCTTGAATTTCATTTATTAACTTCAAAGAAAGAGAAAGTCGACTGTCAGAGGGGTCGAGTCCAAGCTCTTTAATTTTATCATTATCGATATTTTTTGAAGACCCAAATCCCCATATTTGAGAGCTTAGTGATGTTATAGTGCTTTCTGAAAGCCCCATAGCTTTTCCAACTTCTCGTACAGCACTCTTCCCTCTATAGTGAATTACTGTAGCGCAAAGGCCTGCTCTATGCCTTCCATATTTTTTATATATGTATTGTATGACTTCTTCCCGTCGACTGTGCTCAAAGTCTACATCAATATCTGGAGGTTCATTTCGAGCTTCAGAAACAAAACGTTCAAATACCATAGAGCCAATTTCTGGACTAACAGAGGTTATTCCTAGGCAGTAACAAACTACCGAATTTGCAGCAGAACCACGACCCTGACATAGAATATTTTGCGACCTAGCAAAATAGACAATGTCATTTACTGTTAGAAAGTAAGATTCATATTTGAGCTTATTTATAAGTGTAAGCTCGTGTTCAAGCATTTTTCTAACTTTTCTTGTAGCACCTTCTGGATAACGCCAGCTTAGGCCTTCGTAAGAAAGGTTTTTTAATCTTTGGTGTGGGGTCATTCCAGCGTTAACCTCAGATGGATAGTCCTGACGTAATTCTGCTAAAGAAAAATTACATAAGTCAGAAACCTCATTGGTGCGATATACAGACTCTTCAAACCCTTTAAAGATTGTTAACATCTCAGAGTGGTTTCGTAGCCTTTTTTCTGAATTTGTTTGAGCTGAATAGCCTAATTTTTCAACCTGAAGGTTATTTCTTATGCATGTTAAGATATCGGTTAGTTTCCTACGATTTCCAATATGCATTAAAGGAGCTGCCGATGCTATTGTGGGAATACATAAATCTTGGGAGATTTTAGATAGATGTTTAAATCTTATGTGATCCTGTCCGTCATAAAGAGGGTTAAGTAAAAAGAAACTGTTTTTTCTAAAAGAATTTACTATTTTTTGACAACTATTTAACCAGTAATCTGGACTAGGCTTGTTTTTCTGAGCCTCCTCAGAGGGATGAATTAATAGTATAAGATTAGATCCAAACTCTAGAAGGTCCTTTGTATTTATATTGCATTGACCTTTTGGAGCTGATTGGCGGCCTTTTGATATTATACGTGACATCTCACTCCAAGCTAATTTTGTTGGGGCTAGAGCATTTAAGCAGAATCCATTATTGAGTACTAGTTTTGTTGCAGGAATTAATCGTGGGGAGCATTTATAGTTTTTTGTTTGAGAGTCTTTTCTGCTTAGAGCAATTTTAAGACATTCTTTATGAGCCCTCACAATGCCGGCAACAGAGTTAACATCTGTAATAGCAAAAGCTTCCATTCCAATTGAGGCTACACGATTAGCGTATTCCTCTGGGTGAGAGCCTCCAGTTAGAAAAGTAAAGTTTGATGTGATATTTAGTTCTATAAATTTCATTGGAAATATTTTGTTCACTGTTTGTTCTTTACTTAAATCTTATTTATATTGATGTATGTCAATACATTTACAGATCTTAGTTATCATAAGGCTAATATAGTTAAAGGTATGTGCAACTATTTCCTAATGATTTAAATTATATTGTTAGTATTATGATAAGAAAAAAACGTATTCTCTATTAAATAAAAGAACCTTAGGTTTTTTTAACTTTTTGGTGTTTAATCAAGATATTATAAAAATAGGAGTGTAAAAACTATGTCGTTGAACAATTACCTTAAGAAACTAAAAAGTAAGCATCTGACATTAAAGGACAACATAAAAAGTGCGCAGGCGAATTTAACAACAGATGATAAAAATATTGTTCTTATGAAAAAAATGAAATTAAGAATAAAAGAGAAAATTTTTAGAATGGAACAGAATTTTAATTAGATATCAAAATTGGTATTTTTGAAAACTATGGTTTAATTTCAGTTGTACTATTTCTAGTTTTTTAAAAACTGTAATTAGTTAGAATAATTAAATTTAATATTAGGGCAAAAATTAATGATTCAGTTATAGTTCTAGATTTAGATTAGAATAATAACTAGATAAGAACCCTTGGCATTTATTTTTTTGCTTAGTTTTTGGTAAAATGGGGAAGATGTTTGATTAAAAATAGAAGATATGAGGTACTATACCAAAAAAGAAAGAGTAATTTTACATACTTGAATATTATAAATTTAAAGAGATATTAACTGGAACCTATACAATTTATAGGAAAGTTCATATTACTTATTATAGTCTAAAACTGGAAACACTATGCACCGCCTTTATCACTTTGTTCTTTCTCCTTTTTGTCGAAAAGTAAGATTAGTTTTGGCAGAAAAAAAAATTGAAATAGAGCTTATCCAAGAGCGTTACTGGGACAAATCAGCTGATTTTTTAAAACGTAATCCAGCCGGAAAAGTTCCAGTTCTAAAAACTAATGGATTTTTTTTGAGTGATAGTCAGTCTATTTGTGAGTATTTAGAAGAAACACTACCAACATATGCGTTGATCCCAGAAGATTTTGTAGAACGTGCAGAAGTGAGACGGTTGGTTTTTTGGTTTGATGATAAGTTTTACAATGATGTAACAGTAAATCTTCTTTATGAAAGATTAACAAAAAAAATAGTGGGATTAGGTCAACCCGATGGTCAAAAAATAAAAAAAGGTGCTCAAAACATAAAGATTCATTTAGATTATATGGATAAACTTTTAGAAGATAGATCTTGGCTTGCTGGTAGTTATCTAACTCTTGCTGATTTTACTGCTGCTGCGCATCTTTCATGCCTTGATTATATTTCAGATGTTGATTGGAATAGAAGTAGTAATGTTAAAGATTGGTATGCAAAAATAAAGTCTCGACCAGCTTTTAGATCAATTCTAGCAGATCAGGTTTCAGGGTTTCCACCACCGCCACATTATACGGATTTAGACTTTTGAGTCTAAAAAAGAAACTATATAAAAAAGCTTTGTCAGAGGGGTTTTCAAAAGTAGGAATATGTAAACCAGATTCCATCCCAGAAACAGAAATGAGGTTAAAAGAATTTTTAGGGAATGATTTTCACGGACAAATGTCGTGGATGAAAGATACCTTTGAGCGCCGCAGTAAGCCCGTGCACCTCTGGTCAGAGGTTAAGTCTATAATTATGTTTGCAGATTTATACACCCCCAAAAATGACCCTATGGCATTACAGAAATCATCTGAAAATGGAATGATTTCTGTTTACGCACAAAACCGTGATTATCATGATATTATAAAAAAGAGACTAAAAAAGGTTGGTGGTTGGTTGGTTGAGCAACAACCTTCAGAGCAAATAAAGGTTTTCGTTGATACAGCTCCATTAATGGAAAAACCGTTAGCACAGGCTGCAGGAATAGGTTGGCAAGGTAAGCATACAAATTTAGTGTCTCGTGATTTAGGAAATTGGTTTTTTTTAGGATCAATATTAACGACTATAGAGTTAGAACCCGATTCATCAGAGTTAGATAGTTGTGGAACTTGTAGAGCGTGTCTTGATGTTTGCCCGACTAATGCTTTTCCAGCACCATATAAATTAGATGCTACAAAGTGTATATCGTATCTAACTATTGAACATAGAGGGCCTATAGATATTAATTTAAGGGGTAGTTTAGGAAACCATATTTATGGTTGTGATGATTGTTTAGCAGTATGTCCTTGGAATAAATTTGCTAAAACTAGTTCAGAAATTCGTTACAGTGCAAGAGAAGATCTTAGATCACCTAATCTTGGTGACCTTTCTTCTTTAAATGATGATGAGTTTAGAAAAAAGTTTAGTGGTTCTCCAATTAAAAGAATAGGTCGAAACAGATTTGTTAGAAATGTTTTGTATGCTATAGGTAATTCCAAAAGTAAAAAATTAGCACAGTATGCTTCTAAACTGACAAACGATACAGATTATGCTGTTTCTGATGCAGCGAAGTGGGCTCTCGAAAATATTAATGTGGATTCCTAAATGAGACTTTTGAGTTTTGGACATGGTTACTCAGCTCAGGCTTTAGCGGACATTTTATTACCACTGGGGTGGAAAATTAGAGCTACGACTCGGAGTAAAGAAAAGTTTAGTAAAATTGTGAAACCTGGAATAGTAACTCGAATTTGGCCAGATCAGTTATTAATTGATGACTTAGAGTGGGCAACTCATTTATTAATATCTATTGCTCCAGATAAGTATGAAGATTTAGTACTTAAAGAATTTAGAGAAAAAATTATTAAAAATATCAAACACTTTAATTGGGTTGGCTATCTGTCGACTACAGGTGTGTATGGAAACTACGACGGTGCTTGGGTAGACGAAAAGGAAAAACTAAAACCAAGCACACTTAGAGGTCAATATAGGGTGGATGCAGAAAAAGACTGGTTAAGGTTATTTGAAACGTACAATTTACCCCTTCATATTTTTCGCCTTGCTGGCATTTATGGCCCTGGTCGCGGACCATTTTCAAAAGTTAAGTCAGGGTTAGCTAGAAGAGTAATAAAAAAGAACCAAGTGTTTAGTCGGATACATGTTGAAGATATAGCCCAAACTTTAAGCGCATCAATCCTTAATCCGAACCCTGGAGCGATATATAATGTTTGTGATGATCATCCCGCACCTCCAGAGGAGGTTATTTCGTATGCTGCGTATTTGCTAGGATTACCAAACCCTCCCAAAGTTAAGTTTGAAGATGCTAATATGACTGAAATGGCTCGTAGCTTTTATTTGGAATCGAAAAGAGTTAGAAATAATAAAATAAAAAATGAGTTAGGTGTACTATTAAAATATCCTAACTATAAGGTAGGCTTAAAAGCATTAATCAAAGAAAAAATTTAAGTTAAGTGGGTTACAATGATTTGTTGGATAAGAAATATTTAATGTCTGTTTTTTCTTATAAAAAGAAGTTTTCAATATTTCTGACATGGGTTCTTTTTATTTTAATAACTACATTACTAGCCTCATGTGGTAGTAAAAGCTTTTATAAGTATAATGGTCTACAGATAACTCGTATTGATGTATTTAAATCAAAACGAATTTTGATAGTTTATCATAATGATAAAGTTATTAAAAAATACCCAATAGATTTAGGTTTTGATCCAAAAGGACCAAAAAGGATTGAGGGTGATGGAAAAACTCCTGAGGGTAAATATATTATAAATGTACATAACCCTAATAGTGCGTTTTATCTTTCTTTAGGTGTATCTTACCCTAACACAAAAGATAGAGCTTATGCAAAACTGTTAGGCAAGCCCCCAGGAGGAGAAATTTTTATTCATGGTCAGCCAAACAATGAGAGGAAAAAAAAAGGATCAGATTGGACGGCAGGTTGCATCGCATTAAAAAATCGTCATATCAAACAATTATACTCTATGGTTGAAAATGGTACACAAATCTATATCCACCCATAATGAAAAGAGTCACTAATCCCCAGTTATTAAGGTCCACCAAATTTTTCCGTTGGGCTCTTGAAAATACCCAAAACCAAGTTTCTTTGCTTTAGGTGATAAGAGTACATTTCTAGTATCTTTTTGTTTTATCCAGGCAGAGACTGTTTCAATTTCAGTTTCATATGTTTCAGAAATATTTTCACCTATTAGGTTTCCAGGGTAATTAAAGCGCCTTACTCTTTCCAGTGGGGATGACCCGTCGGAACCAAAATGCCATGCTCTATTTTGAACGGACATATCTCTCGAGTGAGTTTTTGCAGCAGCATTTAACTTGCTATCTAACTTTAATAATTTTCCCCCACTTGCTACTCTTATTGAGTTAATGGAGTCTAAAACACGAAATTGAATTTTTATACTATCGACAACATTTATACGATATAAGTTAGGAAGAGGTTTACCATCTGGACCTATTTTTACAGTTGTTGTGCAACTAATTGGAATAAGGCAGACAGTTATAAAAATTATTAAATAGCGGATCATTACAAAAATTCCTTTTCTCAACTTTAGTGATAGCCAGATGTCTAATACAGACTATGCCTATGAAATATTCCAAAATAACTAATTAAACAAACGTTTTAGTTGAAGGTAAAAAATAATAGTTATAAAGTGACTCTAACTTAATTTTTTGGAAGTAGTAAAATGGATAATAATAAAAAATTTAAGTTTAGTAGACGAACTTTTGTGTCAGGAACCTTTGCTATTGGACTGAGTGTGGGGTCTGGAGTTAGAGCTCAAACAATATCTGGAACAACAGAAATAGAAGCAGATATATCACCTGTTGTGAGAAGAAATATTTCTAGTTTTCGTTCACTTGAGTGGAGGCCATATTTTAAGAATCTGAAAAAGGGTGCTATTCTTGTGGATATAACGAGTCGAGCATTACACATGTGGACGGAGAAAGAAATTTACTCATTATACCCTACTAGTGTACCTATGTCAGATGATTTAATTAAGTATGGTAGAACTTCTGTAGTAAAGAAAGTTGTTGGGCCTACTTGGAGTCCAACACCAGAGATGAAAAAAAGAAATCCAGAGTGGCCAGACTTTGTTCCAGCGGGTCCGGATAACCCCCTCGGTACTCATGCATTGTATCTTGGCTGGAGGTATTACCGAATTCATGGAACACATGATACTCGTAAGATTGGCCGCCGGTCGTCAAATGGGTGTATTGGTCTATATAATGAACAGATTGAAGAAGTTTTTAAGAAATCAGTTGTTGGGACACAGGTTCTAGTAATTTAACTTTATTATTAGAAAGAGGTCGGGTTCTATAATATTGATATTAATTAAATATGATTCTAATCTGGCTTATGTTAATGCCTATTAAGTTACACTTTTTATAATAAATTTGGGGGAAAAATGAAAAAATTTACTATTGTAACTATTTTATTAATTTTAATTACTTCGTCTTCTTACGCATCTGGTTTAACTGACCCAGTAGTGAAGAGTCCAGTTGTCTCGGAGCAAGGTGATAATAAGAGTGGTGGGTTTAAAAAGTTTATTCTTCTTCTTCTTCTTTTTGGGATTTAATAGGGTAGAGATTGCAGTTTTAATTAATAAGTTTAAGTTTTCTTAAAATTTAAATTAATTGATCCCGAGCTCTTTCTTCATAACAGCTGACGATTTTTTTTCTCGTTGTGTTGATGATTTAAGTTGGCCACAAGCAGCCATTATATCTTCTCCACGAGGTTTTCTAATAGGGGAGGCATAGCCAGCATTGTGGATAATGTCAGAGAAGGCTTTAATTCGAGCTTTGTCAGATCTCTTATAAGGAGCATTAGGCCATTCATTAAAAGGTATAAGGTTAATTTTTGCTGGGATTCCTTTAATTAAACTTATCAGGCGGCGAGCATCTGCATCACTATCATTGATATCTTTAAGCATTACATACTCAAAGGTAATTCTTTCACTATTCGAAGCCTTTGGATATTCCCTAAGGGCTTTTATTAATGTTGAAATGTTCCACCGTTTATTAATTGGAACAAGATTGTTTCGGATTTCATCTGTTGTGCCATGGAATGATACTGCTAAAAGGCAACCAATTTCAGATGCGGTTCGAGAGATTTCGGGAACTACACCTGATGTAGATAAAGTTATACGCCTTCTGCTAAGACTGATCCCTTCTGGATCCATAGCTATTTTCATAGCATCACGGACATTTTCAAAATTATAAAGTGGTTCACCCATCCCCATTAATACTATATTAGATAAAAGTCGCGGCTTTTTTTCTTGAGTATCTGTATTTTTTGGCCATTCATTTAAATCATCTTTGACTAGCATAACTTGACCAATTATTTCTCCAGCAGTTAAATTCCTAACTAATTTCTGTGTTCCTGTATGACAAAAAGAGCAGGTTAGAGTACACCCTACCTGGCTTGATATGCATAATGTACCTCTATCTTCTTCAGGAATGTAAACAACTTCGACTTCGTGGCGCCCTATTATTCTAACTAAATATTTTCGCGTTCCATCAGAACTCTCTTGTTTTTCTATAATTTCTGGGACGTCTATTGAATAATTTTCTGCTAGACTCTGTTGAAGTGATTTTGAAAGGTTTGTCATCTCATCAAAATTTCGTACACCCCTGAAATAAATCCAATGCCAAATTTGCTTAACTCGCATATTTAGTTGTTTATCAAGAACACCAACTAGAGTTAACTTCTCTTTTAATTGATCACGGGTTTGACCAACAAGGTTAATTTTCTTAGTTACAGCAGTGATACGAGGTATAACCTTAAAATCATTTACAATATAATTAATATCAGACATCTGTCACCTTATTAAAAAATGTAACTTTTAGCTGAAAGATTATTATCACTCAGGGCATCGTTTTACTGCATCTTCTAATGCTGCAGTAAAACCCATTAGTGAGATTGTATCTCTTGTTTTAGTACCTCTTTTTGAGACACCTGTTATGATCGCTGAACTTCCACGCTTCATAGCGGTTATGATTTCTGTGTCGGCCTTGGTATCTTTGGCCCATGCAAAATTACCTTCTGTAGGTACAAAAAGATCAAACTTTTTGTTATCAATATTAAAATCAAGAACATCGTTTTTATTATAAGGGTAACCTCCTGTAAAGGACACCTCTCCCCTATTTTTTGTTCCTGCCCAAAAAGATACCCACAAGATAATCTTACCTCGGTTAACCTTAACCTTTTTTCCATCCTTTGTGTTGATGGATTTCTTTGGAACACTTGCAAGCCAGCATTGCTTGGGGTTATCTGTGGCATACACACTCCAGTCGGATTTAGTAAATAGTGGATCTGCCAAAGGATCAGTATTTGATGATTGGCTAAAACTTTCCAGAGGATATGCTACCAGCATAGCAACTATAACCAGTTTTAATATATTTTGAAAAATGCTCATTTTTATGATCCAGTTTCTTTCGATTATCCATTTACTTTTACATTTTACACAGTCAAAAGTTTTATAAAAAAAATACGACGTATAAGATTACTCGATCATAACCAGATTGTGCATTTTAATAAAGATGCAATAATCAAAATTTTAGGATTTTAGGAGAACTATGAATATGCCTATAAAAATGGTTGAAATATGGAGGGGAGATTTTTTAGAATCTTACCATACAGGACATGCAGTAATATGTGACAGTAATGGTAACATTATTGAATCTTGGGGGGATCCTGATCACATAATATTGCCACGATCGTCTTCTAAAATCCTTCAGGCTCTTCCTTTAGTTGAAAGTGGTGCGGCTGACGTATTTGGTTTAACCAGTGAACATTTAGCTCTGTCATGTGCATCTCATCAAGGAGCTTTAATTCATACCAGCCGTGTTAGAAAATGGTTGTTAGCTTTGAATATCGATGATGATTCATTTAGATGTGGTGTGCAAAGTCCAAGTGATAAAAGTGCTAAAACAGAATTAATACTACTAGATCAAAAACCCTGTCAGTATCATAATAACTGCTCAGGTAAACATAGTGGTTTTTTGACATTAAGTCGCCATTTAGGAGCTGGCTCTGAATATATTGATCCCGCACATCCTGTTCAAATTTTAGCTAAAGAGGCTTTCCAGTCTATGACGGAAACCTCAGACCTTGGTTATGCAATAGATGGATGCTCTGCTCCAAATTTTGCTACTACAGTTCACGGTCTTTCTAGAGCAATGTCAAAGATGGCAAACCCAAAATCAAGCACAGTGAGGGGTAAAGCTGCAGTTAGGTTAGTTAATGCTATGACTAAACATCCAGATCTAGTAGCTGGGGAAGGACGAGCATGCACAGAGTTAATGACTGCTATGGATGGAAAGGTTGCTGTTAAGACGGGTGCTGAAGGAGTTTTTATTGCTATATTACCTGAAAAAGGCATTGGAATTTCATTGAAAATTACAGATGGAAGTACTAGGGCTGCAGAATCTGCTATTACGGGTTTATTGGTAAAATACGGTGCGCTTGATGTTAAACACCCAATTGCTCAAAAACACTTAAATGGACCTATAATGAATTGGAGAGGTGTTACGACAGGAGAAATAAAGTTAAATGAAAGTTTTATTTCCATTTAATTACTAAGACATTCTTTCTATTGCTAGTGCAATTCCTTGGCCTCCACCAATACACATTGTGATTAATGCCTTAGAGCCGTTGGTTCTTTCCAATTCATATAAAGCTTTTATAGCAATTATAGCGCCAGTGGCTCCAATTGGATGCCCTAAGGCAATGGCTCCACCATTTGGATTTACTTTTTGGGGATCTAGTTTAAGACCCTTATTAACAGCTAAAGCTTGTGAGGCAAAAGCTTCATTTGATTCGATTACGTCAAAGTCAGAAATTGAAAGGCCTGTTTTTTTAAGTAAATTATGAACGGCGGGCACTGGTCCTATTCCCATAACCTCTGGTCTAACCCCGGCGTGTGCATAACCAAGAATTCTTGCTTTTGGTGTTAGACCTGCAGAATTAGCAGCTTCTTCAGTAGCCAAAACCAATGCTCCGGCACCATCATTTAACCCAGACGCATTTCCCGGAGTAACGGAACCATCTTTTTGGAATGCAGGTTTAAGGTTAGACAAAGATTCTAGACTTGAGAGTTTTGGGTGCTCATCAATTTTAAATTCAATGTTTTCTCTTTTATGTTTTACTTCTATAGGAATAATTTGTTTTTCAAAATAACCAGAATTTATGGCAATCTCGGCACGCCTTTGACTTTCTAGAGCAAAACTATCTTGAGAGTTACGTGAAATATTATGTTCTTGCGCAACATTCTCTGCGGTAACTCCCATGTGCCCTGTTCCAAATGGGCACTGAAGTGCAGCAAGCAGCATATCCTGAGCTAATGTATCACCCATTTTCTGTCCCCACCTGCTATTTTGTAATACATATGGTGCCTGACTCATGCTTTCCGAACCACCGGCTACTCCAAAATGTGCGTCTCCTAATAGTAGAGATTGAGTAATTGAAACTATGGCCTGAAGACCTGAACCGCACAACCTATTTACATTCATAGCAGGGGTACTGTCTAAGATTCCAGCATTAATGGAGGCTACCCTGGAGAGGTAAGCATCCCTAGACTCTGTATTAATTACATGACCAATTGCAACATGACCAATTTGTTCTCCTGCAACCCCAGCTCTTTTTAAAGAGGCCTGTATTGTTGCTGTACTCATATCTATTGGTGACACTTTAGAAAGAGATCCACCAAAACTACCTATTGCAGTTCTAGCACCACTGAGAATAACAACATTAGTCATGATACACACCTTAAAATAATTAAAATTTTTACTAGTATAAGAGCGTATATTTTCTATATCTTAAGCACAAGGTTTTGGTGTGATTAACTATAATAAATCAATAAACCTTGGAATTATCTATAACTAAAATCTTGAAGTTTAGGTGACTAATAAATTTGGATTAACTGAGAAAAATACAGCCTAGTTAACGATAAAGCTTAAAGGTTGAACTTGCTGGAAAAGCAATGTCTCTTTAAGGCTTTTTACAACTAGATCTGTTGCAGCGACATCAATAGAAAGTAGTGCGATAGCTTCTCCACCAACACTTTCCCGACCTAAAGTAAAGTTTGCAACATTTATGTTATTGTCCCCGAGCGTTTTACCCAATACCCCAATTATTCCTGGCACGTCTTTATTCGTAGTATAAATCATATGGGTACTTATTTCAGAATCTATATTAATGCCCTTAATTCGAATAAATCGAGGTTTACCATCTGAAAAAACGGTTCCAGCGATAGATTTTTGACGCGTTTTTGTAATAACTTTCACTTTAATATAACCATCGAAGGCCCCAGACTTATCTTGGGTTGTTGTACTAATATTAATTCCACGCTCTTTGGCTATAATAGGTGCAGAAACCATATTAATTTGTGTATTATTGACTCTCATAATCCCTGAAATCGCAGCACAATTAAGTGCGTCTAAATTCATTTTAGCTAGGGATCCATTATATGTGATTTCTATTTTAGAAAGTGGTTCTACCGTCATTTGCCCTATAAAAGCCCCTAGACATTCTGCAAGTTTTAACCAAGGCCGCATAATAATCGCTTCCTCAGCAGTAACAGAAGGCATGTTAAGAGCATTGGAGACTGCGCCTCTTAGTAAATATTCGGACATTTGCTCAGCTACTTGAATTGCAACATTTTCTTGAGCTTCAGTAGTCGCAGCCCCTAAGTGAGGAGTAACCACTACATTTTCTATATTAAAAAGGGGACTGTTAATAGCAGGCTCAGTAGAAAATACGTCAAACGCAGCACCAGCAACACGTTTTTCTTTTAAGGCAAACGCAAGGGCTTCTTCATCAACTAGCCCACCTCTCGCACAGTTTATTATATGAACACTTGGCTTTAATTTTTTTATGGCATTAAAATCAATTATATTTTTTGTCTGATCAGTTAAGGGCACATGCAAAGTAATAAAATCTGATTTATATAGTAGTTCTGCTAATTCAACTTTAGTTACACCAATTTTTTGTGCACGTTCCTCTGACAAGAATGGATCATAAGCTAAAACCTTCATTTTTAATCCTAACGCACGATCGCAGACAATAGAGCCTATATTACCTGCGCCGATTACGCCTAAAATTTTTGACGTTAACTCAACACCCATAAACCTTGATTTTTCCCATTTGCCACTATGTGTTGATGTATTTGCTTCAGGAATTTGTCTGGCAACAGCCATCATCATAGAGATTGTATGCTCAGCGGCCGTTATAGAGTTTCCGAAGGGGGTATTCATTACAATGATACCTTTTTTTGATGCAGCTGTAATGTCAACGTTGTCAACACCAATACCTGCCCTCCCAATAACCTTAAGTTTAACCGCTTGCTTAATAATTTTCTCAGTAACTTTGGTTGCAGACCTTATGGCCAATCCATCGTAGTCTGCGATTATTCGAAGTAGACCTTCTTTGTCTTTACCTATCCCAGGTCTAAAATCTACCTCCAACCCTTTGTCACGAAAGATCTGCACAGCTTTTTCAGATAATTTGTCAGAGACGAGGACCTTCGGTTTCATTTGTTTATCCTTCTATTATTTGTATCTCTTGATAATACTTAGATGATACTGATTTACACATGGAGCTGTTATTTTTTAAAGATTACCCTGGCTTATAATCTCTGTTGTAAAAGCCCAGAGAATCCACGGCATTAATGCTTTTATATCGGAGACTTCAACAGTTGGGCCACACCAGATTCTAAGGCCGGGTGGGGCATCTCTGTGAGAGCCAACATCGAAGGCAACTTTTTCGTTTTCGAGCCTTTTGACCACTGATTTTATAAATGCTTTAGAGTCTTTAATTCTTGGGTCGTTAACCTCAAGACAAACGCTTGTAATTGACCTAACTCCCGGGTCTTTAGCTAAAAAACTTAACCAGGGTGTATTATTAACATATTGAGTCACTGCCGCTGCATTTTTTTTAGTCCTATCTATTAAAGAATCAAGCCCACCGATGGAGTCTGCCCACTTTAAAGAAAATAAGTAATCTTCAACACAAAGCATTGAAGGTGTATTTATAGTTTCACCAGAAAATATACCGTTAATTAAATTATTCTCTTTTGTAAGGCGAAATATTTTTGGTAAGGGCCAAGAAGGTTTGTATGTTTCTAGTCTTTTAACTGCTCGGGGGGACAATACTATTACTCCATGTGCGCCCTCCCCGCCAAGGGATTTTTGCCAGCTAAAAGTTGTCGCATCTAATAGATCCCATGGTAAATTCATTGAAAATGCAGCAGAGGTCGCATCACATAAAGTAAGACCGTCACGATTTTTTGGTATAATTTCCTTTTCACCAACCATTACACCAGATGTTGTGCCATTCCATGTAAAGCAAACGTCATTATTAAAATCAACAGAAGAAAAATCCACAATCTCTCCGTAGTCAGCTTTTTTAATAGTAGCATCTATTTTTAATTGATTAACTGTATCAGAGGCCCAAGTATTCCCAAAATTTTCCCAAGCTAACATTTCTACATGTCGTTGCCCTAAAAGGTTCCACATTGCCATTTCAAATGCGCCAGTATTAGATGCTGGTACAATACCAACTAAGTAAGACTCAGGAATTTTTAAAATCTGCTTAGTCTTATCGATTGCTTTTTTTAATTTTGATTTGCCAACTATAGATCTATGAGATCTACCTAAAGCCTCTTGCCCTAGAGCTCCTAAATCCCAAGCTGGTGGTTTAGAGCACGGTCCCGACGAAAAACGTGGGTTGGCCGGTCGAACGACCGGTTTACTTATTACCATTATATTACCCTCACAGATATCTGCCTCTCGTTGGGGAGAGGTGTCCCAACACAAGCAGTATATATGATGAGAGTATTTGACAACATAAAAATAAGGTATAGTGGGTGGTATAATTTCTTAGTACTCAAGATTAATATGGTAAAAAAATGTATATTGTTACTATAATTTCTAATCCAAATGTTTCTCTTTTAGATCTAGGGGTTATCAAAAAGATTTTGAGCTCTTTTGAAACTTGTAAAAATTTTAAGTGGCTAATGCCTAAGGTCGCCGCAGAATTTGAGATACCTGCAATTCCAGTTTATTTTGAAGAAGTTTGGAAGGAATATCAAACCAAAGAAATTGACCTAACTGTTCAACGTAGTTTTGGAAGAAAAAAGAAAGTACTGATTGCTGATATGGATAGTACTATGATTCATCAAGAGTGTATCAATGAACTTGCTTTTGTGTATGAAGTTGGTGATGAAGTTAGTGATATAACACAAAAATCAATGAACGGTGATATTGATTTTGAAAATGCTTTAAGGCAGCGCGTAGCTCTTTTGAAAGGTATGAAAAAAGGGGCTGTAGAAGCAGTTTTAAAGAATAGGATTTCGTTAGTACCGGGAGGAAAGTCTCTAGTAAATACAATGAGACATAGTGGTTGTTATACAGCATTAGTCTCAGGTGGCTTTACATTATTTGCAAACTTTATTGGGTGTAAGTTGGGGTTTAATGAGGTTAGAGCAAATGAGTTACTTTTTGAAAATGAAGTTTTAAATGGGTTGGTAAGGGAGCCAATTTTAGGAAAATCTTCAAAACTTACTGCTCTTATTGAGATTAGTAGGCTCTTGGGTGTGAACAAAACTGAATGTATCGCAGTTGGTGATGGGGCAAATGATATAACAATGCTTAGTGCTGCTGGAGTTGGCGTAGCCTTTCACGCCAAGCCAATAGTTCAGGAAGTTGCAGATGTTAAAATTAACTTTGGAGACTTAACCTCTTTATTATTTTTGCAAGGCTATACAGTTGATGAGTTTTATTCTTAGCCTACAGTTTTTTTATTTACCTTTCCAAACAGGCGGACGTTTTTCTGAGAAAGCTCTTGCCCCTTCCAGCTGGTCTTCACTCGAATATAATTTATCAACTGTCTTAAGTTGCCTACTAGTTACCTTTTCCATTGTTTCATGAAAATCCTGATTTTCAGCTTCGCGAACAATCTCTTTTATTGCTGCATAAACAAGTGGTGGACCAGAAGCTAATGTTTCGGCTAACTTCCTTGCACGAGAGAGTAAATCTTTTTTAGGCACAATTTCATTTATAAGACCCCATTTGTAGGCTTCATTTACATCAAACCACCGACCCGTGAAAAGTAATTCCATTGCTATATGATGCGGAATACGTTTTGGAAGCTTTATACTTGCAGCATCGGCCACGGTTCCTGAGAGTATTTCAGGTAAGGCAAATGTTGCGTCTTCAGAGGCTATGATAATATCAGCACTCATCGCTAATTCTAGGCCACCTCCGCAGGCTATTCCATTTACAGCGGCAATTATAGGTTTGTTCAAATTGGGAAGCTCTTGTATACCTCCAAAACCACCAACACCATAATCACCGTCTACGGCCTCTCCATCTGCCGCGGCCTTTAGGTCCCAACCTGCACAAAAGAACTTATCGCCACTGGACGTTAAAATAGCTACTCTTAGGTTTGGATCATCTCTAAATTTGGCGAATACCTCACCCATAATCTTACTTGTCTTAAGGTCTATTGCATTCGCTTTTGGCCGGTCCAGTGTAACTTCTAGAATAGATCCTGAAATTGTAGTTTTAATAGAGGTTGTCATGCTATCTCCGTAATTAATGCATCGGCTACAAACGCACCATGCTTTGTACAAATTAGAGGGTTTACCTCTATTTCAATAAGATTGTTAAAGTTCTTTATTACGTAGGTTTGTAATTTCCATATTGTTTCAACAATAGAAGCTAAGTCTGCACCTTCCAACCCTCTGTAACCTGTGAGAATTTTAAAAATCTTGAGTTGCTTTAATACCATCATAAAGTCACTTTTTGAACTTGGTACGAGGACACTGAAATGATCATCTGACAGTTCAGAAAAAATCCCACCAACCCCAATAGTTAAAATAAAACCTTGGTCATTATTCTTTATTATTCCAACTAACAATTCAAACCCTTTTGGTACCATTTCTTCAATTAGGAATGACCCTGAGTTTGTAACTTTCTTTGCGGCAATTGTGACATCTCTATTTGACAAACAATTTAAATGAACCCCATTTTTTTCTGTTTTATGAGCAACATCTACTGATTTGACCACTAATGGAAACGTTAGATCTTTCGTTGCAACTGGTATATCAGAAAGGGACTCACAGATAATCCCATTTGGTACGTTTATACCCAACTGATTGAGTCTCTCTTTTGCTTCAAATTCGGGAACTAGTTTTGATGCTCCTCGGCTTACAGAAATTAATAATGGTTTTTGTCTGCGTTTGCTTTTCTTTATACCTACTTGTGTAGCTGTTAGCGCCTCTGATAAACCATTAAAAGGAACAATTCCGTTCATCATTAGTCTATCTGCAATATATTCAGGCATAAGTTCAGGTAATGTGGAAACTACAGCTATTTTTGACGATGTTTTTTCTTTAACATCAATTACCACATCAGTAGCAATCTCCCAGTCAGCTAGATCACATCTGTCGGCTCTTGGGTAATCCAATATGAAAAAAGTAAGTGCCAGTTTAGGGTCGATAATGGCTCCCCAGGCGTTAACCATGGCATTTTTGTCTCTCCAGATGTAAGTATGATAGTCAAGTGGGTTTGCTAGGGCCACCTTTGGCCCTAGAGCTACTCTTAAATGTTTTTTTTGCCTTTTATTAAGCTTAGGGAATAATAGACCTTTTTCTATTCCAAGGTCTGCAATCAATGCGGCCTCTCCACCGGAACAACTGACAGATCCAACCTTATTAGAATTTAACTCTCCATGACAATGTAGTAATTTTAATGTTTCTAAAAATGTAGGAAGCTCAGTTAGCAGTTTTATATTTAGTCTTTCTAAAAAAGCTTTTGATGCAGTATGATCTCCCGCTATTGACGCAGTATGAGATTCTGTAGCATTTTTTGCTTGATCAGTACTCCCCGTTTTTATAGCAATTAGAGGAATGCCCCGGCTTTTTGCTTTTCTTGATAAGGCTTCCCATTTTCTAATATCCTTAAAGCCTTCAATGTGAAAACCGATTGCTGTGATACGGCTATCATCTAAAAGGAAAGATGCAATTTCTGCTTGGTCTATTTGGAGCTGATTCCCACAAGTTACTACATAAGCAATTGGAAGGCCTCTATTTTGCATTGTAATATTAATAGCTATATTTGAGCTTTGCGTTAGAATGGCAACGCCTTGTTTAACTGGTTTACAGCCGTGTTGGTCAGGCCAAAGAGCAATGTTATCTAGGGCGTTAATAAAGCCATAACAGTTTGGGCCTAGAATGTGGAAGTTTTCAGAGTTGCGGAGTAAAGATTCATTTGCAGAAAATGCATTTTTATCTTCTTTTACCGCCTCTTTAAACCCAGAGGCGAAGCATACCGCCCCCCCAGCCTTCATTTTTCCTAGCTCTTTGACTGCAGTTACTGTTGCATCTCTGTTTATGCCAATAAATACTGCGTCTGGAGTTTCTGGAAGGTTTTGAACGCTATTATAAGTTTGTATACCGGCTATCTCAGTATTTGTTTTGTTTATAATATATAGTTTTCCTTTATAACCAAATTTATGAACCTGCTGGACGACAGCTCTGCACCATTCCCCACCCCCAATAACAGCAAGTATTTTTGGAGAAAATAATCTTGATAGAGTGTTCATAACTTCGTCAAGCCCCAAGTGCTCTTAAAAGATCTCGACTAATTATATGTCGTTGAATTTCAGACGTGCCATCCCATATTCTTTCAACACGTGCATCTCTCCAGAACCGTTCAATAGGTAAATCATCCATTAACCCCATTCCACCATGAATTTGTATTGCTTGGTCCGTTACTTTACCTAAAACCTCACTAGCAAAAAGTTTTGCAGATGCTATTTCTCGGTTTGCAAAACCTCCAGTATCTAATTTTTTTGCCGCTGCTAGCGTCAGTAGATCGGCAGCATCTATTTCGGTAATCATATCTGCAAGTTGAAAGCTGATACCTTGAAATTTCCCAATTTTTTGTCCAAATTGTTCTCGAGTCGCAGCGTAATCTAAAGCGTAATCAAAAACCCTTCGTGCCCGACCAACGGACATCGTCGCAACAGTAATCCGAGTTGCATAAAGCCATTCATTCATAACATCAAAGCCACCATCTACCTTACCAAGAACTTGGGAATTTGGTAGCCTACAATCCGTAAACTCTAAAATCATGTTTTTATAGCCGCGATGGCTTACCGACTTGTAACCATCTCGAATTACAAACCCGGGTGTTCCTCTATCGACTAAAAAGGATGTGATTTTCTTCTTTATACCGCGTGGTGTGCTCTCTTCTCCTGTTGCTATAAAAACTATAATAAAGTCTGCATGGTCAGCTCCTGAGATAAAGTGTTTGGAACCATTAACAACCCAGTCCCCCCCATCACGTTTTGCAGTACATGACATACTTCGAATATCAGAACCAGCTCCAGGCTCTGTCATGGCCAGAGCATCCATTTTCTCTCCAGCTAATGCCGGTTTTAGGTATTCGTCTATTTGATCACCTTGGCATGCCATTAATATATTTTGAGGTCGTCCAAAAAAATGATTAAGAGCCATCGAACCTCGGCCAAGCTCTCTCTCTACAAGTGCAAACTCTAAATGGTTTAACCCAGCACAACCCATCTCTTCTGGAAAGTTGCAGGCATAGAATCCGAGTTCCAAGGTCTTTCTTTTGATTTCTTGAGCTACTTCTTTAGGAACTTCTCCAGTTCTATCTACAAGGTCCTCATGTGGATAAATCTCCTTTTCTACAAAGTTTCGAACAGTAGAAACAATCATCTCTTGTTCTTCATTGAGCCCATATTGCATTCTACTTATCCCTAAAATTATTTCATTAACTTTATTTATATTATAGCCTAGCATTATTTTATTACTGTATAATGTCCAATGAAAATGCTCTGTTTTTAATAACCTGTAAATAGTAATATTCAGTATACTCTCCGGGTTCTATAAGAATTTAATAGTGTCTAGAGGATGATTTTAACAAAAAGCCATTGTTTTACTCTGTTTGCTTCGCAACTATTCCTAACAAATTATATAAAAAAAGGACTTTCCAACCACTAGCTATTGTGTTGTACCCCTATATAAAGGTATATTACAAACATCAGACCCCAATTATGGACAGTAAAGGAGATTTAAAATGGCATCAAAACCAATGACAAAAACACAGCTTATATCAGCTTTAGCAGATGAAACTGGATCAGATAAGAAAACAGCAGGAGTAGCATTAGACGGTATGATTAGTATAATCAGTCGAGAAGTTTCTGCTGGTGGAGCAGTGACTTTGCCTGGTGTTGGAAAGATTTACTGTAGAGAGCGCCCAGCGCGAACAGTAAGAAATCCAGCAACTGGAGCAACTATGAATAAGGATGCGGACAAAGTTGTTAAAATGACTATTGCTAAGGCACTTAAAGAAAGTGTTAATGGTTAAAGTTTTTTGAACTTCTAAAAATTTACGGGCCATCTTTTGATGGCCCGTTTTTATTTCTATCAAAAAAATACCTATCGACTTACTATTAAAGAGGAATAAATGGATATAAAAGCTATATTTTTAGGTTTAGCTTTTGCCTTTATGTGGTCCAGTGCATTTACATCAGGCTCTATTATTGTCTCTTCAGCACCCCCATTAACATCTTTAGCAATTAGGTTTCTGATTTCTGGATTAATTGGAATTTTATTAGCAAAACGGTTAGGTCAAAATTGGAGTTTGACTCGAAATCAATGGGTAGCCACCTTTATTTTTGGTATTTTTCAAAATGCGATTTACCTTGGGCTCACTTTCGTCGCTATGCAGACCATTGAGGCCTCATTGGCAGCAATCATCGCATCGGCAATGCCACTTATGGTTGGCCTTTCAGGTTGGTTAATTTTTAAAGAGAAAATTAGTACTTTTGGTTTTACTGGATTGATAGCTGGTACTCTTGGTGTCTTGTTAATTATGGGAACCAGGATAAGTGGGGGGGTAGATTTTTTTGGTTTAACAGTTTCAGTTATTGGCATGTTTGCATTAACTTTTGCTACGTTAGCTATAAGAGGGGCATCTTCAGGAGGTAATTTGCTGATGATTGTTGGTTTGCAAATGTTGGTGGGTAGTGTAGTTTTATTTGGAGTCTCTTCTCAAATTGAAACCTATTCTGTTGATTATAGCTGGATGTTGCTTGGGGCCTTCTCTTACACAACACTCGTTCCAGGTCTTTTAGCGACTTGGATCTGGTTTATTCTAGTTGATAGAATTGGAGCAGTCCGCGCATCCACTTTTCATTTCTTAAACCCATTTTTTGGAGTAGTGATAGCGGCAGTTATTTTGGGTGAGTCTATCACCATTATGGATGGAGTAGGTGTAGTTATAATAGCTGCTGGAATTTTAGTAGTGCAATTATCAAGAATCGAGAGTTTAAAATAACTTATATTTTTAGCCTATCACGTGCGCATCTTTTCCAACCTGACCTCTATGAAGTAAAAAATGATCTAGGATTATACAGGCCATCATAGCCTCACCAACTGGTACAGCTCGAATTCCAACACACGGATCGTGTCGCCCTTTAGTTATTATACTGGTGCTCTCACCTTTTTTTGAAATGGTATCCCGCGGAGTTAATATAGATGAAGTGGGCTTTACGGAGAACCTAGTGATAATATCTTGACCTGTAGAGATGCCCCCTAATATGCCGCCTGAATTATTAGACTTATATTCTGGCCCATTATCGCCCATAAAAATTTCGTCTGAGTTTAGCTCTCCAGTAAGGGTGGCAACGGCCATCCCTTTCCCAATTTCCACACCTTTAACGGCATTAATACTCATCATTGCAGAGGCTAAATCAGAATCAAGTTTACCATATATTGGGGCCCCAAGCCCTGCAGGGACACCAGAAGCAACGATTTCTATAGTTGCACCTATTGAGCTACCATTTTTTCTTATCTGATCCAGATAGGTACCCCATTTTTTTGAGGTTATAACGTCAGGGCACCAAAAAGGATTTTTCTCTATTTCAGCATGGTCAAAATTACTTCGATCGATAGATATTTCCCCGATTTGAACTAAGTAACCATTAATTTTTAAGTTTGGAAGTAAGGCTTTTAATACTAACCTAGCAATAGCACCTGCTGCAACACGAGATGCAGTTTCTCTCGCTGAGGAACGTCCACCTCCTCGAGGGTCTCTAATTCCATATTTTTGCCAATAAGTAATATCTGCATGCCCAGGCCTAAATTTATCTATTATTTCTCCATAGTCTTTTGAACGTTGATCCATATTTTTGATTAAAAGCTGAATTGGAGTACCGGTAGTAAAACCTTCAAATACACCCGACATAATTGATACCGTGTCGGGCTCTTGCCTTTGGGTAGTGTATTTGTTTTGTCCAGGCTTCCTTTTGTTAAGCCAGCTCTGAATTTCAACCTCACTAACCGGTATGCCAGGAGGACAGCCGTCTATTGTCGCACCTATTGCCGGCCCATGGCTTTCACCCCAGGTGGTTGTACGAAAAAGATGGCCAAAACGATTAAAAGACATTTAAGTTCTCCTGATAAATTGATCAGTTACATATGATACAATGAAAAGCCAAGTAGTTGATGGCAGGTTAGCAGTCTGAAATAAAAACAATGATTTATGTGTCACAGTAGGTTTAGTATTAAAAATACTATCGTCTTGCTATTTATCAGATTAAAAATTATATCAGTCTTACCTCGGGGGGCCTTACTGGCTGAGATGCGATAGCAGACCCGTTGAACCTGAACCGGCTAATACCGGCGGAGGGAAGGTTTGAATCAATCTAAACCTATCCTCCGTTTTTATGGAGATAAAAATGAAAATACTTCTATCTGTATTCTTTGCTTTAGTAACAGTGTCTGTGGCCTGTGCTAAACCAACCTTGACTGTTTATGCGCCCGATTATTTCACTTCTGAATGGGGCCCTGGTCCAAAAATTAAACAGGAATTTGAAAAAATTTGTGATTGTGATTTACTCTATATTTCTGGTGATTTAATGCCACGCTTAATGATTGAAGGTAAAAGAACAAAAGCAGATGTTGTTATTGGTCTTAATACGGACGTTACCTTTAAAGCAAGAAAGTTAGGAATTTTTGAGGCACACAAACAGGACACTTCTTCTTTGAGTATACCAATAAAGTGGAATGATAGGGTTTTTCTTCCATTTGATTGGTCCCATACTGCTTTTATCTACGATAATACGAAGTTAAAAAACCCACCACAATCTTTTGATGAACTGCTGAACTCTAAAGATGATATAAAGATAATAATACAAGATCCCCGAACCTCCATATCAGGGCTAGCACTGGTTTTATGGGTTAAGTCAATTTATGGGTCAAAATCTGAAGAAGCTTTTACAAAGTTAGCGTCAAAGGTGTTAACTGTTACTAAAGGTTGGTCTGAAAGCTATGGGATGTTTACCCAAGGAGAGGCAGATATGGTTTTAAGTTATACTACCTCCCCTGCATACCATATAATTGCTGAAAATGATAAAAGTAAATCGGCTGCTATTTTTTCAGAAGGCCATTATTTTTTTACTGAACTTGCTGCGATGACTAATAGCTCTAAAGAACCTGAGCTGGCAAAAGAATTTATGAGCTTTATACTTTCTGAAACCTTTCAAAAAATGATTCCGACAGGGAATTGGTCTTTTCCTTCTAACTTGGAACGAGACAAGTTGCCTGAAGAGTTCATAAACCTACCGATGCCCCAGAAAGTATTATTTTATACTGAAGAGGAGGCACAAAAATATAGGGACATTGTGATTCAAGAGTGGCTAACAGCTTTTCAAAAATAAGACCTACCTTTTTTGGAGGAGTATTGGTAGTTAGTTTTCTGGTTGTCATTACCGTTGGAACACTAATAGCTGTAGTTTGTCGAATCGAAGGCTTCTCGGGGCTTACTTGGAATGAATGGACCGCAATTCGATTTACATTTTTTCAATCCTTTGTTTCAGCAGCGATAAGTGTTTTGTTAGCTATTCCAGTATCAAGAGCTTTTTTCCGACAAGATTTTATTGGACGGAACATTTTAATCACTCTTCTGGGAGCACCATTTATATTGCCTGTAATAGTTGCAATATTAGGTTTAATATTGGTTTTTGGGAGCAAGGGTATATTAAGCCAGTTAATGGGCTTTAGTGCATTTTCTATTTATGGAGTGCATGGAGTGATACTAGCCCATGTTTTTTTTAATCTACCTTTAGCTACGAGACTACTTCTTCAGGGTTGGAACTCAATATCATCTGAACAATTTAGACTTGGACAGTCACTTAGTTTTTCCCCACTTAATTTCTTTATGCATCTAGAGCTCCCAATGCTATGTCGAGTTGTTCCAGGGGTATTTTTAATAATTTTTTTAATATGCACTACAAGCTTTGCTGTTGCGCTAACACTTGGAGGTGGTCCAAAAGCTACAACAGTTGAGCTCGCTATTTATCAGGCCTTTCGTTTTGATTTTAATCTTTCAAGGGTTGCAATTTTATCTGTTATTCAACTTTTAATGTGTGGGTTAATTGCAGTTTTATCAATCTGGATTGCTTTTCCAGCTCATTATGAAGGTGGCCTGGATCGCGTAAGACCTATCGCAACCACTGGTAAAATTTTAGATTTTATTTTTATTGCATGCGCAGCAATTTTTCTTATTCTGCCGCTGGCAATGATTTTAATTCGTGGCTCAGGTAGTTTATTTTTACTACCTCAAAGTGTAATGTTTTCTGCGTTACGCTCAATTTTGGTTTCTTTAGCAGCGACAGGTCTAGCTACTGTTATGACACTATATTTAGCATCTTTGATTGTTTATTACTCGAAAGCATATGAAATCTTTGGTTACCTCCCGATTGCGGCCTCTCCATTGGTTTTAGGAACAGGTCTGTATATAATTTTTTATAACTTTATTGACCCTGGTAAGATGGCTTTGCCTTCAGCTATAGTTATCAATGCGATTATGTGTATCCCATTTTCTCTTAGAATTATAACACCTGCTTTCAAAGACTTAGAAGATAGTTTTGGAAGATTAGCAGATAGCCTTAATCTGATAGGGTGGTCTCGGTTTAGATGGCTTATTTGGCCACGATTGAAGGGGCCCATTGGTTTTAGTGCTGGCTTATCAGCAGCCCTTTCTATGGGAGATCTTGGTGTAATCGTACTTTTTTCAAATCCAAATCACTCAACTTTACCGATGGAAATATACAGACTAATGACAGCGTATCGAATGGATGAAGCATTTGGTGCTGCATTACTGTTGCTAGTGCTTAGTATTTCATTATTTTGGATCTTTGATAAGGGAGGTCGTAAAAATGCTATCACTTAAATCTGTAGAGTACTCGGTAGGGGAATTTAAACTTAAAGCTGACTTTAAGATACCAAGACTATCTAAGGTTGCGTTGATAGGGCCATCAGGGGCTGGAAAATCAACACTTCTTTCGTTGATTTCGGGGTTCCTCAAGCCAAACTCGGGGAGCATTATTATTGATAATGAAGATGTAACAACGAAACTCTCCAACCAGAGAAGAGTGACGACTATCTTTCAGGATGGTAACCTTTTCCCTCACTTAACCGTCAAAAAAAATATTAGTCTAGGGCTTAGGCCAGATCTAAGATTGAATAGTGCACAACAAAGTGTACTCGATTATGCTATCGACAGAGTGGGTTTGACTGATTTGGTGGATAGAAAACCTGGTAGCCTATCTGGAGGGCAACAGAGTAGAGTTTCATTGGCAAGAGCTTTAGTTAGGGATTGTCCATTACTATTACTGGATGAGCCATTTTCAGCGTTAGGCCCTTCATTAAAGTCTGATATGATAGAATTGGTTGACCAAATCTCTAATGAAAAAAAACTTACAGTTTTGTTTGTAACCCATGATCCAGAAGACGCAAAAAAAATTTGTGATCTATCAGTAGTAGTTGGTAATGGTTGTGTCTCTTCTCCCATATTAACAACAAAACTGTTTGAGAACCCACCTAAGATATTAAGGGATTATTTATAAGTAACTCCTTTAGTTCAAAAAACTATTTCTGTTTTATTGAAGCCCATACACGCTTGTTAGTTAAATAAAGTAACCCGCTCAACACAATTAAAAAAAACACTGCAAGAAAACCAGTATGCTTTCTTGCGTTCAGCTTAGGTTCAGCTGTCCACATTAGAAAAGCAGAAACGTCCTCAGCTATATGATGGATTGATGTTGAGTGGCCATCAGCGTAAGTCACATCATCCCCATAAATCGGCGGAGCCATTCCTATCCAGCCACCTGGGTAAGCTGTGTTGGCATATAAAGTGACTCCCGCTTCCTCCTTTTCTTTACCCGTGTAACCAGTGAGTAAAGAGGCAATATATTCAGGACCACCAATTCCTTTAAAAAGTTGATTGATACCAGACCCATAAGGCCCGTGAAAACCAGCACGCGCTTTTGCCATTAATGATAAGTCTGGTGCCCCAGCTGCATTGTTTTTTGGAAAATTATCGGACGGTTTTAGTGCCCTATATTCACCAGAGACTGGATCAAACAGATTAATATTAGCACTTTCGTCATTTATTGAAAAATTTGCCACATAAGCCTTCATTTGATTTACAGGCAATCCTGGACCACCCTCATCAGAGATTGTTCTCATTGGTACGTATTCTAGGCCATGGCAGGCCGAGCAGACTTCAGTATAAACTTGTAGTCCACGCTGAAGTTGCATCTGATCATATGTACCAAAGGGACCTTCAAACGAGAAATCAACATCGTGAGTATGGCCTTCTTTACCCGCTGAAAAGGATGGTCCTGTAAAAGAAAAGAACAAAACGACTATGAAGGAGAATTTTTTTAACACGGTTATTTCCTCTATTTTGTTAGGTTCGTTACTGGGTCAGGAGGATTATCTTTAACTGGGTAATGTGAATTGAAGTCTTCTTCTATTGTTTCAGGCGGAGTTAAAGGTTTTTCTATTAGACCTAAGATAGGCAATATTAGTAAAAAGTATGCGAACCAATAGGAGGCCGCAATGAGTGAAAAAGTTGCATACGGCTCTTCAGCAGGCATTGCGCCAAGCCACATTAGGGCAAAAAAGTCAAAAACTAGTAAGCCAAACCACCACTTTAGCATTGGTCTATATCTACCAGATCGTGCAGAAGAGCTGTCCAACCAAGGGACTACGAACAGAACACCAATTGCCCCAAACATCGCAAGAACACCAAAGAGTTTAGCATCTATGATACCCCCACTTAAAAACCCAGCAAATTGAACGACCCAAACCTCTGAAGTGAAAGCCCTAAGGATTGCGTAATACGGCAAAAAATACCACTCAGGGACAATATGTGCTGGAGTAACGAGTGGGTTTGCTTCCATATAGTTATCAGGATGACCCAGATAGTTTGGCATAAAACCTACTATCGCCCAGAAAATGACCATTATCACACTTAGAGCAAAGAGATCTTTCATTACGAAATATGGCCAGAATGGAAGAGTATCTTTTTGAGCTTCTGCTTTTGATGTACGCCTAACTTCAACGCCAGTTGGGTTATTATTTCCTGTCGTATGAAACGCCCAAATATGAACTACAACCAAACCGGCTATGATGAAAGGGAGCAGATAATGTAACGAGAAAAATCTATTAAGTGTTGCATTATCTACGGAAGGGCCACCAAGTAATAAAGTTTGGATTGGTTCGCCGATCCCGGGTATGGCTCCGAACAAACCTGTTATAACTGTTGCTCCCCAAAATGACATTTGACCCCACGGAAGTATATAACCCATGAATGCTGTGGCCATCATAAGCAGGTAAATTAGCATGCCAATTATCCAGGTAATCTCTCTGGGGGGTTTATATGAACCATAGTAGAGACCTCTAAAAATGTGGGCATAGACAGCAATAAAAAATAAAGAAGCACCGTTAGTATGAATGTATCTTATCATATGACCACCATTCACATTTCGCATAATGTGCTCAATCGAGGCGAAAGCTACATCAACATGAGGCGTATAGTGCATTACTAAAACAATACCAGTAATTATCTGTAGTACTAAACAAAATGTTAATACTATCCCCCATATCCACATCCAGTTTAGATTTTTTGGGGTTGGGAATGTTAAAGTGTCATATAAAAGTCCAACTATAGGAAGCCGACTATTTAACCATTTCTGACCTGATGTCTTTGGTTCATAATGATCATGTGGGATACCAGCCATAAATTATCTCCCTAACCGAGTTTAATAATGTTGTTATCTAAAAACTTAGATACTGGGACAGGGAGGTTCTCTGGTGCAGGCCCTTTCCTGATTCTTCCAGCTGTGTCGTAATGCGAGCCGTGGCATGGACAAAACCATCCCCCAAAGTCTCCAGCCCCGTCCCCTAAGGGTACGCATCCGAGATGAGTACAAACTCCCATCATAACAAGCCACTCGCCGCTCTCATCTAAGGATCTGTTTTTGTCTGTAGCGTCAGCTGTCCCAATATTGTTATTCCTAGCATCCGAATCTGGTAAATCACCAACTTCTACTTTTCTTGCTTCGTTTATTTCTGCCTGGGTACGCCTTCGAATAAATACAGGCTTTCCTAACCATTTAACGGTAATTTGCGTCCCTGGTTCGAGATCGCTTATTGATACCTCTATTGAAGCGAGGGCTTGGACATCAGCAGTTGGGTTCATTTGATTAATTAATGGCCATATAGCTGCACCTGCTGTTATTGCTCCAGCACCTGCAGTGGCATAGTAGATAAAGTCACGGCGTGTACCCTCTGTTTCATCTGCATGGGACATCAAAAAATTATCCTTCGTTTCGCTAATAATTTATAGTTTTCGTACAATTTATAATAACATCTTAAATTAAATAGTTATAGAGGTTAGATATATTCTGAGACACTGACTCGTCCAGACGTGAAACTTGATTAGAGGAAGCCATTTGTCGCACCTAATTGAATTAGCCGCTTATGAGCCGGATTTTGCTCCTAATTTAGGTTCTCTAGTACGATTAGGCGTATGCTTTGACACCCCATTAAATGTTATAGATCCCTGTGGCTTTCCATTTTCACTAAAACTTTTAAAATCTCGAGGGTTAGATTATATTGATAAGGCAGTTATTCATAGGCACGATAGTTGGCAAAAATTTAAATCAAAAGCTTTAATAAAAACTAATAGGTTGGTGTTGTTGAGTACTAAAAGTAGTAGGAGTATTTGGGATTTTAATTTCGAAGCAAAGGATTGTATTCTTTTAGGAAGAGAAAGTGCAGGTGTTCCAGAGCATGTTCATGAGGAGGTACACGAGAGAGTTTACATCCCCATGCCAGGAAATGGACGAAGTTTAAATATAGCTATAAGTGCTGCTATTGCTTTGGCGGAAGCTTCACGACAACTAAGATAGAAATTTCTTAAGTGACCTGCAAATTTGGGGCTGTGCTAACCATACTTTCTCGCTCAGAGAACTTTAAGAACCAACCAGCCAGTATTTTATGCTCTTTTCTCCAGTCCCTATCAGAATTTCTGAGGTCTAAATAACCCAAAGCGCAGCCTACACCTATCTGACCAATATTTATAGGGCTTTCAAGCGTGTCCATCCAACGATTTTCTATTACTGTAAGTGAGCGTTCAATTTTCCCCCATTGCCCTTCGACCCATGCAGGAAACCTTAACTCCTCTGGCCGCATACGCCATTCGTAAGCCATAAGTAGTGCGGCATCTATTATGCCTTCTGCCGTAGACTCTAAAGAAAGTAATTTCCAGTGCTCATCACCGTTTCGATAGAGGTTTAAGTCAGATATACTGTCTAGGTAGCGGCAAATAACTCTACTGTCGTATAGAGCCGTCTCGTCACTTCGTACCAACACGGGGATTTTTCCTAAGGGGTTATGCTGGATTGGACCGCCATCAGGATTTAGCGGTGTACCAGGGATTTCTGATACCACAAATTCAATATCTTCTAGTAAGCCGGTTTCGTGTAGTACAACCTTAACTTTGCGACCATATGGAGATAGTGGGCTTGAGTAGAGTTTCATTTTTTCTCCTACTTTTAGGTAGTATTAGGCTATGAGTTTTAAGCCTTCAAAACCAATAATTGTTTTATTTACTATTCGTCCGGGAGTTTGTTCAATTTTTAATTGAACCTCAGTAAATTGCTCTGTTCTTCCAACGTGAGGGGTTTCCATTAATATATCGTGTGTCTTCCCTATTTCTGACCTAAGATGTTTTTCTACCTGATTTTTACCCAAAGCCCTAAGTTGAGAGGCTCTATTTTTTATTATTAATTTATTGACTTGAGGCATTCTTGCAGCTGGTGTTCCGATTCTAGGTGAGTATGGAAACACGTGTAACCAAGTTAAATTACACTCCTTAACTAGCTTGAGTGAGTTATCAAACATTTTATCAGTTTCTGTTGGGAACCCAGCAATAATATCTGCACCAAAAGTTATTTCTGGACGTAGCTTTTTTACTGTTTCACAAAATTTGATTGCATCGTCCCGAAGATGCCGCCTCTTCATCCTTTTCAAAATCATATTGTCTCCTGATTGAAGGCTTAAGTGCAGGTGGGGCATCAAACGTGTTTCATTGGCTATTGCTTCCAACAGGGAGTCATCTGCTTCTATAGAGTCAATTGAACTTAATCTTAACCTTTTCAAATCAGGCACTAGCTTAAGAATTCTTAAAACTAAATTTCCAAGAGATGGAGAGGTTGGTAAATCAGCGCCCCAGCTAGTTAAATCTACACCAGTTAATACGATTTCTTTAAAACCAGTTCCAACCAAACGTTTTATTTGCTCAACAATAACACCAGCCGGGCTAGATCTAGAGTTACCACGACCGTAAGGGATAATACAAAATGTACAGCGATGATCGCAACCATTTTGAATTTGAACATATGCGCGGCTACGTGTTCCAAACCCATCGATAAGGTGTCCAGAGTTCTCTCTAACAGACATAATATCATCAACGAGTACGTTTTCAGTCCCAAAGGACTGATCGGTCGAGAGAGTTTTCCAAGTAGCCACATCCATCTTAGCAGAATTCCCTACAACAAAATCAACCTCGGGCATATCTGAGAAACTCTGAGGTTCGATTTGAGCTGCACAACCAGTAACAATTACTTTCGAACTGGGAAACTTACGCCGCAAACTACGTATTTCTTGCCGAGATTTTCTTACTGCTTCGGCGGTAACAGCACAGGTATTTATTATAATTGAATTCTCTAAACCTGCCTCTGACGTTAGTTTTCGCATTGCTTCTGTTTCATACGAGTTTAGTCTACATCCCATGGTACTAAAAATAGGTGCATTAGAAGTCATTTATATACTTTCAAGAAATTCTTGAGTTAGGTTTCCGGAGAAAACGTGTACGCCTTCACCAGTCATCCAGACTCCAGACTCTAGCCACTCTATGTCAAGTTGGCCACCATCAAGATCAATCTTTACGGATTTTTCAGTAAGCCCGAGGCGTGAGGCAGCTACAGCTGAAGCGCACGCTGAGGATCCTGAGGCAAGTGTATGTCCCACTCCTCTTTCCCAGACACGCATGCGTAGGTGGTTTCTTTCTAGGAAACTTACGACTTGAACATTAGTTCCATTAGGAAACAAACTATGATTTTCAAAACGGTTTCCAAAGGATTTAAGATCGATACTATCCGCATCTTCTACAAAGAAAGTGCAGTGAGGATTGCCCATACCAGTTGCAGTAGGAGATCCATCAATTGGTAATTTTAGAGTGTCAATGTCTTTTGCTATGGGGATCTCAGCCCAATTTATGAAAGGATGCCCCATATTCACACGCGTCCTAACTGAATCCACGGCTATTGCTTCTAGTGTGCCTCTGGTCGTCTTTATTTTAAGGGATTTTTTACCTACCCGTCTCATTTCATATTGGGCCACACACCTTGTTGCATTTCCGCAAGTAGCTATTTGAGAACCATCAGCATTATAAAAAGTTAAGTTTAGATCTGAAGATTTATCACTCTTTATTACGACCAATTGATCAAACCCAACACCTCTATTGCGATCACTTAAAGAAATGATCAATTTTTTATTGATATCATATGAAAATGTTCGGGCATCTAGAACAACGAAATCGTTCCCAAGTCCATGCATCTTCATAAAAGGTATATTATTTGATATTTTCATGTATTCCATATAGCGTTAACAATCTCTTAAGAAAAGGTACTTAGGTAAAAACTGTTTTTGGGGTTGACCAAGGGACCTCACCTTTCTAGATAGACCGGATATGGGGGCCCTTAGCTCAGTTGGTAGAGCAACTGACTTTTAATCAGTGGGTCACAGGTTCAAATCCTGTAGGGCTCACCATATAAAAATACCGTGCGCCTTTAGAGTAAAAAAAATCTACTGAAAATTGACTAACAGATTATAATGTGTCAATTCTCTTGATATTACATTTGTCAGTGTATGAGTGCATTAGGGAAATAAAAAAATTGTGACAAAAAAAAAAATAAATAAAGAAATGATAACATTAGATAATTGTCCAACCCTAAATGTTTTCCCCCCAGTGAATCCTATTGTGTTGAGGTGACATCCCCGTCTCGACAACAACTCAGTAAGCTTTTAGAGCACTATCAAGCTGGGCGTTTTGGCAGAGCTGAAAAGGTAGCCCTATCTCTCACTCGAAAATTTCCCAAGCATCAGTTTGGTTGGAAAGTTCTGGGGGCAGTACTTGGACAAACTGGTAGAAGAAATAAAGCTTTAAGTGCCAACCAAAAAGCGGTTGTACTATCCCCTCAAGACGCATCAGCGCACAGTAACCTAGGTAACTTGCTCCAAGAACTGGGCAGATTGGATGAGGCTGAAGTAAGTTTGAGGCAAGCTATTTCATTAAAGCCTGATTATTCTCCGGCCTACAACAATTTGGGCGTCACGCTTCGAGAAATGGGTAAGTTAGACGAAGCAAAGGCAAGTTTTAAGCAAGCTACAAAACTTACACCTGATTTTGTTTTGGCCCATAGTAACTTGGGTAACACGCTTCAAGAACTGGGCAGGTTGGATGAGGCTGAAGTAAGTTTGAAGCAAGCTATAGCGTTAAAGCCTGATTATGCTGCAGTTTATCGGCGTCTTACTCTAATAAAAAAATTCCATAAACAAGATAAAATTTATTTAAAAATGCAAGATTTATATTTCGATGAAAGCATTTCAGAGGAACAGCTTTGTCATATTAATTTTGCTTTAGCTAAGGCGTCTGAAGATATGGGAGAGATTGAGAAAGCTTTTAAACATTATAGAGAAGGTAATGATCTACGAAAAAAGCTTTTAAACTATGATATTAGCGAAGATGTTACGCTCTTCAAACAAGTTGAAACCTGCTTTTCCAGAATTAATATTAATTCACTTGGAAGTGAACACTTGTCAAATACGATAACTCCAATTTTTATAGTTGGCATGCCTCGCTCTGGTACAAGTTTGGTTGAACAAATTATTTCATCACATTCAGAAGTCACAGGAGCGGGTGAATTATCTTTTGTTGCTCAATTTGGAGACTCTTTAGCACGAGGCTTATCTGAAACGAGTACAAATGCCCTTGTGAATTTCAGAAAAAATTATTTATCAAAGTTACAAAATTTTTCCAATGGAAACTCAATTGTGATTGACAAGATGCCTATAAACTTTTTTTACATAGGGTTACTCGCTGCGGCATTTCCTGAGGCTAAAATAGTACACGTCAAAAGAAATTCTGCAGCTGTGTGCTGGGCAAACTATAAACAATACTTTGTACCTAAAACTTTAGGCTATTGCTATGCGCTTCGAGATATTATTGATTATTATGAGCTCTATAAAAATCTTATGATATTTTGGGAAAAATCACTTACTAACAGAATTTATAGTTTAAACTATGAATTGCTTACAGTTGACCAAGAAGTTGAAACACGAAAATTAATCAATTACCTAGAACTAGAATGGGAAGATAAGTGTCTATCGCCTCAAGATAATAATAGAAGTGTCTCTACGGCCTCCTCGATACAAATAAGAGAAAAAGTTTATCAGGGCAGTTCGCAACAATGGAAAAAATATAAGCCGTTTTTGAATGGGGTGTTTGATTGTTTTGATAACTCGATAGAGCAGTAATTAGCTTACCCGCGCTTTACCGCTGAAAAAAGTAACCAAAAAAGAACCCTTTCCTGAGGCGATGAGCGAGACACTAAGTAGGATATAAACTAGGTAAAAAATTAGCCTCTGTTGTGTCGTAAAGCAGGGTATAAGTTTAGAGGTATAATCTATTGATATTAAAAATATTATTAGTTATGCGAGACTTTCACACAAAATCAAACTGATTGATTTAACTGAAAATCTCTCTTACAGATACACATAATGCTCTATAAACGTGTGACAACGAAAAAAATATCATAAGTCGTAGGTGAATTTTGACATTCAAAAAACAAAATTTCAAAGATAAAAAAAACCCGACTCAACAACAAATTAGTAAACTTTTAGAGCACTATCAAAACAGACGGTTTAGTGATGCTGAAAAGCTGGCTGTATCCATTAGTAAAAAATTTCCCAAACACCCCTTTTCCTGGAAAGTACTTGGCGCTGTACTCAAACAAACTGGTAGAGTAAGCGAGTCATTGGTTGTCAGTCGAAAATCTGTTCAATTGGCACCACAGAATGCTGAGGCCCATTACAATATGGGTAACACGTTGAAACAACTGGGCAGATTTGATGAAGCTGAAGAAAGCTATAGGCAAGTGATAGCATTAAAGCCAGGTTATGCCGAAGCTCACGGCAACTTGGGTGTAACCCTCCAAGAGCTGGGGAGATTAGACGAGGCGAAAGCGAGCTATAGGCAAGCGATAGTATTAAAGCCTGATTATGCCGAAGTGCATAGTCTTTTAGGTGTAACGCTCCAAGAGCTGGGAAGATTAGATGAGGCGGAAATGAGCTACACTAAAGCTATTGAACTTAATCCTAAAATACCAGAATCTTACCAGAATTTAGTTGAATTATTGACTGCCTATGTTCCTCAAAAAGAAATTTCAAATACAATAGTTAAGGTTGATCGAGAAATTAAAGAAATTGATCTAAAAGATAAGAGTTCAGGGATTATTTCTGACGATAAAATTATCCAACTATTATGTAAATCCTCAAGTATTATAAAAAGATATCACTTAGAACTCGGAACTGATTTGTCACAAGTCTATCGGCGAAATGCTGTTGATCTGAATTGTAAAAGGCATATGAAAATATTTAATAAATCTAATATAATACCTAAGTTTTGCTTTGGGTGTTACAAGGTTCAAATTGAGCCTAGGTCTATACTTGAGTTAATAAAACTATTTATAGTTTTTGATCAGATAAAGCTTGTAGAAAACAATACGCGAAAGTGCATGATCGAACTGAGACCAGAAATTCCTGGATTTTATAAAGGTCTCATTTACTGTTCTAACCTGGAAGAAGCTTACCAAATAGCCGGTTACCTGCAGATACTTATAAAAGAAAATATCGGACCAGGATTACATGCTATGGTAAAAAGAGGGTGCTCAGAGTATGCGATTTCTTTTCCTGACTATAAGGAAATTAATAAGTCTGGGGCTCAGCTAATGAATTATAATGATGATTGGAAATTAATCGAGGAAGATCACGATTCAATAAATCCAATAAACTCTGATAAAATTATATCGCCAAGCCTTTCTGGTTTAAACTTAAGCGATGTTCTGATTATTCGAAACTGGATCGATTATGCAAAGGGCATTGGAGATCTAAGTGTAGATTTACTAAATCAAAATATGGTATCCTCTCAGATGATCTATCGGGTCGCAAAAAAACGATTAGAAACATACCCTTGGCGAGGGTTTGTGTGAGCGTGTATTATTAATGAAAATTTGAAGATTTATTTATAGTTTGTGCTTAGCATGAACATCCCGAATCTTTGTAACGCTCTAACTATGGCTGCCCTATTATGGTCCACGCCTGCAGGGGTTAGCCTTACGCTTTTCACCCCTAAGTTAAACATTTTACATATAACTCTCTAATAAATAAAGGAGTTAAAGTGATAATGGCTAACTAAAAATTAAGGATGAGATGATAATTTGAAACCAGCTACCCTTGCCGGAGAAGCGAAGCGCTCATCCCTAAATGAACGCCCTTCCAAAGACTAGTGAGGCTACTTTTAGAGCTCAGCATATAAAATAATTACCTAGCTTAGAAAATAGTCTAAGCTTTAGCAATTACGATATATAAAATTTAGATATTATAAGTTTCACTAATAAACCTTGTTACTAAAAAAGCGTCTAAACCTTCAACACCCCCTTCAGAACCATAACCACTATGCTTTATTCCACCAAATGGTGTTTCGGGCGTACTTACAACACCTGAATTTATAGCTAATAGGCCAGATTCAATATCAGACTTTAAAGTATTTACGATTTTAGAGTTATTAGTAAGTGCGTATGCCGCCAATCCAAAATCTAACCTATTTGCTCTAGCTATTACTTCGTCAACTGAATTAAAACTATCAATTGGAAGTATTGGACCAAAGGGCTCCTCATTCATTATTTTAGCTTCATCAGATACGTTACTTAAAACAGTAGGTGCATAAAAACTACCATCTCTATTCAACCTGTGACCACCTGTATGTAGTTCTGCACCTGTTTTCATTGCGTCGCTAACAAAGCTGTCAATTATCTCAATTCTTCTCTCAGCAACAAGTGGACCCATATTAATTCCTTCTTCAAGTCCATTTCCTACAGTAATTTTGTTTGTTTCAGTTAGGACAGCTTCTACGAACTGCTCCTTTACTGATTCTTGAACTAAAAACCTTGTTGGTGAGATACATACTTGCCCTGCATTCCTAAACTTACTCATTACAGATAATTTTGCCGCGGCGCTGATGTTAGTGTCCTCGAACACCATTAAGGGGGAGTGCCCGCCTAACTCCATAGTGCACCTAATCATATTTTCAGCAGCTAATTTTTGTAAATGTTTGCCCACAGGGATACTACCAGTAAATGATAGTTTACGCGGGATACTTGATTGACATAAATGCTCAGAGACCTCGGAGGGGACGCCAAATACAATATTTAAAACACCAGGTGGTAAGCCTGCATCAATAAGTGCTCTTCCGATAGCTATTGCAGTTCCAGGTGTTTCTTCACTGGGTTTGATTGTTATTGTACATCCTGCAGCTATAGCGCCCCCTACCTTTCGCACAACATTCATTACTGGGAAATTCCAAGCAACAAATGCAATTACTGGACCTATCGGCTCTTTAACTACTAATTGGGTTATACCAGGAGTTCTTGAGGGTACTATTCTACCGTAAGCCCTTTTACCTTCTTCCCCATACCATCGAAGAACATCTAGCCCCAGTGCGAGTTCAATCTTAGCTTCAGGTAACGGCTTACCCATTTCTTTAGTAAGGTTTTCTGCTACAACATCCGATCTACTTTCTAAAATTCGACAGGCTTTTTCTATAATTTTCTGTCTTTCCAAAGGAGTTACTTTTTTCCATACTTTAAAAGCTCTTGCATTTGATTCTAGTGCTTCATCGAGGTCGTTACTTGTTGCATGAGGTAATTGACCTAAAGTTTCATTGTTAGCAGGGTTTATAACTGGCTCTGTTTTACTGGAAGAGCCTTGACGCCAATTTCCGTCAATCAGTAACTCAAGTTTTTCATATGACATTTTTAAACCCCATTTTTGTATATAAATAAATTTAGATCTTAGTAACATTTTTTGAGAACGATATTAAACAGTATAATTAAAAATATTTATTAATTTAGCTCAATGGTTATCAATACGTATGGACGTTTCCTACTGAAATGCTGTAAATGACGTTGATTAATCTGAATCAGTAAAAGGGAAGACAAAACTATGATAAAAGGTCTTATTGCCCCCATCCTTAGTCCGTTCGATGATAATCTGGATTTTAACCAAGAGCTTTATAACCAGCTAGCAAAGAAACTTCTTGAGACTGGTTGTTCAGGGTTGGCACCTTTTGGAACAACTGGGGAGGCCTTGTCAGTTAGTAACTCTGAAAGAAAATCTGCACTTGAGGGCTTGGTGAAGTTTGGTATTGATCCGTTAAAGCTAATACCCGGTACTGGCTTATGTAACTTACCTGACACAATTGATCTTTGTAGGCATGCTCTAGGTCTTGGTTGTAAGGGGGTTATGACTCTTCCTCCGTTTTACTTTAAGGGTATGAGTGATGATGGCCTTCACGATTACTATGTCAAACTTATTGAAGGAATTAATGATACAAATTTAAAAATTTACCTTTATCATATCCCACAGGTTTCCGGTGTCGGGCTATCAATCGACTTAGTTCGAAATCTTCATACTGAGTTTCCTGATACTATCGTTGGTATTAAAGATAGTTCTGGGGACTGGGAAAATACAAAGGCACTTCTAGGAATAAAGGGGTTAATTGTTTATCCTGGAGCAGAATTACCAGTAATTGATGCTATTCGTTTGGGTGCCCCTGGGTGTATTTCAGCGACGGCAAACCTCAATGGCACTGATATTGCCGAAGTAATAGACTTATGTCATGAAGAAAAGTGGGAGGCAGCCGAGGCTAAACATGAGAAAGTGCGTGCTGTACGCCTAATGTTTCAGGATTACGCACCAATCCCAGCCCAAAAAGCTCTACTGGCTAAAGCTACTGGACATAGTGAGTGGGAGAATTTGAGACCACCTATGCAACCAATGGCTACAGATAAGTTGGCTAAACTTACTGACAGTTTGGCTAAAGATTTTGATATGCATTTTTAGTAAAAAAATGTTAAGACTTATTTAAATTATCAAAAGATTTAACCAATTTGCTTTTATTGCAGGTTTATCTGAATCTTTAATTTCAACCGTTATATCCCACTTTGTTAAAATTTGGTTTTCATTCCTGTATGTAATTTCATTCAAAACAAATCTGCTTCGTATTTTTGCTCCAGCACGAACAGGAGCGATGAACCTAATTTTATCAAAACCATAGTTTATAAGTACGTTTACACCTTCAATCTTTGGTTGGGCATCACTTGCCATTTTTACTAGCATTGATAGTGTTAGGAAGCCGTGCGCTATAGTTCCACCGAAGGTTGTCTCGTTAACTGCTCTTTCTGGATCTACATGAATAAACTGTTCATCCTCAGTCAACTTTGCAAATCTGTCTATTCTATCTTGATCTAATATTATCCAAGAAGATATACCGAGCTCCCTACCAATAAGCTTTGTTAGTTCAGTTACATAATACTTTTTCAACGTTAATCTTCCTCGAAAATCCTAGACCCAGTTTCAACATTTATACCCCCACTTAAGGGTAAGATAGACCCGGTTACATAAGATCCTGCATTGCTTGTTAAAAATATTACAGTCCCGGCTATGTCGTTTTGACTACCTACGCGGCCAAGAGGCACATTTTGTCCAACTTTTTGACGCTTTTCTGGATCAGCTGTCGCAAAAGCTGTCATATTGCTAACAAAAGGCCCTGGAGCTAAGGCATTTACCGTAATCTTTTTGGAAGCTAACTCTTTTGCCAAAACCTTTGTAATTTGATGAACAGCTGCTTTTGACGCTGAGTAACTATAGGCACCATCACCCATTGGTATCTCTCCCATAACAGAGCCAACATTTATTACTCGGGCGGGGTCTTCATGTGTGGCTGACTTTTCTAGCAAGGGGATTAAAGATTGAGTTAAAGAGAAAAGCCCTGCAACATTTAAAGACATTACTTTTTCCCAAGCATTATGAGGAAAACTTCCCAATGGGGCACCCCAGCTCCTACCAGCATTATTCATTAAAATATTCAACTGTCCGGTTCTAATTTTTATTTCTTTAACGACGGCTTCTACGCCAGCTTCTGAGGATAAATCTCCTTCAAAACCCTCAACGGTACCTTTATATCCTTTTTGATTTAATTCTTCTGCTACACTTGCGCATAATGAACCTTTCCGGCTAGCGATTAATACGCGAGCACCAGCCATGGCCATAGCTTCTGCCGCCATTCGTCCGATCCCAGTTGCCCCACCGCTGATAAATGCTATTTTTTTGTCTAAATTAAAGAGATCTTGGATATTCATTTTGTATCCTTAATTAAAAAGTGATTTTTGTACATATTCCTGAGAGTAAGTTTTGAAACTTTTCCTGTGGCAGTTAGCGGTAAAATTTCAGTAAAAATGATATCATCAGGGATTTGCCATTTTGCAAAATGCTTGCTTAGCAAATTTTGAATAGAGTTTTTATCAGGTGTAATTCCGTTTGCGGGTATTACTATTAGTATGGGCCTTTCCCCCCATTTTGGGTGAGGGGCAGCTATTGCTGTGCAGTTTGCAATGTGTGGGTGTGATATTGCTATATTTTCAATATCGAGAGAGCTTATCCATTCTCCACCTGACTTGATAAGATCTTTAGATCTATCTACGATTGTTAAGAACCCATCACAATCTATTGTTGCTATATCCCCGGTTGAAAACCATCCATCTGTATCAAAAGCCTCTCTAGTTGCTTCTGCGTTATTAAAGTAGCCAGCAGTAATGGCATGCCCGCGAACATATAAATCCCCCTGAGAAATTCCGTCGTGAGTTAGGATGGTTCCTTGGTCATTAACAATCTTTAATTCTACTCCAAATAATCTTCTACCATGTTTAGCTTTAATATCTAATTTGTCTTGTAGGCTTATGTCTTTCAGTTTGTAAGGGATGTTTCCCTGCGTGCCAACCGGACTCATTTCTGTCATGCCCCAAGCGTGACAAACGTTTATATTTAATTTTTCAAAATCTTCGATCATAGCTCTGGGAGCTGAGGCACCACCGATTACAACATCACCAAAACCAACTGGAGGTCGTTGTTTTCTAGATATAGTTTGGAGCAGGTTTAACCAAACAGTCGGGACACCCCAGGCAGAATAAACCTTCTCTGTTTCCATCAAATTAAATAAGCTGTCACCATCTAACTTTGGTCCAGGAAAAACTAACCCTGCTCCTGTTAATGGGGCTGCATATGGCAATCCCCAAGCATTAACATGAAAAAGTGGCACAACAGGTAATATTTTTTTACCTTCTTTTAGCGCATTGGGTAAAGAAATTGCGAGCATCATTGCGTGCAAAACTGTTGATCGGTGACTATAAAGAGTTCCTTTTGGCTCACCAGTGGTGCCAGAGGTGTAGCAAAGGGAGGCTGCTGTATCCTCGTTAAAGTCTGGCCAGTTAATTTTTTGAGGTTTGTCTTTTAACAGCTCTTCGTAGCACATGCTTTTTAGACTAGTTTTAGGCATGTGTTTTTTATCAGTTAGGATTATAATTTTCATTTCTAGGGGTAATCTGTCTTTTACTGCTTCAAGTATTGGTACGAATGTCAAATCAACAAACAGTAGGAGATCTTCTGCGTGATTTACTATATATGTGAGTTGGTCTGAGGATAGCCTTGGGTTTATTGTATGACAAACAGCCCCTATCCCGGAAATTGCATAATACAATTCTAAGTGACGGTAGCCATTCCAGGCTAACGTAGCAATACGGTCTCCTGGTTTAACGCCTATTGAGATTAGGCCATGGGCTAGCTGTGCCATTCGCTTTGATATATCTAGATAGTTAGTACGATGGATGTCACCCTCACTTCTAACAGAAACAATTTCTGCACTTGGATATGCTTCGGCTGCATATGTTATTATGTCAGAAATTTTTAATGGGCGATTCATCATTAAACCTTGCATGATTCAGGCTCCCTCCTTAGTAGGTTAAACAATTGATAATGCAGTTTTACTCTTTGTAAACAATAGAAAAAAGTCTATTTTTTATTAATAGATTGCACTATAGATTACTTTTAAAGGAAAACATTACTATTAGTCAGTTACTGGAGAGAATTTTTAAATGCTTATTGAAGATAAAATCGTAAGAGATTTCGTAAAAAATGAAATTAGTTTTGTTACAACGGTGCCTTGTAAGCAGTTAGCAGGAGTAATCGAAAAAATTGAAGATTCTAAAGATATTTATCATATTCCCTCTAATAAAGAAGACGAAGGAATGGGTCTTTGTGCTGGTGCTTACTTGGGTGGGAAAAGGCCTGCGATAATTATGCAAAATACGGCGATTGGAGTTACAATTAATACGTTGGTAACTCTGACGCAATTTTATCGTATGCCGTTACCTATGCTCATAAGTTACCGAGGTGAGCTTGGAGAACCCGTAGCATGTCAAGTTGAAATGGCTGTTCACACTAAAGCGCTTCTAAATCAATTAAATATTCCTACGTATCATTTTCATAAAGAGGGTGATGTGGAGGAGTTAGACAAAATTCTTCAATATACTTTTATGTGTAATAAGCCAGTAGCAATTTTAACTGATGCTACATTTTGGAAAGGTTACTAAGATGATAAGATCAGAAATATTAAAAGAGTTAAAACCTTTGCTTTCAGATCAATTAGTTGTTTGTAATATAGGTCTTCCTAGTCAAGAATTACATATGATCGATGACCAGCCAACCAATTTTTATATGTTGGGAACTATGGGCTTGGCATCCTCCATTGGTTTAGGTTTGGCTTTATCCCAAAAAGAAAAAGTTATTGCTATTGATGGGGATGGATCGGTGTTAACTAATTTAGGGACATTACCAACAATTGCGAATAATGTTGCAGATAATTTTATTCTATTAATTATAGATAATGGTAGTTATGGCTCTACCGGAGATCAACCAACATATGCTGGAAAGAAGACCTCTTTAACTGATGTAGCAAAAGCGTGCGGATGCGAAAATGTAGTTGAATGTAGAGCTGAAAATACGCTTGATGTGATGAAAAAAGCTTTAGAGGGAAATCAAATGACAATAATCGTTTGCAAGTGTGAGTCAGGGAATGTGAAGGTTCCAGTTATTACAATGGATCCTGTTGTAATTAGAGATCGTTTTATGAAAGAAGTTATTTCTAAGAATACCTAAGATTAAGAGGCTAGTTTATAAAGTAAGTTTTTTTGGTCCCGTGGCTCAACTGGATAGAGCAATCCCCTCCTAAGGGATAGGTTAGTGGTTCGAGTCCACTCGGGATCACCAAAAAACTCTTTAAAAACAATAACTTAAGAGTTTTACATTTTTAGAGAAACTCCAAAAAAACCCCAAAAAAGTACTCACAAAAATGGCCTTTACCTTACTTTGGTGAAATTTTTAGATCATAAATGATCATTACAATATAGAATTGACAAAATAATCATATAAAAATACGTTTTTATTGAGCCAACTGGTACTTGGTGATCTCTTACAGGGCCACGATAATCGAGCAGGATTTTGTGCGATTTAACTTTGACAGAGGAGAGTGCTATGACAAATTTGTTCAAGTGTGAAATACAGCTCTTTTTGGTAAGCTTATCAAGGCAATTGGTTATGTCTACTCTAAACTTAGAAATAAAGGAGGGTTTTCGTAATGATTGAGAATATACCAGTTATAGATGCTTCAATGTTTGCTCATGATAAGCATGAGCAGCTTGACAAGGACATTGGGAATGCTGCCCGAAACCTAGGGTTTTTAATCCTTACTAATCTCCCATCTTTTGAACCTGAAGAGTTAGAAAAGAAGATCACAGCAGTTTTTGAACTTGAAACTAACGACCAATATAAACTTATGAAGCAAAGCTCTAACTCTGCGAACCCAAATCGTTATAGAGGTATGTTTTTTTCTAATTCAGGAACTACTTCATCCGAACGTCCAAGGGGTTATGAGATTGGGCCTGATATTTGTTATCCTCTCCACAAAAATAATGAAGTAGACATTCTTCGCGAAGCCACGCCTTTCCCAGATGTAGAAAAACTACCTGAATGGAAGGATGCTGCTGCCAAGTGGTTTAAAACGGTTCAACGACTTGGCATCAAAATACTAGCTAGCCTTGCTCGTTCTAACGGTTTTGAGGAAAGTAGCTTTGCAATTGATGAAGCTAACAGTATATCTACAATGCGTATACTCCATTATCCAACTTTTGATTTTGAAGAAAAGTTAAATGAGATAAATTACCCCTTGGTGAATCATCGACAAAAGAATTTTGTTCAGACCACCGGTGGCCATGTTGATAGTGGATTAATCACTCTTCTTTATCAATGTAATGAACCGGGTTTGCAGGCAAAGACTATTTCAGGAGAATGGGTGAACGTTCCAGTTATAAAGAACAGCCTGGTTATAAATTTTGGAGGTCTTTTAGAGCG
>ERZ651776.275-NODE-275-length-75325-cov-7.815955_pt1 | contig 75325 bp, 53 predicted proteins | sample MGYA00514761_ERZ651776 | MGnify/ENA metagenome assembly ERZ651776 | reverse complement strand
AACCCTAAACCCTAAACCCTAAACCCTAAACCCTAAACCCTAAACCCTAAACCCTAAACCCTAAACCCTAAACCCTAGCATTTAGGGTGTGTTAGGGTTTGAAACCCTAAACAACGCCCTAAATGACACCCTAAATGTGTAATTTGCGAGGGTCGATTGCGCGCTACTCGCGCTGATTCAAGCCATGTTACATATATCTCTGTAAAGAATATATATAAAAGCATCATATATCTCCTTTGGAGCTCAAATTGCAACGATTGAAGTACTTTTTAGATGGTATGTTTTTTGTTCGAAGGAGTGGTAGGGTTGCGTAGGGGAGTTCCGGTTTTTTAGTAGGGGAGCTAGGGGAGTTTCGGTTTTATCTAGGTTTTTTTAGGGGAGTTCCGGATTTTGAAGTAGTAGCTAGGTAACTAGTTTGTAATATATATCGGTACATATGCAAGTCTTGTGAAGTAGAATGGAATGATTATCGCGACTGAGTGATGCGTGTTCATCATGTGATTGAAGTTTGAAGTTTGTGTGTATATCCGAGCGCAGAAATGAATTTAATCTGATTTTTGTACAAATTTACCAAGAACCCAAAAGATAACTAACTTTCTCTCGAAATCACCTTTTGAAAGCGGCAGAAAATACCTGCGCTCTACTCGTACAGAAAATAACTTTCAATCAATATCATGCAGAAATTGAATCAAAAGCGTACAAAATATGATGCCTTGATATTCTCTATGATTGCGTTGATTGCATCTTCTATACTCCTTGGTATCGTTTCTGCGTCTTCTGAGGTGCAGAGCGCATGTTCGTCGAGGCGGTTGATAAATAACGTACCGGCAATCTTCGTCGTCGGCAGCGTCAATTTCGATGTTACAGTGCACACAGAACTTCCTAAATCTGAGGAAACTATGCGAGCGTACAATTCAAACATCTATCGAGCGCTCGGTGGGAAAGGCGCAAATCAAGCAGTCGGCGCGAAGATGAGTTTGCTGCGTCCTCAAGATTCCGTCGTTTACTTTGTAGGTAAGTTTGGAGATGATGAAGAGGGAAAATGGTTGTTTAATACGCTCTCTGAAGAGTATTCCGTCAATTTGAAACACTCCGAATCTATCCGTAACGTTTCTAGTGGAACTGGTTTTGTTTTATTGTCGAAGGAGGGCGTCGCGTCTTCCGTCGTTGTCCCTGGCGCAAACGCCGAATGGGAGGCGAAAAGCGCTCTGCCAAACTTCTTCGCGGACGTCTTCTCATCATCAGATATCTCGACTGAAGATCGCACGTGCTTAGCAAATGATGAAAGAGAGTATGGTGACTCTCTTTCTTCCACAAAAACTGTTCTTTTACTACAACGTGAGATTCCAGATGCCGTGAGTGAAGCAGCGAGTAAGGTTTTCAAGGAAAAAGGGGATTTGAATCCTCGTATCGTGCTTTTGGATCTCGGCGGCTCTCAGTCTCGCGTCTCAGATGCGCTCTTCCAAAGCGTAGACATTATTTCTCCAAACTTGAGCGAGCTCGAAACTCTAGTCGCAACATCGATTCCGGATGATGGTGTAAATAGATATAATTTCGAGAACGATGACGACGCGATTCGAGCGGCCAAAGACGTATTGAAATCTAGAGGCAATGGTAAGCAAGCACTTTTAGTTACTTTGGGCCACAGAGGATCGTTTTACGTCACAGATAAAGATGAAGAGTTTGTATTTGTAAAACCGGTAGCGTCGTTGGATCCAGAACTTGTCGTCGATTGTACTGCAGCCGGCGATTCGTTCCGTAGTGCGTTCGCCGTTGCAGTCGCGGAAGGGGATACGATAACGCGCGCAATGGAGATTGCTTCCGCGAGTGGTGCGTTAGCAGTTCAAAAGATGGGTGCAGCACCTTCATTGCCAAATAGAGCTAGTATTGAAGAATTTTTAGAGAAGAACGGCCGCCTGAGAACGAAAGTATCATTTCCTCATGGAGATAGTTTTAGCAACCCGAAAATAGATACGATAGATAGGTTTGCGTGCCGATTAAACTCGATGAAAGAGAGGAAGGATTTAGTTCCAAAAGTCACGAAATTCGATTCAAAGGCGCTTTTAGAACGGTACGCGACAATAGAAGGTGTTTCGTTGGTCGAATTGAATTTCCCAGAGCACGTCACCAAAAGTTCTCTTAAGAATATTGCGAAAATCGTCGAGCGTTTGAATTTAAAGGTTTCAGGATTGAACGTGCGCTTCCCGAAAGAGCTTTTCAGAAACGGTGCGTTCACCAACCCAAGCGAAGAAGTTCGTAAAAAAGCCGTTCAATTCTTGAAAGATGCGTGCGAGGTTGCTTTGTTATTGGGAGATGAAGTTCAACGCGTGGTTGTGTGGTCTCAATTTGATGGGTATGATTACGATGGGCAAGTTGATTTTTCCGAGTCGTGGATGCATTTGGTGAGCGGGTACACGGCAGCTGTTGGTGATTCGAAGACTTGCGCAAAGATTAGAAAGATATCGTACGAGTTCAAACCGACGGATGCACTCAGTCGATCTTCTCTGATACCGAATACGTTTGCGTCTTTAATGTTAGTCGATGAAGTAAATTTGCCCAACTTTGGGTTGACGCTCGATTATGCGCACGTTTTAACCGCCGCAGAGAATCCCTCGCAATCTGCGACCATGGCTTTTATGAAAGGAGAAAAATTGTTTGGTGTGCACTTGAACGATGCCGTGCAATCAAAACTAGGCGCAGAAGACGGGCTATCGTTTGGAAGCGTGAATCCTCGCGGCGCGTATGAGTTCATTCGAGTTTTGAGAAAATTCAAGTACGATGGTGTTATTTACTTCGACACGTTCCCGATGAACGAAGATCCGGTTCAAGAGTGCGAGAGAAACATCAAGGTTGTCAAGAATTACTGGAAGATGGCAGAAAAGGACTTAGGAAACGTTATGCTCAACGAAGCGAGGAAAGAGCATGACTTTTTAAAAATCGAAGATTTAAGTATGTAGTACTTTCGCTGTGTTTAACATTTCGAAACACTCTCCTCAGTTTGGGGATACAAGTACTTGCGCGTGTCTTCTCTAAACCATGGCTTACTACTGACACGATTAAGAAGGAGGTGGCAACGAGAAAACCAAGCTCGCGTTCGTGCCGCCAAATCCAAACGAATTACTCATTGCCGCGTATCTCTTTGCCTCCGCCGAGAAGGAAATATCTTGAAGCTCTCCCGACGCGCAGCCGAGCAAAATGTCCGACAACGGTCGCGATAAACCAACCGTGGCGGGAGCTATGCCACTTCTTAACGCCAAAATTGTGAAAATGGCTTCGATTGCACCACTCGCACCGAGACAATGACCAGTGCTCGACTTTGTGGCGGAGATGCGCACGTTTCCCTTTCTCAAATGTTCTTCGCCAAAGAGCGAGAGGATGGCTCTGAACTCGGCTTCGTCGCCGATAGGCGTTCCGGTAGCGTGGAGATTAACGTGCGCAATATTCGTAGCAGCTAACCCAGAGTCAACTAAAGCATTTACCATGGCTAAGCGCGCTCCTCTGCCATCTTCCGGAGGTTTTGTCGCGTGAAACGCGTCGTTTGAAGTGCCGTAGCCTCGCAATTCGGCATAAATCGTAGCCTTTCGTTTCTTCGCAGATTCGTAACTTTCTAAGACTAACATCCCAGCACCTTCCCCGATAACAAATCCAGACCGGTTTTCATCTAAAGGCAAACACGCCGTCGAGATATCGTGAGCCATAGTGAGCGCTCTTACCGTGCGAAAACCCAGAATACTCACCGCATCTAAACAGGACTCGGAACCGCCAGCGAGCATCAAATCCGCGTCGCCTCTTTGAATCGTTCTAAAAGCATCCCCGATCGCGTGCGCTCCCGCGGCGCAGGCGGTAGATGAGCAGTGCGTCGGGCCGCGTAAGTTCCACGCAGACGCTAAATTGCCACTCGCGGCGGAGGCGAGCACTTTCGGTACGAAGTGCGGTGAAAGTTTCTTCTTCGGGCTCTCGTAAAGTTGTTTCCCGGCGTTGGAAATATCCGAGACGCCGCCCATTCCGACGCCTATGGACGTACCAAAACGATCAATATTTATACTATCTCTACTACTACTGCTACTACTACCGTCGGTTATGGCATGATAAATATTACCATCATTATCGATGATATTCGCATCTCGTAAGGCTTGAAACGCCGCGTCTCGGCTAAACGCGACAAAAGGGGCGACGCGATTTGCGTCGTCGTGCCATTTACTATCATCGAACATGTTTTCACCGGCATCTTTGTCGTTACCATTTTCGCTATCTTCTTTTATACTCCTTTTCCTTGGGACGTTGGCAACTACTTTAATGCCGCCTATGCTCGTCAAGTCTTGTTCGTGGATGTATTTCTTTTCAACAGTTCTGATGCCAGTTTTTCTTGCTTGGATTTCGTTCCAATTGTGTTCCACGCCGCAACCTAACGGCGTTACTAAACCTAAACCAGTAACTACGACTCTGTGGTGTGCTCTGTGCGGTGGCGGGTCGTCAAATCCTTCCTTCAAGTGAGCGGTAGCAGAGTGAAAAAGTCTCTTCTTGAACGAGATTTTTGCGCAACTTTTATTATCCAAAATCGAAATGTTCACGGCAACAAAACACGACGACGACGACGACGACGACGTAACAGAGGAGAAAGAATTACGCGAAGAAGAAGAAGAGCACGCGAGATTGTGACTGATCCTTCTGTTCGCGAGTGCCGCGAGTAGTGCCCTCTTTGTCCTCATGCCAGCGAGCGAAATGGCGAATGTGTGTTTGGTTCGTTTCTTTTTGTTGTTTTGTTGTCCCTTTTGTTCCTTCACCGTCTCCCAAAAAAATTATATTCAAAATCAATTCACACACACACCACAAAAAAGCATTCTTTGTTACGTGACGACACGACTCATTTCATTCGTCGAGAGACCATGAGCAACGATGGAAGCACCAACGCGTCCTTGTTCTTCGTGGCTGGATCGTGTGTCGGAATGCTGGTGCGTCGGTCGTTTTTTTTTTATCTTGTTTGAATTAAATTAAATCACAACGAGAATAATAAATTCGTTCGTTCTCGTTCTCTCGTTGTTTGTTATTATTGTTTTTACTGACATCACGACGTACTCTTCTTCTTCTTCTTCTTCTTTTTACAAACGTTCTGGTTCAGGTTGCGGGAGCATCTGCGTACTATTACGCCAGTGCGATCAGCGCTTTGGAAGATAGACGACGAGAAATCGACAAAGCGGAAATGAGTTTACAGTTGAAAACTTTGTCAACCCCTAGCAGCTCACAACAACAACAGCAGACGACGCCATTATCGAGCGAGCCATCTACGCCAACTCAGAACAAACATCACCATCACGGTAGCAGCAGCGCACGAAAGCGCAAACCGTTTTCTCGGCTCGGAAGTGGTGGTGGGTCTGGAAGTAAAACAGGTGGATATAACGATTCCTCTTCCTCCTCTTCCTCGGACGAAGAAGATTCAAAGAAGCACGCCGATGAAAGTAACAGAAAAGAAGCTAAATCACGCGCGCCTCCACCATCGCCTCAACAGTTTAATTCTAGATTGGCTTCGCGATTAGCAAAAAACGAAAGCGATTTGAGAATCTTACGGTCGAATTCCGCGCTCGAACACAAAGTCGTCTTCAACGACGTGACCGATACGGAAACGGAGGATCAAAGTTTTAAAGACAACGACGATAGCATGTTACAAGATGATATGCTGTTATCGGAACAAGAACGACGCAAAGACTTGGAAGAAAATCAATTAGCTATAAACAGCGATAGTAGTAGTAGTAGCAGCAGCAGAGGAAGAGGAGGAGGAGAAGAAGACGAACGAGAGGATAACGTAAAGAAGGACAACGCCGGGAACGTTTTGCAGAAGAAGAATAAAAAAGATGCGCTAGGAAGAGACTCCTATGCGGAATCTTCGGATGGGAATTCTGACGCGCATTCGACCAGAGTAACGATAAGAACTGCTAAAGTGGGGACACCAAACGTTCCAATCATGATTAAGGATTCCAAGAAGGACGGGAGCGTGCACGGAGGGAAGATCAAAGTAGGGGAATTGGCAAAGCTTCGCGACATAACCGGAAGCTATACAAAAGTGCTTAGCCCAAGACGCGCGTCTATGAGCGACACGCGCAACTATTTCGGTAGTTCGGATAAAGTGGCATCGGAAGCTTCATCGCCTACAACCGCAGGCAGCGCTGAGAAGAGCGATGCATTAGATGCCGTAGGACAACAACAACAACAAAACGCAGGCACGCCTCCATCGCAAAGAATTGAGATCTTCGCGCAGTCAAAGTCTCCTTTATCCGTAGATATGAAGCCACAATCATCCGCGACTAGTAGTATTCTGAATATTGATGATGCGAGTGCTGGCCCGTCGACGACGCCATCGTATAAGAATATGCGAATGCGAACGCAACAGCTGCGAGAAGGAACAGCGCCTCCGTCACCATTTGGTTACGATACGGTAACGCTGCGCGAATCGAGCGAAGGTCAAACGATAACGGATGAATGCGAGGAAACGTGTTTAATGATAGAATATTGCATTGGATTGAGAGAGAAATATTTGTTCGAGCCGACTCTTTCGAAGGTTGGATCTCCGGTGATGGGATCGGTTGAAATCGAATCGAAAGAAGCGCTCGCTGCTTTGAAAACCGATCAAAAATTCAAAATGGTAGACGGTGTGGTGCGAGTCTTTTCAAAAGATGACGAACTGTTGCACGAACCACCGGCATCGGCGACGGCGTTCTTTCACGACTTGCACGCGTTAATGATAATTCAATCCGCCGGCCCGGCGAAATCGTTCTGTCATAAACGCCTCATGCTCACCGAGCAAAAATTTTCTTTGCACGTCATGTTGAATTCAGATGCCGAGTTTCTCGCGCAAAAGCGAGCGCCACATCGTGATTTCTATAACGTGCGTAAGGTTGATACGCACGTCCATCATTCGGCATGCATGAACCAGAAGCATCTTTTACGATTTATTAAATCAAAGCTGAAAAAAGAGCCGAACGAACTCGTCATTTATCGGGATGGTAAATATTTAAACTTAAAAGAGGTATTCGAGAGTATTGGCATGACGTCGCACGAGTTGAACATCGATACGTTGGATATGCGCGCGGATAAAAACACGTTTCATCGATTCGATCGATTTAATTTGAAGTACAATCCATGCGGTCAGTCGCGTTTAAGAGAGATTTTCATCAAGAGCGACAACTTGATTCGCGGGCGTTTTCTCGCGGAATTGACGAAAGAAGTGCTGACTGATTTAGAAGCAAATAAATACACCATGGCGGAGTATCGTTTGAGCATATATGGACGTCGCAAAGCGGAGTGGGATTCTTTAGCCGCGTGGGTACTCAATCACGGTTTGTTCTCGAAAAACATCGTTTGGATGATTCAGTTACCGAGACTGTTTAATATTTATAAAGCGCAAGGCACGATGAAAAATTTCCAGCAAATGCTTGATAATATTTTCATACCTTTGTTTGAAGTGACGATTGATCCTTCGTCGCATCCTGAGTTGCACCATTTTCTGAAAACTGTCGTTGGATTCGATATGGTTGACGACGAATCCAAACCCGAGAGACGACCGAACAAGCACATGCGCGTCCCGGAAGATTGGAACGTTAACCATAATCCAGCCTATTCCTATTACGCTTATTACGTTTATGCGAATTTGTATACTCTGAACAAGTTAAGAGAATCGAAAGGCATGAATATCATTACTTTTAGACCCCACGCGGGCGAGGCTGGAGATATCGACCATTTGGCGACGACTTTCATGTTGGCGGAAAATATCGCGCACGGAATCAATTTGCGTAAATCGCCGGTTTTACAATATTTGTACTACCTGACGCAAATCGGTTTGAACATGTCGCCGCTTTCAAATAACTCGCTGTTTGTCGACTACCATCGGAATCCGTTTCCGTTGTTCTTTGCGAGAGGTTTAGCAGTAACCCTTAGTACCGATGATCCGCTCCAGATTCACATGACGAAGGAGCCATTAGTTGAGGAGTATTCGGTCGCGGCTCAAGTTTGGAAATTGAGCGCAGCGGATCTGTGCGAGATTGCCAGAAACTCTGTTTTGAATTCCGGATTTCCTCGAGAAGCTAAGAAACACTGGATTTCAGACAATATATTCAAATCATCCTCATCAAACGGTTTAGCTTCATCAAACGAAGGCGGCGGCGAGGACGAGGAGTTGGTGCTTCACGCGTTGGAGGCGAACGATATTGAAAAGACGAACGTTCCAGATTTACGTGTACAGTTCCGATACGATGTCTTAGAGGCGGAGAAGGGTTTGGTACGACGCGCGTGTGCTCAGGCTCGGGAGAAAGGCCGTGTTGTAAAAGTTCGTTAGTACTTTCGCCGCCGGTGAAATTTTTTTTACAACAACACCACGTCACCAACGACAAAATAAAAAGAATCAAATATACTTTTACGAATCAAAGTGCTCGGCTTTGTACTTCATCGCCGCTTCTCTGACGTTGTCAACGATAAAGAACGCGCCGCAAATTCTCGCTGTTCTAGCCGCACCACCTCTATAAAGCCCCCCAATACCGTGTTCGCTGTAGACTTGACCCAACGCGCTTCGGGCGTTTCGGTACGTCGTGGACGCCATGTCTCCTTGCATGCACGTCTTCGCCGTATCCACCGGGTGCGTCATCACCGCCGCCATGGTACCCGCAAAGCACGATCCCGCGATACGCGCGGCTTGTTCGTTCTCGCTAAAAAATGGGTGCATGGTTTTGATATGTTGCGTCGCGACTGGACCGACGCCCAAGTAACCCGCGGTGTAAATCGACTCTCGCACCGCGCACGACGTGAAGCCGCGGAAGAGAGCCGCCATACCATGCTCCTTCGTCACGGCCGATAACGCTCCACCAATAGACGTCGCCAACTTTTGCTGTTGGATGACAACCAAATCCAACGGGGAATACAAGATGGAACTGATTGCGCCAGCACCCATCGCTGCACCAATCTTCTCGTGCGCTTGCAACTCTCTCGAGGTATCGCCGGCTAAAATAAGTCTCTCTAAGCCACCGTTCACGGCCATTTGAAACGCAGTAATCGGCGCCACTGCACCTGCGTTAGCAACCACGCCTCTGTACCAACCTTGAATGTTCTTAGGCATCGGTCGACCATCTTGCGAAGTGATCTTATACGTGATTAAAGGCACTGTATTTTTAATATTTAAAGGAATGTATTTTGGAAATTTTTTGTCGTCAGCAATATAAACAAACCCGAGGCTGAAAAAGAGAGAAAAACAAAAGTGATGATGTGTCTCCCCCTATCACACTCTTCTTCTTCTTCTTCTTCTTCTTCGTATGAAAAAGGAGATGTGATGAACTCGAGCGACATCAATCAGTCAGTCAGTAAACAATCATCCACCAATCAAAACGAAAACGTACTCTGTATGCCAGTTTCGAGGATACCACCGAGGGCACCGACGGCGAGATTCTCCGTGTCCGACAGCGTCGCTTTCTTCGTCGCCATGTTTTTGTTCTACGAGAGTAGATATTGGTGGATTACTCTTTCGTAACAAACAAGAAAAACAAACAAACTCTTTTTGCTTGCGTGTGCGTTTTAGTCGAGCGTCGATTTCGGATTTTGCAAATTACAAAGATATATGCAGAGAGTGTGTTTGTGAATAAACGGGCTCTCGAACGCGTAAGAGTGCGTCGCGACTGTGACGACGTCTCGAATGAGAAATTTGGTTTCTTTTTTCTCAAAAATCGAAATCAAAAACAAAAACAACCAACGCCACAAAAAGTGAAAAAAGTGAAAAAACAAGCCTCCGTGGCCGATTTTGAGGCCAGAAGCAAAAAGAAGAGAGATGAGACGAGAGAGATGAAAGAAGAAAGAACAAAAAGTCGTTACAGAAAAACAACCATAATAAAACGGATAAAAACAACAGAAAACATGTTGAAGAAAGTTGACGTGAGTACCCGCATCGCACCAGTTTTATCATCCTTTTAGAATACATAACTCTCTCTCTCTTTCTCTCGCATATTTCTGTATTTCACTCGCGCTTTTTAAACTAATCATCCACTCTCATTTCCTGATAACGAACGACAGATACTCGTGGTAAACGACGACGGCATCGATGCGAATGGCATCAAAACGCTAATTCGAACGCTCGCGAAAGAAAAAGAGTTTAACGTGTGCGTCGTCGCGCCAGAGCGCGAGCGATCGGCGAGCGGACACTGCATCACAGTACACGAACCAATAGGAGTTAAACGATTATCGGATTACTATCACGACGACGCCTACAACGATGATGATGAAAACGAAAACGAACAAGCGAACGAAAGAAAAGAAGAAGAAGAAGATGATGAAAAAGTGAGATGTAAAAGTTATTCAATCACGGGGACGCCTGCGGATTGCTCAATGCTTGCGCTAGGCCCAGATTTGTTTCCAGAACTCATCAAATCGAAGGATGATGGTAGTAGCAATAACGATAGCAATGACGGTGTGGCATTTGATGTTGTTCTCTCGGGAGTCAATCGAGGCGACAACGCGGGTAAACACGTCATGTATTCGGGAACGGTCGCCGGTGCCCGAGAAGCCGCGATGAAGGGCCAAATAGGCGTTGCACTTTCGTTAGATTCGTATTCGAGAAGTGCCAATTACTCTGAAAGTTGTAAAATAGCCACGCAGATTGTGAAATCCATCGTATCGAGCGAAGAACGGAAGCGACTTTTGAGAGGTTTTGTCATCAACGTGAACGTCCCGAGAGATGGCGAAAAGATCAGAGGCGTAGAAACTTGCGCGGTATCGAAGTGCTCGACTATTCCGCTGTGGAAACGAGTCAAAGACCCTAACCCTGAAGTTTTATACGTGACGCACGACGACGGCGAGGAGGATGCGCGAGCGCCTTCGCCGATACCGTCTCCCCCATCTTCGCCTCGAAACTCTTTGGAAAGGAAAAGCAGTAAAATTCTTTCGTCGCCGAAGAAGCGCGATGAGGCTGGCGTCAAAGGCGGTAATAGCAAAGATTTTGACACGTCCGACTATTTTAAAACGAATTTGAACATCTCTGGTGACGATGAAAACGGAACGGCGCGTTGGAGAACGAGCGAGACGCGATGGTTTCGAAACGGGTTTGGTGGAACCGAACGCGACGACCGCGTCGGAATCGACTCGGAGCTTTTGAAGCAAGGTAAAGTCGCCATCTCGATATTAACAACGAATAATGCGTGCTTAACGGATCCAACGCTCAGATTCGACGTCAGCGAAGAGGATGCGGCGAGAATAAAACAGATTGGCGATGATATAGCTCGAGAACTAGCGAGTTCGTTGTGCCTTTGAGCGCATTTTTTTTACCGCGCTTGCGTTTATTATTTATACTTCCGAGATGTAAAGAAGGACTTTGGTAATTAACGATCAAGGTTAGATTATCTACTTAGTTGTCATGTTTAGTACCCAGTGATACTATTTATTATTGTCGTTGTTACTTGTGGATTTTAAAGGTGTCTAACGCTTCCGCGTGCTTGTTGGTTTCGAGAGAGAAGATTTCGTCCTCCTCTGCATGCGACAATAACAAACTTTTCGCCTCCTCCTTTGCATGTCCTCATTTTTTGAATTGTGTGTTGGTTATAAAAGAAACTACTGATGGTAGTTGACAACGACGACGATATGTTAGAGGACGGTCGGCATGGCGTGAAAAGGGAAGAAGGAAGAGGAGGAGGGTCTCCTGCTGATGACAATACTATTACCAACACCAACAACACGTCGTCGTCGTCGTGGTCGTCGAAAAATGCAAAAGGAAAGAAGAGCGTTCCCGTGTGCGTGATGTTGCCTTTGGATTTAATTAACCCAGACTCTGGTCGATTTTTGGACGAAACGAAAGAGAAGTTATCGATACAGTTGGAAAAGCTGAGATCTGCGAACGTGAGTTCAGTCATGATCGACGTGTGGTGGGGGATCGTTGAAAACGAAGCGCCGGGAAAATACAATTGGGGTGGGTACAAATCACTCATCGAACTGATTATAAAATCAGGCTTGAAAATACACGCGGTGATGTCGTTTCATAGTTGCGGAGAAAACCCGGGTGACGGAGATTTCACCGTTAATTTACCGCAGTGGGTTTGTGATTACGCGCAAAGAGTTGACGAGAATATATTTTATTGCGACTCCAAGGGAACCCGATGTAAGGAATACATATCGTTATTCGCGGACGAAACGCACATCGGCACACCGCTCGGCTTTCATCACGAAATTCGCATGTTTCACGACGCGACGATGACACCACTAGACGCTTACGAAAACTTTATGCGCTCGTTCGCCAACACGTTTCGCGAGTACATTTTGAGTGGGTCTATTCTCGAAATTATAGTCGGTCTAGGACCGTGCGGTGAACTTCGGTACCCTTCGTACTCAACGTCAACCTCAAATTGGAAGTATCCAGGAATTGGCACTCTGCAATGCTACGACGAACGCGCTCGAATGTCGCTCGCGCTACACGCGAGTAAGTCTGGCGTCCCAAAATGGGGGGACCCACCTAAAAATTTGGAAGTTTTGATTAAAGTTGGAGAAAATTACAAAAACGAGACGAGCGCGGACGACCTCGTCAACGCAAAACCGAATGAGACGCAGTTTTGGACAAACGACGAGTCGACGTTGAAAAAACGCGATTTTGACGATCACGAACAGTGGGATTCAGCGTATGGTTGGTTTTTTCTGTCTTGGTACTCAAAAGAATTAAGTCTACACGCGGAAAGAGTTCTAACTCGCGCGAGAAAAGCATTGGAACACGTTTTAAAACCCATCGGAGATAATCCCCTCGTAGACGGTAAGAAACCGAAACGAATTTCTTACGAAACGTTACGGTACGAAGTCGACGTGGACGACGACGACGACGGCGTCGACGGCGATAACGATAATAATACTAATCAACAAAATAGGATAGAGGGAGGACAAAAACAAGAGCAGTATCGTGCGGAGTTGTCGATGAAACTCGCAGGCGTTCATTGGTGGGCGAATACTCGAAGCCGAGCGGCGGAGTGCATTTCGGGAATGCACTGCTCCTCGAGAACGTCGAGAAATCCGAGAGCTGGAGTCGGATACGAAGATATCGTTAAGATTTGTGCAATGCTGGACGTTAATTTGACGTTCACGTGTTGTGAGATGAAAGATAATGAGTCCAACGAAGCAAGGTCTCGGAATTTGCACTCCCCGACGAAGCCGGTGCCGGCGCTCAATACTGGTGAAAATGACGAGTTGGAAGACGGATCTGCGCCTGAATATCTACTCAAGCACGTCTCCAGCTTGTGTTCGCTCTATGGAGTGCAACTTGAAGGAGAAAACGCGCTTTCTCGAGTCGATCAAGAGGCGTACGAGACCATCACAAAACACTGCAAAGGTGGGTACGCCGTTGAAATCATTCGAGAAGACGAAGACGGTTCGCTCACCGGTGAAGTTTCCAAAGTGTACGTCCCAGCGATGAAATCGTTCACTTATTTAAGACTGCACGATGAGCTCATCACGGATGAAGACAATTTCGAGCGTTTCAAGCGCTTCGTTGAAAACATGAGTATGATATAGAGCGAAAACATATAGTAGCAGTAGTATAATAGATATAGTAGCAGTTTGTACATTAGAAGAAGAGTTCACGGCGCCTGCATAAAATTGTTTGGATTTCTGGATTTGTCTGTTACTTTGTTTTACGAGCATTCGTCGTCGTCGTCAAAAGTTTCTGCGTTTTTGTCAAGAAGAAGAAGAAGAAACAGAAGAAGATATTATTCAAAAGAACGATGATGGAGACTTTGCAAACGTCGTCGTCGGGATTACAAACGACGACAACGACTCTCGCGCGCGGTAAAGCGTGCCGTCCAAAGCATCGTTCGTTGCAACATCATCGTCGCGGTCGTCTTCAAAAACAACCAAAAATCGTTCACATCGTAAAAGCCGGCAACGATCATTCGTCGTCGTCTTCCAGTTCGCACACAGAAGGAGAAAAAGAAGGAGGAGAGGAACAGGACGTTTTCGCGGAGACGAGGAGGGAAAACGCGGATAGTGCCTCGACATCCGAAATAGAAGAAGAAGAAGAAGAAGAAGAAGAAGAATCAACAGAAAATACGAACAACAAAAAGAAACTTTGGGAGTGTTCGCAGTGCTTTGGAAACCAAAGCGTGTTAGTCTCTCAGTTGCGAGATGTCTCGGAGGTTTTAGCGGACGGATTTGGGAAACCAGCGGACGACTTACTCAACGGTTTGATGCAAAAAACAAGATGGAGCGCGGGGAATTTCGCGTGCGTCATCGCTCGACCGCGCGGCTCGCAACCGTACAAACCGTCCAAACGCTTGACCACGAAAAGCGTGCGCAGAAAAGGAGCGACGGCGGCGGCGGCGCAGGCTTCTTCGGCGAATAAAGACAAGAAAATGTTTCGAGACGGTAACGACATAGTCGGTGCGTGTGATTTGACTCTCTTGCCTGCGTTTGGTCCGAAAGCTTCCAGAGAGTCGCGCGTGAAAAACGGGGTAAAGTTACTCCGACTCTCCAACGAGAGTAACTTTTTATACTTGACTGGAATGACGACGCGTTCGGCCAATCGCAGAATGGGCGTCGGTAAAGCACTGCTGGAAGAGTGCGACGTCATCGCGCAAAAGATGGAAAAGAGTCGACCAAAATGCATAGCTCTGCACGTTGCGAAAAATAACGCCAACGCTATCGGTCTTTACGAGAGTTGTGGCTATAGAATCGTTTCCGAATCAACAATGACAACGACAACGACAACAACAACAACAAATGATGGTAGTGGAGGAGAGAGGAGTAGTACGGGTAGTAGCGGGAGTAGTGGTAAAAACGACGAGAGCGGCGTGCCGCCGACGACGAGTCCTTCCTCTTTGGGCGATAAGTTTATGCAGTTTGCGAATAAATTTGGCGGCGGCGGCGGCAACGGTGGTGGTGGTGGTGGTGAAGAGGAAGTCCATTTCATGGTCAAATGGATACGACGAGACGTGATCGATGAGAAAGTGAAACGAATGGACGAAACCGGAGTGTTGAAGGAGATACCAACCTTGTGATTTACTATTAAAATTTTATTTTACAGCGCACCATCCTTTTTTAAAATTTTTCAACTTTAAAGTTTTTCGTGTTTTTGGGGCAGAAAAACAAAAAGGTTCGCAAACAAAAAAAAAACAAGAAGAAGAAAAAATTCACGAAAACCACACAAACAAAAAAGCTCTCTCTTCCCCGCGGCTCGCTCGAATTTCCTTCATTGAAAAGAAGTCGCGCGCGCTCTTAAGAAGGAAGAGACTTTTAACGATTGATACCATCGAACACAAAGCAGTAACAACACAACAACCACAAGAAGAAGGATTTGTCTGTTTTGACGATGTTTAACAACAACGAATCTCAGTTTGATCCGTCTTTCAAGCACTCGAGTCGATATTCGCAAACAGCGGCTCGATACGGGAAAGCAGAAAATGGGCCGCGACCGGGGAGTGACGTTGAAAACGGAAACTGGGCGGCGCAACAACAGTCGATGAACTTGATGCAAAACGCTCCGCCGGCGATTAACACCGGCAGAGGAAATGGAAACGCTCACGCTGGTGCTTCGAGTGGCTCGTACAATCAACAATATCACCAACAACACCATCAAGATCACCACAGGACGAATTACGGGACGAACCACGGCGGACGCAGTCCAAACGGCGGACAAATGGACGAAAGTTTAATCGACCGAGATTACTTGCGAGAACACCGCGAAGGTCAAGAAAGGTTTCGCAGGAACACGTGCATTGGAATTCTTGGGGCTTCCGTAGTCTCTGTTATTGGGTGTTACTCCTACTATGGCGTCTCGCAAGGGAAAAGCGCCGGCGCGAGCTTTACGTCTCTTTTGCCATGGTCGTCTTCCGACGCGGCAGACGATGATTACTCCGCCGCGACGTCGTCGTCGTCGAAGCACCACCACCACTCTTCTTCTAAGAACGATTCTGGCGATGATTACGACAAAGCGCCCCTCGAAGACGACGACGAGGACGACTCCAGTAAGACTTCTTCCAGAAAGAAACACAAGGAACTCTTCTCGAAAACATCCAAACTCGTCGATAACGACGAAGCAGATGGCGAAAGCGAAAGCGATTACGACGGATCGTCCTCCTCGAAGAAGTCGAAAAAGAAGAGCTCCAAAAAACACGGGGGCGATGATTCGGAGGAAGAGGAAGAATCCGGCGAGGAGGCACCAAGCGAAGACGAACAAGCGCTCATTGATTCTGTCACGCAGGATTTGAAAGAGTCCGTGAAGAACGCGCAAAAAGCCAAGAAAGCGGCAAAAAAGATTGGCAAAGCTGAGAAGGAAGAGGTCATCGATCCGCGAACAGAGATTGACGCCACGAGAGCAGAGCTTCTCAAAAACGCCGGTATCGAAGAGGAAGAGGACGAGGCTACCGGTGAAAAGAACGAGAAATTGTTGGACGGTGAAGTCGATCCTTTAGTTGCCGGTTTGTTGACTAAAGACATGCAAAAAGCGGAGGAGCGCATCAAATTAGTCAAAGGCACGCATTCTCACAACAAAAAAGAAGCGAGAGAAGCGGAAAAGGCTTTGTACGAGTATGACGCTAAAATTGAAATGGAGAAGGAAGAAAAGATTCGCAAGAAGCAACAAGCTGCGATTGATGCTGAGAAGGCGAAATACGAAGAAGCTGCCAGACGCGAAGTCGGAGAACAAGAAAAGAAAAACAAAATACACGCGGAAGAAGAGAGAATGAAGATGGAAATTGCCAAGGCGAAAGCGGACGCTGCGACGAAAATTGCCATGGCGAAGGCCAACGAAGTTTCGAGCAAAGCCGCGGCGGAAGACAAAGTCATGCAAGAGATTGAATCCAAGATGCATCCGAAAGAAGATGAAGACGATAAGACGCCAAGTACTTGGAGTTTGAGTTCTGATCCAATCGACGGTGCTCGCAGTGATGACGATGTCGACAACTTTGTCGAGCAAGCTGAAAAGGAAGGCGCGCACGTGTCCAAAGAAGACAAAGAAACATTAGAAGAGGCACAAAGAGAGCGCATGGTTGCCGAAGAGCAACTGATTGAAGCAAAGATGGAAGCTGCTAAAGTTCAAGCTCAAGCACAAGACATCATGAAGGCTGCCGAAACCAGAGCGGCTGAAGCGGCTGCGGAAGCGAAGAAGGAAGCGCAAGCCGAAATCGACGCCGCCAAGTCGGAAACCGAGAAAGCGAAAGCTTCTGCTCAAGCCCTTTTAAGTCATCAACAAGCGACTGAGGAAGAAAAAGTCAAGTTAGAGACGGACTTAGAGAACGAAAAGTCCAAGGAAGGAGACATTGCGAGAGAAGCTGCTATTTCAGCTGCGAATATGTTGCAAGAAGGAAAGGATGCCTCGGCGTCAACTTCTGCTTCCGCGAAGGGGGAGGAAGAATCGCCTGCCACAACTGAAACGGAGACGGAGATCGCATCGGCGGAAACCACTTCAGAAAATGCAGTCGTGGATGACGAGAAGTTACCGGAACCTTGGAAAGCCGTGTTAGATAGCGATTCCGGGAAGACGTACTATTGGAACACGGAGACGCAAGAAACTTCGTGGGACAAACCATCGCGAAAATAAGAAAAATTGTAGCCGAAAAATACTTCTCACGAGTCCGTGAAATGAAATGAAATATGCCCTATATCAAGTATCTTAATACGAATGACAACATAATATCTATTTTCGATTTATCATATTAAAATCCTGGTAAGACCGAGAAGTCAACCATATCCTTCGGCAACGATGCAACCGAGTCTATGAGGTCTAAGCGGTTTTGTCGCGTCGGTAAGTCTTCACAGTTCACGAAAACGTCTTCGAAGAATCGTGTCGAGGAATCCTCCATTTCTGCTAAAGCTTCAATCAAAGATGCGATGCTCTGGTTGGCTGCTATTTTGTCGCACGCTTTCTTATACGTGTTAAAGAACTCGATTTCCGCTTCCTCCACGAGCAAAGACTCGTCTATTTTCCCACTCGGCGTGAAATCTTTCTTCCCTCTGATGAGTTTCGTCGGTCTCGATAAAACGTTCTTCGCCTTGGAAAAGGTGTTTGCGTCCTTCATTGCCGCTTGCAATTCTTTTACCGAAGCGGACGCTCTCGCAGGGTTGAATCCAATATCCGTGTTCAAAATTGCGCGAACGGATTCAACATCATTTCCTGCGTCCACTAAGAGTTGTTCTAATCTTCTTTTCGTAAACTCCGCGCAGTCTTCCATCGCTTTGTCGCTTACATCCACGGGCTGTTCACTCTTTGCAAGTCCGAATAACGCTCGAACATCTCCACCTTGTGTTTGAAGATCGTTGTTTACTAACGTTTGGACGAGACCGTACGCAGTTCTTCGCAAACCGAAGGGATCTGCCGTCGCTTTTGGTGCTCCAACGACTGCAAATAATCCAACCAAAGTATCCGCCTTGTCCGCTATGGTCGCCACGATACCTGGAGCCGTGGAAGCGATTAAATCTCCCGAAAATCTCGGAAGGTTTGCTTCAAAAATAGCTTTAGAGGTCGTGTCGTCAAGCTTGTCACACTTTTTCGCGTAGTGTTCGCCCATCACGCCAGCGAGCGATGTGAGCTCCATGACCATGGAAGACGCTAAATCGGCACGAGCTAAACGTGCGGCTTTCGTCGCCATGGCCACAATTGAAGCGTCATCGCCGTATCCCAACGCCGCCGCGACCTTCGGCGCGAGATTCTCGGCTCGCTCTGTTTTCTGCAGCATAGAACCTAATTCGGTTTGAAACGTTATGCCTTCCAACTTTGGACGAAGCGTCTCTAAACTTTCCTTGCAGTCGTTTTCGTAAAAGAATTTAGCATCTTGGTACCTCGCTCTTAATACAGCTTCATTTCCGGATTTTACGGCCGAAACATCGCACGGTCCGTTCGCAAACGTCACAAAGTTATTAAGCAAGTCACCGCTTGTTTTGTTCTCGACTGGGAAATAGCGCTGGTGCTTCTTCATGACGGTAATTAAGACTTCTTTCGGTAAGCTCAAATATTCCGCCTCGAATTCGCCCAAAACCGGTTGTCCCGCTTCCAACAAATTCGCAACTTCGTCTAACAAGCCACCACTCTCTTTGTTGCCTTCCGGGACAACGCCTCCGACTGATTCTGCTAAAGATACCGCGTTACTCCAAATTTCATTTTTGCGCGCTTCGATGTCTGGAACGATTCCTTCTCTTTCCAAAAACGAAAAGTAGTCTTGGACGTTGGTCAGCGTTTCCTCCACCGGCGCTTCCAATCCAGGAGGTCGCAAACCTCTCGTCGTATCACTTGAAGTAACACCGAGCGCAGAAAAGGGTATTATCGATTGACCGTGGCACGCAAATAACCAACGCATAGGTCGTGAGAATGCGTTGTCTTCGTTCAACTGCCAGCGCATGGTTTTGATAAACTTGATGGATTCTACGACTTTTGGCAACTCGTCGCGCATAACTTCAGAGGCAGATTTCCCGACTGCTTTCACGTTTGCCCACACGTACTCGTCGTCCTTTTCGAGTTCTTTCTCGAGATCGACCACATTGTTTTTTGTGCAAAATCCGAGCAAAGCTTTGGTTGGAGTCACTCCGTCTTCCTCAAACGCTCTCGAAAGCGGAGGACCGCGATTTCGCGATTCTTGATCTGGCTGTTTTGGAGAGAGGTTTTTTATCGCGACGGATACGCGGCGAGGCGTACCACCAACTGAGACGCTATCGTATTCTAGTCCAGATTGCTCTAAAATGGAATTCATGGCGAGCTCGACTTGATGAATGCACGAAACAACATCGTGAGGCGGCAACTCTTCGGTACCAATTTCAAAAACAAAATCAGCCTTCTCATTCGGGAGCTTTGATTCGTCTATGGGCGCAACAGGTTTCGCGGCGTCGTTTTGCTTGTTATTCTTTTTCTTCTTTTTTTTACCGTTGTCATCTTCTTTGTCGTCGCTTGATCCTTCGACTAAGCTTCCGAGCGGGTAACCTAACTCTTCGCGTCTTTCGACCCAAAGGGAGGCAATATTTCTCGCCAAATCACGCATGGAGGCAAACAATTTCTGTCTCTCCGTTACGCCAACCGCACCACGAGCGTCGAGAATGTTAAACGCGTGAGACGCTTTAAGCAACTGGTCGTACGCAGGAAGAGGAAGTCTGTTTTCAATCAGCGATTGCGCTTCTTTATCGGCTAAATCAAAACGCAATCTCTGATTTTCCACCGAAGCTACGTCCATGTTGAACACGGACATTTCGTATTCGTCCTGTAAACGCATTTCGCCGTACGTTAAGGAATCATTGTATCTAATATCTTTGAAGTGATCCACATTTTGTAAAGCCATCAAGACGCGCTCTAGACCGTACGTGATTTCAACCGCAACTGGATTGACTTTCACGCTACCGCATTGTTGGAAATACGTAAACTGCGTCACTTCCATGCCGTCGAGCCAAACTTCCCATCCCAACCCCCACGCGCCTAAAACTGGACTTTCCCAGTTATCTTCCACGAAGCGAATGTCGTGCGCTTTCGTATCTACGCCGAGCGCTTCTAAGGAGCCTAAATAGAGTTCTTGCGGATTCGCCGGTGCTGGTTTTAAAATCACCTGAAACTGCGTGTGTCTTTGTACTCGATTCGGATTATCCCCGTACCTAGAATCATCCGGTCTCACCGACGGTTCCGGGTAGCACACGTTCCAAGGTTCTGGTCCTAAGCAACGCAAAAACGTCGCCGGGTTCATCGTTCCCGCGCCGACTTCAGTGTTATGCGGAAGCCAAACTGCGCACCCTTTTGAGGCCCAGTAGTCTTGCAATCTATTGATTGCTTGTTGAAACGTCGGCGCGTCTGTGTTCACTCCCGCGGCGGAGGAGCTTTTCGCAGGTGAAGAAGAAGGAGGAGTTGAGGCTGAAGCTGCAGCTGCATCCGAAGAAGACGCAATCGCGCGCGTTCTGAACGACGACGACGAAGCAGAAGAAGAAGAAGAAGAAGAAGAGGATCGTTTTGTTGCGGTTGTAGTCGCCGATGAGGTTGAGAACGACGAATTCATCATCTTCGCGCGCATCGTCGTCCTTCCTCCGCGGTGGTTGAAGGAGGAGAAAAGAAATGGGTTTTTCCAGGAAGAAGAAGACGTCGTCGTCGTCGTCGTCTGAATCGTCGTCGTTCTCAACGCGCGATGAGAAGATTTTGCCGCAGCAGCTCCATTACTCTTGTTCACGAGCGCATAGTGCGCCAGGCGTAGCATCGTGTTTGACCCGCGGGGCGGAATAGTGTCAGCAAATAGACACACCGCGCGCGAACGACGACGTCGCAATTCTTTAATAAAGCAAATTGAGAAGAAAAGATAAAATACTCGAGAAGAACAAACGAAAGAAGAGGGAGACACTTTTTGTTCGTTCTGTTCGAAACAAACACTTTTGATTTGCAAAATTAGTAGAGAGGATGAAAGGCGTTGGTTGCTACATGAATAGTATTATTAGTATTAGTATTACACATCATCATCATCATCATCATCATCATCATTTCAGAGAAGACTCACGCTGTTCCAACAGTTAAACCAGGACCAGTTTTGAACATGGCCAACTTGTAGGTGTATACAGTCACCGGTCTTCCCGCGACGCGCATAAACGTTTCGTCGGCGTTGCCGTTTCCGGAGGAAAACGGAGTCAAATAATCTAAGACGATTTGCGTGCACACGATGAGTGGCTGTCCAGTTTGCGCGTCTTTCTGGTCGCGCCACAACCATTTCGTATACGTTCGCGTTCTTTTCACGTTCGGGTCTGTCCCACTTCCTTCGTAATCGTTAAAAACAACCTCTGCGAGTTCACTCGTTTCGAAGCGGCGCTTTCTCGAATCGTCCTCGGTTTCCGACCGAGCGGTGACTTTGAAAAAAATCGTCTTTCCATCCGCCAACGAACACTTCATGACGTTGGGGTCGTCTAAATTCCAATCTATGTCCGTAAACACGGAGCCGTTCTTGACGTTCATAGTATACTCAGCTAACTTTTCCGTATTCCAAGCTCGGTCTAATATGACTTCGTTCCTCGAGTTTCGCACGAAACGTAAAGGATACGAGGTAGGCCTACCGACATCATTCTTTGCTCTGTTTACGCTTTCTATGTTTGATACCACGTCTGCACCTTCTGGTAAATCTACATCCGTCAACGTCGCGTTGACCAGCCATTCGCCTTGAAAGCTTTCCGGAAAAGTCAAATCCGCCGGGCCTCCACCGCCGAAGCTCTCCCACGCGTCGCTTATAAATCCGGATTCAATAGCCTCCGCTCTGTTTGTCATCTCGTCGCTTCCAAAAACGCTCGCCACGACGAATACTGAGGATGACCTGAATAAAACATCCCTTCTCCTCCTCCGGTGCAAACTTGTCGTTCCATTCGTTGCGTGTCTTTGTGCATTCATCCGTGTTCTTTTTACTACTCCATCTGCTTTTCCTGTGTCGTCGTCGTCGTCCTCGTCGTCCTCGTCGTCCTCGTATCCAAAATCTTCGAGAGCGCGTTTGAACGAATGAGAGAAGGAGGAAGAAGAAGAAGATGATGACGAAGAAGAAGAAGAAGCGGTAATCGTGCGGTGGTGCGTTTTAAGACTTCTGCTCGCGCGCTTGGGCTGACTACGCCCCCCCGCAATCGATGAAGACGATGACAAAAGTTGATGACAAAACGACATATTTTTTGTCGTCTTCGTCTCGTCAACTGTCAGGAATTTGAAAAAATGACGTCGGCTGAAGTGTTCGCTCTCGCGTTCGAGCGGGGGGCGATGTCTATTCTTCGCATGAATATTGATTATACTGCACTATGCTATAATAATACCAGGAGGTATCGATAATATACAACTATGTAATATAACTAGCGAACAGCACCGAGCAGTAGTAAGTCTTCTCTACGTTTCTAACACCGCCCGTCTTTTTAGTTTCTCAGCCGCTCGAATTTTAGTCGACGACGACGGCGGGAGAGGTTTGGTCTCCACCTCCTTAACTTTCGGGAACACGACGACCAAGTTTTTGTTGAAATCAGACAAAGTTTGTTTCAATTCTGAATTGCGCAACGCCGCTTTCTGAATAGAAGATCGCACGCTTTCCAACTCGGCTTTATATTCCGCCTCTTCGCTTTCTTTTTGTTTCTTGTCCAGTAAACGCTTCATCTGCAAGTGCTTCGCCTGTCTTTCTTGCAAAGCTTTCACTTTCTCGTAAGCGTTCGCTTTCGCTTCCATCGTTTTCACGCGTTCCTTCTCTGTTTCCTCGACGTCTTGAATGGCTTTTTTCAACGCTTCTTTGATTTTAGCCGCGTTTTCGGCATCTTTAGCGGTGGAATTCTTACGGCGCAACTTCCCCATGGCGACGTGGTGTTCTCGTTCTCTCGTCTCTTTAATTTGAATGCACAACTCGTGCCGCGTCGCCGCCGAGCGGTGTCGTCTACCTTTCTCCATGACGTTGCGCATCTCTCTTTCTACGTGCATGTTGTTCTCTTCGATTATTTTTTCTTCCTCGAGTCTTCTCGTTTCTTCCCGGAGTGCATTTTCTTTCAACTCGACTTCCAAGTTAGCAGTCTCGCGCAAGACTTTGAGCTTTATCTCTTGCGCACGTCTCGCTTCCTGCCGCGCTAACTGCGCTCGTTCCGCTTTTTTTCGTTCGTTTTCGTGCATTTCCATGATTTTCTTGCGCTTGTGTTCCGAGTGACGTCGGATGAGCTCTTTCTCCGAGAGTTGTTTCAGTTTTAATTCCTTCAGACGCTCTTCTTCGACAATCGCCATCTTGCGTTCTTTCTCCAGCCTTTGCTCTTCCATTTTCGCTTCGAGGATTTTCGCGCGCGCGATGGTCTCTTCGATTTCCTTCTCTTGTCTCTCAATTTTATCGATGTATTTTTGTTTCGTCTTTTTCAACTTCAGCTTATCTTTCTGCGCTTTTATTTGCTCTTTTCGGATGTTCATGCGCTCGATGAGCTCCAGTGAGTCTGGGATGCTCTTCACTAACTTTTCGGTCAATAATTTGTTCTCGCGGCGATGAATTCGCATTTCTTCCTCAAAATAGTCGTCATCTTCGTCGTCATCGGCGTCGGCGTTGTCGTCGTCGTCGGAAATTTCGTCCGCGTTCAACATCTTTTTCATGGTTCTCATTTCTTCCTTCCTTCGTTCTTCAAACTTTTTCTCGCGCTTTCTCACCTCTTCTTCATCGAGTTTCCACTCGTACTTTCCGTTGTTCTCTAGCGCGCACTCTACGATCGTGTCGACAATGCTTTCTGCCATACGAAGCGGTTGTTCGTGTTCAGGCAAATTCATCTCCGCCGCGGAGAGAACGCCTCGGAGCAACTTGTGTTTTCGTTCTTCGACGTGATATTGATTTTCGTATTTATCTCCTTCGCGTAAGAACTCATCTCTATCGTAATTCCAAGACCCGTTGAACGCGTATCTCGATTCCGAAGTTACCGACTCTTGCACGCGATAATCATCACGCTCTCTGATTCGTCTCAGTTCTTCTTTGCGTTGTTTTCTTTGATGCGGAGTGAGTTTATCCTCCGCGGTCTTGGCGTCAATATCCATCGGAACGTTGTTCTTCGGAGCGTTCAACGTCTCGTCCATTGCTCTAGTTGGATTGACTGGAACTTCGGTAGCGTAGTCCCCTCTCTCGTCGTATATGTGCTTATCTATTTTCGCCTTGAGTCGCAACAGCGCCTGCGCTCGAAACGCTTCGTTACTATCGATGAGCTTCGCTTTCGCCTTGACGCCTTTCATCGAACGAATTTCCTCTCTCGCTTTCCGTTCTAACTCAAACTTAGTACTCCCGGACGCGTTCCGAAGTCGTTCGGAAAATTTAGACTCCGTGTCTTCGTCGTCCTCTTCATCGTTTCTATTCGCGTCTTCTTCTCGCTGTTGTTGTTTCTCTTCTTGATATTTCGGAGGCGTGTTCGTGGACTCGTCTTCCTCTCGTCTCCTTTGCCGCGTTCTCCTCTCCTGTTGTTGTTGTTGTTGTTGTTTATTGTCTTCTTCATCATCTCCTTCCTCGTCGATGTCTTCGCTGCCAAATATGCTCGAGAACACGCTCTCGAAAAACGACTTGTCCCCTTGTTGTTGGTTATTCTTCTTGTTCTTTTTCTTCGTCGTCGTCGATATCAACTCATCTTCTTCTTCGACTTCTTCGAAAAAATTCCGGTGACGAATGTGATTGATTTCGTTCCTCGGAGGAGGAGGAGGTCGGTCTTGCTGTTGTTGTTGTTGTTGTTGTTGTTGTTCCATTATTATTATCTCTTCTTCTCTTTAAAAAACAGTTTTGTTGTTGTAAATACGACGACGACGACAACGTATGGTAGCCGAGTCCTCTTAGAGTTTCTTCTTAGACCGTCGTCTCACAGAGCGCGTAAAACTGAAGAAGTGAATTATGAATTATTATGGGGTGGTTTGGTGTTGCGAAAATTTATAAACCCTAAACACAACTTGATGGATGAAAAAAAGGATAGGGACGACGACGTGAACGAATTTTTCAACTCTTTCTTCATAGTATTACACACGCACTTGTCGTTGTTGCAAACGTACTACAAAACACACCACTACTCATTAATAATGTCTGCACTCGCCCAAACGTTCACGGCAACCTCGGCTTCGGCCTTAGCTTCGCGCAAATCGTCCTCGTTTAACGCGCGTTCTTCTTTGACGACTTCATCCTCCTCTTCCTCTTCTTCCACGAGAGGTGCTCGATTGCAAACGTTTGCGAGAGTCGACGGAGGTGTTGGAGTCTTTGGAAACAAAGCGGGGATGACGCAAATTTTCACGGACGATGGATTGTGCGTCCCAGTGACGGTTATTGCCGTTAAAGATGGGAACTATGTCAGCGCGGTACGTCTTTCGTTTCTATAGAATTTTATCTTTTCCGCCGCGAAAAGAGGGACTTTTACAAGGCAAAATGGTGGCGGTGTGCATTTTACGCGCGCGCATTCTTCGCGCTCGTTTGGTACGAGGAGGATTGAAACCCATCCAAAAAAGATTCCATTCGTTCGTAACGTGTACTTCTTCTCGCGAATGTCCACTCTCTTCCTCGCGCGTGCGTTCGCGTGATGGTTTCCAGCCGCTGGTTTCGAGCGAAAAGGAGGGCGATTTTTGCTTCTTCTTTCGCCCTCGTGTCTCAAACCCTCTTTCTTTCTTTCTTTCTTTTCTCTCTTTTCTCTCTTTCTCCTCTTTTTTCCTTTTCCGAAAAAGGGAAAAAGGGTCAACAACAACAACAACAACAACAACAAACTGATTATCATCAAATCATCTCTCATCAATGAAATAACAATTAAAAAATAGGTTAAAACTGCGGACGCGGATGGATACAACGCCGTGCAAGTGGCGTACGACGCCGTCGCGGAACACAAAATTACCAAGCCTGAAGTCGGTCACTTAGCGAAGGCTGGCGTGAAGCCGATGAGACACGTGGAGGAGTTCCGTCTCGCGGCGCCGGCGGACGGCATCACCGTCGGCCAGAAGTTGAGCGCTCCGGAAATGTTCAAGGAGGGCGACTACGTCGATATTCGAGGAACGTCCATCGGTAAGGGTTTCCAAGGTTCCGTCAAGAGACATGGTTTCGCCAGAGGTTTGATGACGCACGGCTCCAAGTCTCACAGACAACACGGTTCCGTCGGCGCGGGTACGTACCCAGGTAGAATTTTTCCGGGGAAGAAGATGCACGGTCACATGGGTAACGAGACGACGACGATTAAGCAGTTGAAAATCATGAGAGTGGAGGATGATTGCATCATTATCAGAGGAAACGTCCCGGGTAAGAAGGGCAACTTGATTCGTGTAGCTCCGGCGAAGATTGTCGGGAAAAACTGCTAAACATTTATGGAAGTTAACTTTAACGATTAGCAGATAAATAATATTACTAACAACAGGAGAGCTTAAAGAGGGAGAGAGAGAATATGTGTGTGTATATACAAAAACTTAGCAGCAATTGTGATTGAATTTATTAAACTTACTATTCTTACTATATTACTAATTTGTATTGTACAGCAACTTTTTTGTATTCGGTATCCCCTCTATTAACCGAAGTAAAAATTTACAAAGTTATTGACAAACCATCTCTCCGAATCTACGTCCAAAAACTGACCGTTTTCGCTGAATTTCAAAAGCGACAGGTCAAACTGATCCACGGCATCTCGTATTTGCTCGAGCCTCTCCACGCCTCCGTCGCCTAAGAGGAGGCCGGGCTCTTCTTGAATCAAATAATTCACGCAAGGAGAAGGCATGCCGTAAGATTCCAGCGTTTCTTTCGTATCGCGTATACGCATGGATAACACCTCACCATCGCATACTAAGAGCTCCGGACGATACGTCAGAATATTCGAGACGTCGCAAAAGGGCAACTCTCGTTTCATCGCCAGAATAGATTTCGCCACCGTCGTCGCGTCGGTGAAACAAAGGAAAGGAGAAACCGAGAACGCTCTCAACACGTTCGCTACGTTCGTATCAAACACGTCCGCCAAACGACAGGTGTTATGAATAACTCGTTCTGGATCCTCCAGAACCTTTTCCTCTTTGGCGGCGACTTGACAGAACAATATCGATAACGCTTCGATGTGTCGCTCCGTAATCTTCCTCTTTGTTTTCTCGTCGCACTCCTGAGATATTTTCTTCACCCAAGAGTTCGAAATTCGCTGATAGTCGGTCCACGCGGAACACTCTCTGGCTTCGTACGGACCTAATATGGTGTTGATGGTGTGGTCATCCAGAGACGCAAATTTCTTTCCTCCTCCTCCTTCTTTTTCTTCTTTCTTTGGTGACGATGATGATGATGATGACGATACTATTCTTCTCGTTGTTCTCCCAAAAACGCCGCGTGAAAAGCAGCAGCAATCGTTGCGACGCGCGCGGTTACTAACGACAAAACGCGGACTGCACCAACGCGACGACATTATTATCAGCGCATGATTACGTCGTGTTTGGAGATTTCGCGTTTACTAAACGCGCGCGCGTGTCAATAATGAAGCGAAAGACCAGCATTTTTTTATCCATGCAAAGCAGTTTTATGGGAAAAGTCGTTACAAAAAACAAAAGTGTATTCTATCGCACGCCGAAAAGAGGAACGACGCAAAGAGTAAAGAGAGCAAAAGAGGAAGAAGACTAAGAACGGGAAGAAGATTTCGACGAAATATGACGCATCTGAGATGAGGACGACGACGACAGACGCGTTTCTCCGCGCTTTAGCGCATTCGAAAAGCGTCGAGACGCAGACGCTTTTATTGGACGAGATGCTTCGTTCTCTGATATCTGAAACTGAATCTCTGGACGACGACGACGACGAAGACCGAGCGTGGTTTTTAGATTTGAGACCGAGAGAGAAGTACCAGAAGCACTCTTTGTCGCGCTCTGTGAATATTCCGTTCGATGAAATCAGCGGTTCGTTCCACTTGCTGCCGCCAAGAGAGACGCCTTTTTCGGTTTTCGTAGAAGAGGGGAGAGACGACGACGAAGAGAGTTTGGTGTCGTCGTTTGAGAACCAACGAGAAACTTTTCAGAGAGGAGATTTCAAAGGCGTTCAGTGGAACATTAAATACGCTTTCGTCTACAACGAGCATTTTATCAACGCGGTGAACGCAAAAATGCTGAAGATGCAGAAGGATTCGTCGCTCGGAAACGGCGTTGATACGCACGACGTTCTCGCGCTCAATAACGAAAAGAAGAAAAATAAGAGGAGGTTGTGGGAACCTTCACCTTCGGTTAAGGAGTTGTACAAAACGTTTTTATCATCGTCAGAGACGAATAATAATAAAAATAATAACAACAATAATAGTAGCAGCATCGTCCTCGATTTAGGTTCAGGCGTTGGGCGCGATTCCGTTTATCTCGCGTCCAAAGGTTTCGACGTGCTCGCTTGCGATTTCGACCAAAAAGCTTTAACGAGAACGCAGGAAATGGCAAGACTTCATGGCGTCGAAGATAAGGTGAAAGTTTTGAAGTGGGATGCGAGAAATGACGACGCTTTTATGTGCGCTTTGAGTAGCGTCGATGATGTTTCTCGGTTAAAACTCGTCCTTGGCGTTCGCTTCTGTCACAAACCATTATTCGCTCAAATCGTGAAACACATGCCCGCGGAGAGCGATTGTTTCTTCGCGTGGTTTCACTTCGCCAAAGGCTGCGAGCATTCCAAAGTTGGCCGGCCAAACAAAGAGAAAGATTTAATCGCGCCGAACGAAGAGCTGCGATCAATTTTTACCAAAAACGAAGGATTCGAAGTTTTGAAAGATGACGTCTCGTTCATTTCGGACGGTCGTCCTTCCGCAAATTTCATCGCGAGAAGATGAAATGCCGGTGTAATATACGATAGCGTTTTTAGAATAGTTAGTTTTTAATGATATAATGTACGGTAGCCGCAGCGTAGTGAATAAGTATTATACGTCTCTCTCCCTCTCTCTCTCTCTCTCTCTTTCTAATTTTTATAATAGTATAGCAAAGGTTTTGTTGTTTACTTCTTTTCCTTCTTGGCCGGCGCCGCCGACGACGCGGCAATGGTCGCCTCCGCCTTCGCTCTCGCCTTCGACATAGTCTTACGGCGAGATTTCAAGTCCGCGCCGAGTTTCGCCGTACCTTCCATGGTGTACGAACTCATGGACGCAGTGGAGGAGCCAACGAAACCTTCACCCGCGAATTCCGTTCGTCTGGCGAAGCCGCCCATGGAAGATTGGGACGGGATCGTCAAGTTGGCGTTGGCGCTCTTCGCGACGGTGGAGACCGCGGCGGCTGTGAACAAAGCCAAGGCGGCTCTGCGGTCAACCTTGTCTTCCGCCTTGGCGGTGACGACGGTTTGTACCTTCGATCTTCTCGTCGTTTGCGTCTGTAATAGCGTTAGTATGAACGAGTACGTTTTGGGTGGTGGTCAGTATTTTTGAACAATGTTTAGGAGATGTTGGCCAGAAAAAACAAAACGGGAGGAATGGAAAATCTCTCTCCTTCTCTCTCTCTCATTAAAAAAAAAGAGCCATCTTTCTCCTTTTTTTCCGTATCTTCGAAGGAAGGGAAGCAGACTTGGGGGTGGCCAAAAAATAAAACTCATCGTCTTCTGTCTCTCTCTCACTCCTTCCTTCTAAAGGAACCTCCCTCGACGACGAACGAACGATCGCTTTCAGATAGAGTGGCAGATAAGGATCAAAGCGCTTCTTCCTCGAATGCTTCTTCTCCCCTCTGAAATAAGAGAGAGAGTGCGTTTTTTTACGCCTCATCATATAGGACTCCTCCCAATATTTGAGAGAGAGAGAGGGGAGAGAGATAAACAAAATTATCTCATTCGTCTCTTTCTCTCTCTGTCTTCTGTTGTCTGCACCTCCTCCTCAACCGTTGTCGTCCATCTCTCGTCGTCGTCGCGCGATAATCGCAAAAGAGCAGATTTGAAAAAAGAGCGCGCGCGCGCGAGTATAAACGTACCTTCAAGGCCGAGACGGAGGCAATAGTTTGAAAAGAGCTCGCGATCATTTTGTTGGTTTATTATTTTGTGTGTATTTATGGCGAACAACCAAAGAGGGAGTTTCCTCTAGGCTCTCTCGATTAGGGTATAGACAAATGCAAGAGATTCAACAAAACAGAAGAAACAGAGGTTGTGTTTTTGTGTGGTCTACAATATTTTACAACAACAAATAAACTTTTCGTTTTAAAAGTGGAGAGCAGCGGCGGAAATATACAATCTCTCAACCTCTTCCGCGCGCTCTGTATAGTATTATTCTTTTCTTTCTTTCTTTCTTTTTCTGTGTTGGTACAAAAGAATATTCTTATTGTTACGTAGTATTATATTTTCTTCTTTTCTTCTCACGCAACCGGCATCGCGTGAACTTCCAAATCCGGGAAGTACGTGGCTTTGGAGTTGGAACCATTCGCTGCCGATGCCGCCGCCTCTGCCGATACCACGCTCTCGTTCTCCTCAAAGTCATAACGTGAGATTCGAGACCGCGTGACCTCGATTACATCGCCTAATTTCATTTCAAAATTGTGAACGTCGTCGATGTCGACGTTCTCGCGATTTACCCGCAACGTCCGGATGCCGACAAACTCGCTCGAAAAACCGTTTCTCACCGCCGGCATCGTCTTTTGATCGTCGAGCAAATCAACTTCCGATAATCGAGAACCGGCTTCGACTTCTTTGATGCTCATAGAACCGTCGATGACCAAAATGACGTACGTCATTTTAGGCGCCGAAGGACTACCGGCGTTTGGCGAAGAGGACAACGCGTCATTCACGTTTGCTCTCTTCATGGCATCTTCGAGAACGGTAAACTCATCGAAAGAACCGGAAACGTCCAACGGTACCATTGATTCGTTGTCACTCGACGACGCCGACGACGGAAACGGGAAGGTGTTCTCCATCGAAGGTTTCCCTGGCAAGCGTACTTTGGATTTATCTTTGACATCTTGCATACGAGAAAGGACGAAACGAGCCCATCGAATTCCACTCTCATCCACCGGAGACGACAAACAAGTATCGTTCACTTTGTACCGCCAATGCGCTGCGACGCCGAATTCGGCTTGCATGTGCATAGACACCGTTCTCACTTGGACTTCCAAATTGTTCCCGGCTTCATCTTTCACGACGGTGTGTAAAGATTGGTACCCGTTCGATTTCGGGCTCGAGACGTAGTCTTTAAAACTACCTTGAACCTTTGACATGAGTCCGTGCACTTTCGAAATGACCAACTCGCACCCATCCTTACCAGCACTGTCCGGGATAATGATTCGAATGGCGCGCACGTCGCGAACGTCTTCGAGCTTGATGTTTTTCTTTTTCATTTTTTTGTACACGGAATACAATCCTTTCTCGCGGCCAACGATTTCCATCGGCTTCAACTCTTCCATGGAAGTATCGTTTGAGATGGCGTATTCGAACGACTCCATCGCCTTCAGAATCGTTTCCTTCGAAGATACGCGCTTCAACTGCGCGCATAACTCTTCGTATTGCTCCGGGTGTAACGTCTTGAAGCAAATATCCTCCAATTCATTCTTGATGGTGGCCATACCCAATCGGTTCGCGATGGGCACAAACACGGCGAGCGTCTCTTCGGCGAGTTTACCGCGTCTCGATCTCGACACGTTCTCCTTCATCGTTCGCATAGTTTGTAAACGTTTCGCGAGTTTGATGATCACGACTCGCGAATCTGTCATAGCTAATAGCAGTTCGCGGAGAGAACGCATTTCTTCAACCTCCAAGTCACGCCCCGACGCTTGGTGTAACTTTGACACGACCGTCAATTTTCCGACATCCATCGCGAGCTTCGTAACTTCTTCGCTGATACCTTTCAACAACAAATCGTCTTTATTGAGTAAAGTTGTGGTCGTCACATCGTGCAGCAGCGCCGCCGAAATGATTCCAGCGTCAGCTCCCAATTCGCACAAAATCTTAGCCGTGCCGACGCAATCCAACAACAACGGTCGGTGTCCAAAATCCGAGTGCGCTTGGACGCACACTTTGAACGCTTTTTGAACTTCTCTCGACTCGAACGATTTCGGGTATTCTTTAATCAAACCATTCAAGATAGCAGCGTTTTCTTCGTTCAATCCAAGACTCTCAATGCCGGCATCTTCTTCTTCGGAGGTACGCGCCCCTATCATTTTGCCGAGCTCCTTGGAGAGCTGCGTCGTCAACTGCGACGTGTTTCTCGAAACGACTGAAAACAAGCTCGCTTTCGAGTTTGGAGACACCGGTGGCTTTAAATGATGCGTCAAAGGCTTTGGTGGTGTTGATGATGTCGTCGTGGACGCCGCATTAGTCGTCGTCGTCGTGTCGAAACCAGCGTGCGTTTTAAAGTCTCCTTCCTCCGCCGCCGAGGAAGGCGAGAACATGCCGCTGGAATGGAGCGAATTCGATGACAAGGACGGAGATACGCGCGTAGGCGTCGACATCGGTGGTGTCTTCGCCAACTCTGACGATGAAGAGCTGTTCTTCATAGTCGTTGTCGTCTGCGCCTTCACGCCAAACCCAGAGATTCTCGTTTGCGGAACGTCTTTGGGCAAAGGCGAAGCGCCTTTCACGCTGGACGAACTTCGGAAACTCGCCGGCGACGACGATTTCCCGTACGACTCCGACATTCTGTTCTGTACGGACGAGGACATCGTCGTTGGTTTCGGCGACGACGAGAACGCGGCGGCGAAACCGGAGGTCGCGGCGGAACTCATATTTTTTTCCCTCTCTCTAAAAAAGAGAGACTTTTTACCCCTTTTTTTGTTGTACTCTCCAAGAGAATTTAAGAAGGGTGCCTTTGGTCCACTCGTTTAAACGAAGCGATTTGAACGAAGAGACGTCGCGCGTGTTCTTTGTTCGTATCTGTTGTTTCACGCAGAAGAAGAGAAACGAGGACGGTCAGAAGATATAAATACGGAAGAATACAAAGCGCGCGATATTCTTCGATCGTTTCGATCAGATCCTCGTCGCGTGTGCGCGTATTTCGCGCGAGTCAAAATTCGGAACGCCGTTTCAAATTACCGTTGAAGACGACCAAACACCACTCGTTCGTGTTGACGCGGGAAAAGAGATTCCAATTTTAGAACCGTGTTAAAAGCAACGATGATGCGAACGCACAACGTACCGAGACGCTCGCGAAAGCCGTTCAACAGATACCGCCTCGTTCGCTTTTGTGGTGAAGCGAAGCGATCTCTCTTTTTATGTTTATGTGTGTGCTCTCGTGCGCGCGCACTTGAAATTATTTCTGAAGAGATGGAAAATTTTAACGAAGCGTCGTTTTGACTGATTTTTTGAACGACACGTCGTCGTCGTCAAAAACTCACAATAAACGGATCTCATCACTTTTAAAGGGGGAGCGAAATAATACACGTGTGTAAGACACACTCTTTTTACAATCATCATAATACGCAGATTTCAAATCGCGGTACTATCATTTGCTACTCTTTTCGAGCGCGCTCAACGCCATCAGTCTCAACACGTCCGTCGGGTCGTTGAGAGTGTTTCTATTTTCAGCGAGCTTCATTTTAATATTCTTCGCGGCGACTTGCCTTTTCGAGTCCTCGGTCGCGCCGTCTTTGTGCCGGTGCTCGTGTTGGTTTCTTTTGTGCAGTCTGGACGATGTGGACGATAACAACTCGTCGACGCACTTTGCAATCGTTCGCGCGGCTTCCGACGCAGCCTGTCGTCTGCTGCTCGATTCCCTGTTTTTGTTTTTAGTAGTATCGCTATTATTATTATTTCCTTGTTGTTGTTGTTGTTTCTCCGCCTCGTCTTCTTCGCCCTTCTTCTCTCCTACTTTATTTTCGAATAATAACAATCGATCGAAAGTAGACGCGTATTCATCCGGAGATAACGGCGACGTCGATCCGCTGTACGCCGAGCTCGTTATTCGTTCGACTCGGGCACCGACGTCTCTTCGCATCTCTTCTAATATTTCTTTTCGCACTTGCTCTCTCAACGCCACTCGCATCTTCGAGGGCGACAAGTTATACAACGTCTTGTCCTCTTCATCTTTTTGTTTCAAGAGTAACTTTTTCCTCCTCAACTCTTCCAACGCAAACTTCTCGGACTCTTTCGCTCTTTGCATTTCTCCTCTTTCCTTCTCTAAAGTTCTGTTCAAGTTATCGAAATCTTCGGCGGCGTTTGAGATGTGCCGCTCGACGCGTCTCAGTTGTTCCTCTAAACTCAGCGCTCTCTTTCTTAGCCTTTCGGCATTTTTCGTCGCTTTCTGTTCTTTCAATTTGCTCAAGATTAACTTGGTCGCGAATTTCCATCTTTGTTTCGCGGATACAAACGTCATCTCTCCCAAAGCTGCCATTAAATCTTCCATTTGTTCGTTTAACATTATCTTTTCCTCGCGTTCGCTTTGTAACTGTATCTCGTAGTCTCTTTGCAAAGCCACTTGTTTGGAATCAAACTGCGAGGCGATTCTATTGGATGCGTCGATAATGAACGCATCGAAGGATACGTCGACGACTGCGACTGAAGTGTTCATGTTGTTGTGAATTGTAATGCTATCATCGTCATCGTTCTCGTCTTCGTTTCTTCTCGTCTTCTCGTCTTTGTCTTCTTTGTCTTCTTCTTCTTTTCCCCCTCCTCTTCTTGAATCCTTCTTTCTGCTGCTGTTTGGTCCGTTTTGTCCTCCTTTCGGGAACGCTTTCTGTTGTTGTTGTTGCTGAGACTGCTGAGACTTCTTGCGTGCGACGCCGTTGCTGCTTTTCCTTCCCATTCTCGACGGAGAAGAAGAGGAGAAAGAATAATCACTTTTTTTGCCGCTCGTGTCTTCAAAGTCGTTTTCCGTCGTTTTTGTCGTCGTCTCTGAGTTGATGAGTTTGAGCGAAAGTTCACCCAATATCTCCCGTTCCATGCGTGTTTTTATTGATTACGCGAGAATGAAACAAAACTATTATCGGGGTGGTGGTGGTGGTTGAACCGTTGGTATTTGTGATGATAGTATCGACAAAGGCGGTAACTGTGACGAAAAGTTTTTTTTTACACACCACCACGGGAGGGGGGTTCCCCTTTGAAAAAACAAAGTACGCGTAAAAACAAAAAATGAATTTACAGAAAGATGATATGATAAAGGGTAATGGCTTCTAAAATATGTATAATAAACACGCTATCGTCGCACCCAACACAAACTCCTCTCTCTCTCTCTCTACGTAGCACACGCACTCTTCCTTCTAACTCTTCCTTCTAAATAGTTAACTAAAAATATTTACAAATAGCCTAATATATATGCAGGTTATGTGTATAATAATTATCGTCGTCGTCGTCGTCGTATCTTTTTCAAATAAACTGATTGCTTTGCAATTCCAAGTGGCCTCTTTTCAGAGCGACCGGGCGATGAATTCCCGCCGTCGTGTTCGTCGGAGATATTGGAGAGGGGTGCTCCGTCATATCCTCAAAACTCACGCGGTTAGAACTCGGAAAGGCTCCTATACTCGAAGGCGATGCAACGCCGCTTCCGCGGATGTTTTTGTCTTCGGCGGTGTAAACGCCGCCCGTCTCCAAGGAGCTATTACCGTCACTCGCAGCTGATTGATCTAGAACCGGCATCGACATCATCTGTTGTTGTTGATAATGATGATATTGTCGCGGCGAATACATTCCGCCGCCGTAATACGGAAAGTATGTACCAGAGTGCGTAGAACCTTCTCTCGAAGCCGTCGGTATTTTCAAATCCAACGACGACGGCGGCATTGCAACATTTCCACCACCAATAGAAGCCGCAGCTTCAGCCGCACGACGCTCAAGCAAACTCATTCCAGCGGTATTAGTAGCAGTAGCGGCGGTCGCGTTGATGTTTTTATTCATCTCCGCCCATTGCACCTGCATCATATTTGAATTAAGATTCATGTATTGTAACGAGTACGGGACTTGATACATCAGCGGAATCGACTGCTGAGATGGGTTCATAGACGTGGCCATAGCCGCTTGCATAGCTGCCACAGCTGCGGCAGTATTTTGAACATGTTGCAACTGCATTTGCTGATAGAATGCTGCCGCTACATCTGCTTCAGAAATGTTGTTCATATTGAGTGGAGCAGAATTTGGACGAGGTTCGAGACCCTTCTTCTCTCGAGATATGTCCGAGGACGGCGGCCGAACCGAGCGTTGTACATCGCAACTTCTGCGAACTTTTCTCGGCGAACCGATGATCGATTCATCTTGACCAGCCTCGTTCTCAGTATTTCTGCCCCATTCGTAGTCGTCGCTGTTGTTGATGACGTTCTTGTTCTCGTCACCACTGACTTGTTCACCTTTACCGCCGTTTTTCTTCGTGGTGTCCAAAGCAGTTGCCGCGTCGAGCAACGCATCAAACAGTAACCCGCTGTCTTTTCCAGAACAACTGTTCGAACCTTGTCGCTTCAACGTCGGTCGCGTAGGCGTAGCCGCCGTTGCCTTTTCGATGACTCTTTCCTTTCGTTGCCACAGTCTACCAGTAGAGAACGACTTTCCCTTCTTTTTCTTCTCTTCCTCGGTGGGGGCGCTGAGAGAAAATTCGTCGTCGATTTGGACGACGTCCGCCCTTCTTTCATCAGATTCCTGAGAAGTATGCGTACTTTCAGCAATTTTCATCTCAGTATTCGTCGCCACCGTCGCAGTAGTTGACTTCTTTTTCTCCGCACCGTTATCGTCTTCGTCTTTCTCGGTACTTTTCTCTTGAAGTTGCAGCTGGTGTTTCTGCACTGCGTTTGCTGCGGCAGCCGCTTTCGCGGCTTTCGCCTGTTGGCGCGACGGCGATCGAGTATTGTTACTCTCGCCTCTTTTCTCTGCGGTCAAACCACCGTTCGAGTTAATCGCACTACCAGTAGAGTTTGGTAACAAGTGAATGTTCGAATTCGGGTCTGCGTATAGTTCGTCGCGCATTTTGAGCATCTCTTGGAGACGATTTTCAATGTCTTCCAAAATCACTTTTCGCGTCGGCGCGCCGACGACGACAAAGTTTCCTCCCCTTTCTTCTCCTTGTTGTTCTTTAAGTCCTCGGGGGGGTTCCTCTTCTTTTCCCGATACCGATGATGATGATACAACCTTCTCCTTCTCCTCTTCGAGTTGTTTAATCAGCATGTCAATCTTCTTCACCTTTCGAAACGGCCAGCGCACGATGCCAAACTCTCGGCATTTCTGTTTAAGAACCGTCACGCATAAGCCCAACTGTTTTATTTGGAGGACAGACAGAGGACAATGAGTAAGGCGGTGAGTTTTGAGTGAAACGCCCCCCCCAAATCGGTCTCCGAGCAAAAAAAACAAACAGTACGTAAATGGCACCCAAATAAGTGCACCCAAAAAACCCAAGACAAAAAAAATTTCTTTCCACGTGTTTTTGTTCTTTTTGTTTTTGTTCCTTCTGACGAGGATGAGCGAGCGCGTGTCTTTTTTTACGTACCTTCTTTGCGGCGTCGTTGATTGGGAGATGAAACACCGTCCTCAAATCATCCATGGATTGGACGTTCTGCACTGTTACTTGCGTGCGATTCTGGATTGATAGAGAGTTGCATTATTTCGCAACGAGTTCGTTAGTACATAGAAAAGAAGACACACGACAAAATTGCGGTAAAAAATCCAACGTTTCGTCTCTTTCGTAACGAGAGAAAGTTCTCGTTCTGGCTGACGCGATTTTTTCTGTTAAAAAGCGGACAAAAAAAAATCATCTTAAAAACCGCGGTTAACGTCGAGAGAACGACGATGCGAATTGAAACGTACCGGCATGTTAACATAAATACACGACGTATTGATGTTTGATGTGAAAACAGGCGGCTCTGGTTATATCAACGGAGAAGAGCCAAATACTCCTATAGGTATAATTGAAATCTTTCAATGACACTCGTATGTTGTGAAGACGAGAACGAGGTTTGTGTCTTTTGAAGAAAGCCAAAAAGAGGAGATTTTTATGTTCGTATGCTTTGTTTGGGTTTGCCATAAAATACTCGAAAACCTCCTCTCTCTCTCTCTCTCTTAAACGACGACGCGCACCTTATCAGAAACAGAAACACGAGAAGACGATAATGAACGACAAGAAGGAGGAGGAGGAGCGGGAACGTTTTTTTCGAGCGACGACGACGTCGTCAACGACTTTAAAAAAGGAGGAGGAGGAGAAAAAATACGCGACAAGAGTTTTCCTCCTGCTTCTCGCTCTTCTCTTCGCGTTGCTGTTTTTCTTCTCGCGCATCTCTCGATCAACAACGTCCTCTGATGCTGCTGCTGCGGGTCGTCCGGTGGCCGTGACAATGCAAGAGAAGGTGGAAGAATTCATGCGCATGCGATACCCGGGCTCGACGACGGAGAAGAAGAAAAAATATCACAACTCTCAATATGGGAAACACTCGTCGGTGAACCTTCTCGTGAACACGAACTCTTTTTTCGCACCAAACATACAAAAAGAAAAAGAAGAAGTGAAAAGAGAGGGACGAAAGCTTCTTCAATTTCTAGCGCCGGTGCGATATAGTCTCGTTCCTCTGTCTGACGCTATTCAGGATCTCTGTGAAGCAATCTTCGATTTATCGATAACGCCTCTGCAAGCGAGGATAGCGCCGTTTTTGAAGTTCCGCGAGACGAACGTGACGGACCCGAAAGACCCTTTGGTTCTTGATAAGGAAAAAGTGAAGGAGGCAATCATGAAAGAAACTTTGCCGTAATCGAGGAAGAAGATAAAGAAGAAGAAGAAGAAGAAGGAAACGATGCGCATTTCTGAAAGTATATATAATATGTGTATATATATATTGAATACCTTTACATAACAAACAATTTACTACGAGTTTAGAACCGCGCGTCGTTTTCTCTCGCGAGCGAAAACGACGTTTGAAGCCCATCCGTCGCGCGCTAACAAAAAATCTAATACGTGTGAGAGTGCACGACTCTTATTCTTTCTGGACGTCAACTTTGAAGGATCCGGTAACTTTCGGGTGCAATTTCACCGAAACATCGTAAACACCAACTGTGGAGATATCGGGAACGTCGAAACCCTTTGTGTCCAACGCTTTCCCAGTTTGTTTCTCAATCGCATCCGCGCAGTCCTTCGCCGTGACAGATCCAAAGATCTTGTCGTCCTCACCGACGGTCTTCTTGACGACAAACTTACCAATCGTGCTCAACGCCGTGGCGATGGCTTGCGCCGCCGCGCGTTCCGCCTCCACCGCCGCGACCTGGTCCGCTTGCTTTTTCTTAAACTCTTGGATGAGCTCCTGCGTTGCTTTTTGCGCCTTGCCTTGCGGCTCTAAGAAGTTTCTGAAGAAACCAGAGGACACGGAAACCATCTCGCCGGCTTCACCGACGTGTTCGATCGAGTCTAACAAAACCACCGAGGTTTTCTTGGCGACTTTCTTGTTCGCCTCGACGACTAAAAATGTTCTTCCTCTGGTGGACGACGACGACGACGACGTGGTGGCCGATTGTGATTTTTTCGCTTGGAACGAAGTCGAGACCGCGACGTTCGCTCTCGCGGATAACTGAGTGGAAGCCATCGAAAACATTATCGGTGATATACGAATGAGTAAATTAAACGGTATTAAACGGTATTTATATATTCGCGAGCGTGGCAAAGAGTGGCGTTTACGAATTACGAATTAGCTTTTGTTTTTGCTTTTTAAGGGCGGTGGCTTTATCCAAAAAACAAAACCTCAAAAATTTGTCAAATGTCAAAGACTGCAGAGGCTCGTAATACGCTCCTCTGCTACCTTTTTCCAAAATACTCTAAAACTCAAAACTACTATTTCTTTTGTTCCTCTCCACTTCGCATCAAAGTAAAACACAACCATCGTAACTTCTCTTTAGCTTTGACTAAAGTCACCTCTAAGTTTTTCGTGCCGTCTTTTTGTTTCACCAGCGACCACGAGGAGTCGCCAGGGACGATATCTTGGAACAACGTCTCCTCCGCGGAGACGACGGTATTCGGCTGGATTTTTGCGCACGATAAATCTATTTTGTTCTGCCCTGGACCGAATTTTAACGAGATTGAGTTCTTTTCCACGTCTCCCGGGACGTTCGCAATCAAAACCACCTCCTCTTCGTCTTGCATCCAGGTGTACGGGTAGGAAGTTTTCGTGCCTTCGACGGCGATTTCCTGGTTTAAATCAGCCTCCGTCGGCGGCGCTTGGTAGTTCTCCGTCATCATACTTCCCAATCCTTCTTCGGCGTCACCAAACGACGCCATTCCACTCTCGGTGTTTAAGCTTCCACCCATTTTACTGATTTTCTCGTGCGCGTTCCCTAAATTCTGTCTTCTTTCCGTGTTCAACTTAATCGCCTCTTCCACCCACTTGGCGTCCGAGCGCAACTCGTCCAAACTAAAATCTATTCTCTTAAAATCGCTCTTTTCGTCGTCAAATATCCTCGCCACGAACGCGTCCCCGGCCACGTGATTCGGCATGTTCACTAATTGCGTAAAGTCGCTCGCTCTTTTGTTCAAACGTAATCCTTTCGATATCCCTTTATCGTCCACGTACATGTTCACGTGAATGAAATTATTCTTCGTGCCGCCGGGGAGTAACGCCACCGGTTGGACCATTTGCATGTTCGCCGCGACTTTTAACATCTCGTCGTCGATTTTCTGCCCGGATTGCTTTTCCAACTGCTCTTTCAACTTCGCGTTCTGCTGATCTTTCGTGACCGATGTGTCTTCCATGGATTGCATCCCACTCTCGAGAAAATGTTTCTTTAACGCGTCCAACAAACACTCCATGTCTCTCCCTGGTGGAATATCTAAGAGTTTCTCCTCGATGGGTTGCGTCTCGTCGCACGGGATGAACACGTATTTGAACGATTTATTATTATTATTATTCTTCGAGACATCATCTTCCTCTTCTGAGATTTCAACCATTTTGACGACGATCTTCTTCTTCGTTGTCTTCTTTGTCTTACTCTTCTTCTTGTGACTTCAGTCTGTCGCTACTAATGTCTCGTTTGTTTATAAAGTGTCAAGATTGTTTTCTTCAAGGAGAAAATTTCACGCATCTCACACAACAACAACAAAAATTCATCACACACACTTCATATCATCTCTCACCATCCTCTTCCTCTTCTCTGAAAACCGACGACGCAAAAAGAGGACCAAACTTATCACCAAAACCAAACAAAGGACGACCCCCGATATAAACGACAATAATGGGGGGACATTGAGAAGAAGAAGGAGGAGAAAAACGATGAAATTCTTTTCCAAATTCTTTTTCTCTTCTTCCTCTTTGATATTTTTATTCGTCGTCGTATTTCTCAACAACGAAGTTCACGCGATACGACCGGAAACGAAGAACGCCATCGACCGCTCTGGATGTGGAAACCATAAAACGTTTCTAAATTCTCGTCGCACTCGACAAATGTGGACAAACGAAGCCATCACTGGTCCGTACGCGTTGTTACATCGCTCGCCTCGAGAGAGTGATTTTTTCAACCGAGTGTTGCTAAAATGCGGGTGCAGAAAAGCAGACAAAGAGAGTGAGGAAGTTTTTCACGAAGACGACGACGATTCAGACGACGACGAGCGAAAAGAGCAGCATGAAGACGAAATTTTTGAAGAAGAGGAAACTATTTGGTGCCAAGATTTCTTACCGGCGTGGTTCGCGTATATTCGAAGGTACCAAGACATTATGCAAGAGGAAGGGAACGCGTCCAAACAAAGTCATCCAATCTTAATCGTGCGGAACGACTGGCAGAACTTGGGTTTCGGACACATGGCAAACGTTGCCGCCGGGTGGATGATGTTTGGATTGTATTCTGGACGCGCGGTATTTTTCGACAACGCGGAAAGTAAGTGGGATTTTACGGAGTATTTCGAAGGGTATTTAGGAGATGGCACGAACGGCGGGATGAGTTTTAAATGGACGGAGGAGCTGCAAGAGAAATATTTCCCAGGCGTGGCGTTGAGCGAGGAGACGAGTTCGACAGTGTACGAGAAGTACGAAGAAGGAAACGGAGAGGAAATAGATTACTTTGCGAGGTTCAATCTGTGGCGAACGAGCGATGCGAATAAGTACACGAAGTGCCAATACGGACCAGACGAAGACGTCGATGTTGGCACGTGCTTTCACGGCGAGGATGCGGACAAATGCAGGTACGGCGAGTTTTTAGAAGAGCCATGTTTGACCGAGAAAGAAATGCGTTACGAGTGTCCATTTGGTTCCAGAGAGGCGTTCGGTTGCCCATCGTGTAACAAATGCATAATACACGCGTTCAAGACAAAGCATGTTATCCTCTGGGATTCATCCAGCGGATCTGGTGGTGCTCTTCCGATTGAAAGAAGAAGCGCAGACGTGATGACCCAAAAAAATCTCCCGCCTGAGATTGTCTTTTCAGACGAGTTAAGGGAAGCTTTGATGGAAACGGCAGAGAAGAGATTTGGATGGACGCACGCGAAGAGTTTTGGTTCGTATCATCATCAGAGTCTCGGGAGAGAGGAAGGCATGGTTCCGTTGCAGGCATTTGAGCAGTGTCTTCCATGCGCGATGAATTTGTTGTTGCGGCCAAAGATGGATCTACTGGCTTGGAAGCATTTGTTACGTTCGGATGTTGCGTTTGCGAATCGATTAGTTGGCTTACGAGCGAGAACTGGATACGCCGAAGATAAGATTTGTTTTCCAGAAGATATGCCTCCGATGGCCGAGTGCATAGACGAAACGTTCTTCAACGAAACGTGTTCGTCGGTAGAGTTACAAAAGTGGCACATTCGATTGCGGGCGACGACGTATAAAGGTCTTCCTGGAGAAAACGAACGGATTTTAAAGCCCTCGGAAGCGGTGGAATTCATAAAGAACCGCTTGGACGCTACAATCACGCCTGAGAGGGAATACGAGAGACTATATCGCCGCGGGTACTCGCTTTCAAAGCGTTCGCTCGAACGACGGGCAAAAATGAGGAATCCAGACGACAACTTCATGTACGTCGTCACGGACGCGCCAGCCTTGCAAAACTGGCTCGAGAAACAGTTTCCAAGTATGACCCGATTTTCTCCCGGCGTCGGCGTCGATCCTACGAATGATTTAAGAGAAGACCATGCGAGCGATGCGGACTCGCGAGCAAAGATTGCGATCGATTTCAAAGTCCAAGGATGGATCGATGTCAGTCTCACTCTTTCGCCGAGTCAGTACTACAGCGCCGCGGATGTGCAAAGTTTCGATAACTTGAGATCGTTTGGTCAGGATAAACCAAGCGGTCGGGTAGTTGAACCGCCTAAAGAAATGAAGACTAAAGAATTAATCGGTTTCGTATCGCCAAAAGAGCTCTACGTGAAGAATGTCGAGGTTTTGCGAGACAGAATTGAAAGACGAAAAGAAATGTGCGGCGGGGAGGACGATGCGGGCAGTCTCGAGTTGCGAAAGTTTCTTCCTAAGAAAAGTAGCACGGAAGATGAACGAGAAGATGAACGTAGATAGATAGATAGGCGTAGATAGATAGATAGGCATAGTGAGCGATTGTTAGTAGTTAATAGATTTATTTGTAGTACAGTCAATCAAATTAAATAGTAAAGATAGGAATATGTGTGTGTGTAAGTCTAAGATTCTGTTTTTATGTTTATCGTTGTTCATCGTGATGGTTTATTCGTCAGAGCTCGCAACTACTTCGTCCGTTGGAGAACCCCCTTCGGCGGCGGCTTCCGCAGCAGCGACGCGTTCTCTGAACAATTTACCCATCTCTTCGGCCTTTTCGTAAACTAAACTCGGGTTTCTCAACATATCGCCGTGGTTCGGCTCCAATTTCTTCGTGGACAAAGACAAACGCCCGCGTTCCTTGTCCTTGGACAAAATCAACACCTTCAATTCGTCACCCGGGGACAAGACGTTTTCAACCGCAACAATTCTCTCGTGCGAAATTTGAGAGATGTGCAACAAACCACTTTGGCCACCAACATCAACGAACGCACCGTACGGCTTGACCGCCTGGACGATGCCAGTGACGACGTCCCCAACATCTAAACCTTCGCCAGAAACTAAATCAGTCGCCAATCTGTGCGACGCGACTAAGCGGTTCTTCTCTTCATCAACTTCGATAAACTTCACCGGTAAAGTTTGTCCAACCAATTCGTCTCTGTCACCCAAAGCTAAGCGAGGGCCGAGGTGGGATTGCGGGATGAAGCCTCTCAAGTTTTCAACCTCAACTAAGATACCGCCTCTGTTCACCGACAACACTTCGCTCGACAACGCCAAGTCGTCCGCTTGCGCTTGTCGGCATCTCTCCCACGCCGCTTCTAATTGGATTTTGCGCACGGACAACGTCATCGACCCTTCGCCGTCGTCGCCCTTCACAATTTCAAATTCGTACTCTTGTCCTTCGTCGAATACCGCCGCGGCGTTACGAACAGACGCCAAGGAGCACTCCACGGTTGGGCACAACGCAGGGGCTTTTCCGCCGATATCGACGTAAGCACCTTTGGTGTTCATCGCGGAGACTTTACCCATGATTTTGTCGCCAACCTGTTCATTTATTACGAAAGAAGAGAACGTGGTGGTGTGAGTACTACGCGCGATGATAGGAGTGTCGGTTTACGTCGTCGTGGTAAGAGAAAAGCAGCAGCAGCGGCGAAAGAATTATTACTAATTTTTCCTTATCCGCTGGCTTTTGCGAAAACCTGAAACGCAGCCGTCGAGAGGGAAGAAAGAGGAGGAAAAAAATCGCTCGCGCGTATAATTCATACAAACCCATGAATGCGAGAGACAGACGATGACGCGAAATTACCTTGTAATCGACTAAATAGTCACCCAACATGCCGGAAAAATCATCGTACGCGGCTTTGTTTTCCGCGGACGCGACCGGTTCGGTGATGACGGCGCGAACACCGACGGATTTACGCGACGACGATGACAAGGTTGATTTCTTGGTGGCGGTGTTCTTCGAAATCGACCTCGTCGTCGTGGACGCGAACTGCGTGGAGACTCTGTGTGCAAACGACATCGTGATGGATATAAAACGCGAGAGTTAAATTCGGATTCGATGTACAAAAAACGACTCCTCTGTTTTGAAGAGAGCGCGCGTCTGCGTGAATGTGAGGTACAATGTTTCACTCGGGGTGGTTTTTTTTATCTTTTCTTTTCTTTTGCCAAAAAAGCTCATCACGCAAGAAAGAAAGAGGATGGTCATCACCATCATCAATCAAGGCGAGACGAAGAGAAAGGTCCAAAGGGCCAAAAAGGCAAAAAAAAAAGGGGAAGGTGCAAAAGAACGACACAACAAGAGAACCGTCGTGACAAAAAAAAGAGAGAAAAAACGAATTAATAGTGATTTGTGATTACTCTCCCTTTTATAAATACTACTTTTACGACGACGACGACTTGTTGGGAGAATGACGCGTGAAGGAGCGTCATCATCAGCGCATCATCGTCATCGTTCTTCTCTTCCTGGTGGATTTCTCGGATTAAAAAATCTGATGAATTCTTCCTCGGGGGGAGTTGCACTCAAATTCGTAACGAACACTTTTAAAAACAACAACAACAACAACGAAGAAGAAGACGACGAGAAGAAGAGGAAGAAGAGGACAAAAAAGAATGGGTGTGAATTTTATACCGACGACAACGACAGGGATAAAAGAAAGAAGGAGAGAGAAAGAAGGACGAGGAAACCGATGCGATCGATCTTAACGGCGTCCATCTCTTCAAAAAGTACTTCTGCGAATGCTCATTTTAAGAAGACAACAACGAATAGTACTAATAATTCGGAGACGACGACGACGACGGCTGGTGACGATAACGATGATGATAACGATGATGAAAATCTCCCGGATCCGAATTCGTACGGATTCAAAGCGTTACAAAGACGGTTCAACGATTTATCCGCGAACAAAGTTGAAATTACCGGCGAGGATATCCGCGTCGCGTTGGAGAAGTTGAAGTTTCCAGCCTCGCGAGACTCTGTCTTGTCGTTTATGAACAAAATAACGAAGAAGCGAAAGGAACATTTCGAAGACTGCCCGACGCTCACGTTTCGCGAGTTTCAAGTCTACGCGGTAAAACGAGAACGAGAACTGTTGAAAACATTTCGGCAGTTTGATAAGCAGAATTTGGGGTACTTGACGCCGTGGCAGTTGAAGCGAGTGCTCTTCGCGCTCGGGCGATGGACGGCGACGAACAAAGAGGTGGATTCAATGGTAGAACGCATAAAACGAGGTGAAGGGGCGTTTAGTAAAGGAAAAGGTTTGTTTTCTCCGAAATCGTTACCGAAAAGTTCAGATGGGAAAGGCGGATTTGTTTCCATGGGTAAAGCGATCGATTTTGCCGAGTTTCGAGACTTTCTGTTGCTCTCTTCGGCGGCGGATTTGGGAGACGTCGTCGAGGTGTGGGGACGAAGCATGACAGATTTGAATCACTCGTTCGTGACCGTTCCAAAAGGTGCGTCTGAAAACGAAAAGAGGAAAGCGCAAGCGAAAGCGGTGTCTTTGCATTTGCTCGTCGGGGCGATTTCCGGCGGCGTATCGCGGACCGTCGTCGCTCCGTTGGAACGCGTAAAGATTGAATACATGCTCGATTCTTCGAAAATTGCCGCTGATGGTGGCGTTCTGGGTTCCTTAAAGCGCATCATCAGAACAGAAGGTGCACCCGCTCTCTTTCGCGGTAACTCTTTGAACGTTTTGAGGATCGCGCCGACCAAAGCGGTTGAGTTTTTTGTCTACGACACGTACAAAGCGAGACGGTTGAAAATGAAACAAAAAGATCAAATCGAGAACGAGAAAGAAAATAATAATAACACGAACAACAAAACCGCTGCGGGGGATTTGAGCGGAGGTGAACGCATGATCGGTGGATCCGTCGCGTCCATGTGTGGAACTGCTCTGACGCATCCAATCGATACGCTTCGTTCGCGCGTCTCCGGGACCGGCATGCGCCTCGAAGTCGCTTGGTCGGAACTCATCAAAAACGAAGGCCCGAAAGCGTTGTGGAAAGGTTTAGGCGCGAACATGATTCGAGTTGCTCCTTACGGCGCCATCAACTTCTTCGTGTACGATTATTGCAAGCAACAATACAAAAAGTTTCGCGTGCGTTTCCTCAACGAAGACGAATCGACGCTATCGCAGTCCTCAAATCCTTTACCGACGTTGTGTTTCGGCGCGCTCGCGGGAGCCGCCGCGCAGACCGGCGTCTACCCGATCGAGCTCGTACAGCGTCGAATGCAAGTTCAAGGCATGAAAACGCTCGCCCATGGTGCAAAAAATGCCACGCAGTACAAAAACGTCGTTCAAGGCATGGTGCACATCGCGCGAGCCGAAGGTATTCCCGCGCTTTACGCTGGTTTGATTCCAAACTATACGAAAATTTTCCCCTCCGCGGCGGTTTCGTTTTACGTGTACGAACTTTTGAAAGAACTGTGGGGTTTGCAGTAAAAGGGAGACAACCAGTTAACTTTCATTTTTAGGTGATGGTGTTCGACGCGCAGACAGACGACTGATGATGTAAATACATAATAGTAGTCACTTTAAAAAATTCCTCTGTCTTCGTCTCTTCATTTTTTCGCACAAAAAAATTTTAGTGCACTCGCCACAAGAAAGAAAACACAATCACACAATTGAGATGGGATTGTTTGGGAACAAGAAGAAGAAGGACGACGGGGACTCTTTAACGCAATCATTCCCGACGACGACGACGACGGAAACGACGACGCAAGGAGGATCAGGATCGGGAACAAACGGTAGTAAAATGAAATTTTACGAGAACGGCGAAGAGGACGAAGAATTGTTGAAGCAACAAGCGTTGAAGCATTTGACGAAAGGCTGCGCGATCGACGATTCGTTGAAAGAAAGCACAATAGACGTGGAGAATGATTTCGGAGGAGCCTCTTCTGAAGAGAATCAACTGGAAGCGTCTCCGATTACGGTGTACGCGACGGAATATCAAGAGTCAAACGCTATAAAGATAGCCGCGAACGAGACGTTTTGTTGCTACGGGATTCGGAACGGGTTAGTCAGAGTGTTGAGTCAAGTGAGTCAATCGCGCTCGCTTCTCAGAGGGCACGAGACGCCAATCGCGAGCATGAGTTTTTTACCGTCCACGAACGAGGAAGAGAACATTTTGGCAACCTTGAGCGAAGATGGGACGTTGCTTGTGAGAAGACTAAACGAGGACGAGAGTTCGGAAACGATCAGCGACTCGACGCTGTTGAAGTTGGACGTGTCGAGCGAAGCGGACAACGTGAGCGGAACGACCACTTCGAACGACTCTTTAATCGTGCCGAGCTTTCGCTGGTTTCCTAGAAAATCATCCAACGACAGCAAAGCGGAATTTTTGATCGCGTATGGGAACGCAATCTTCAAATCTTCCGTAGATTTAAATGAAGATGCCGGCGGCCAATCGCCGATTCCGTTTGAAGAGAACGTAGACTTGCACGGCCCGATCACTTCGATTGACGTTACAAACCAGCGACGAATCGTCGCGACGACTGAAAGGGACGTCTCAGGGTGGTATGGTATAGTAGTGTTTGAGTTAGAACCGCAAGGTTTAGGATTCACGAAGACGACTTTGTTAAAAAGGGAGTCAATGGGAAACTGCGCGGCGCGATGGATGAATGAGAACACGTTGGCCGTAGCCACCACTGTAAACGCGAGTTCGGGCTGTGCTTACATCGAATGCTTGCATTACGACAAAAAAACAGAAACTCTAAAAACGACTCAATCGATTAAAATTGGATGTTCTTCCGAGTGGTTCTGGAACTCTTTTCAATTCGCCAGGGTCGGGTATAAAGATAAGCAGTGCTTTTTGTTTGCGGATTCCAAGAGAAACGTCGTATACGCTCTTTCTGTGAATGAACACGAGAGTAAATTTAATTACATTTCTCAATTTAGCGTGTCGCAACCGATTTTATCGCTTGTAGCTCTCGATGTCTCGGATGAAGACGATGATGTACAAAGCGCGCAGTTTGGTCTGTTTTGTATGCAAACCGGCGCGATTCAGCAATTGCGTTTACCGATGTTAGATTGCGTGCGATTGTTACCGAAGGGTAAAAGCCCTTCTTCGACTATTGCGGAACAAGTACAACAGGAACTCCCTTCCATTATCACCGATGCTCCTCCTCAGCGCGCTGCCTCGCCGGTTGTTTCGGGACTCTTGACCCCGGATATGTTTAAGAAATCTATGTCGCAATCGGCAAGCGCAGAGGAACTCGCACCGAGCTCTCCATCGGTGAGCGATAAACCTCCGCCTCCAATTGCGCAGCAACAGGCGAGTAAACCGGCCGCGGCGCCTGTTTCAGCGCCAAGTATTTTTGCTACTACCGCTACTACAAGTGGCGACAGTGGTAGTGATAAAGAAGTTGCAAAGTTAATCAGAGAACTAAAGAATGAACTTAAACAAGATCGAGATAAGTTGCGAAAGGAACGCGAGAAAAGAGACAATGCGGAGCGCGAACGACAAAAGCAATTAATCGCGCTGATGTCGCAAGCAACCACAAAAGATTTACCAACCGCGATATCTCAAATAGTTTCGGAGCAGTTGGGTGAAAATGCCGCCGCAGTGCAAGCTGCTCTTGCGACGAACGCGGCAGCTTCGCAACGGGCCGCCGTCGCCGCCGCAAAGGAAGCGGTGCAAACGACTCTTCAATCCGAAATTCGACAAGCTATGCAACAAGTCATGATTCCAGCGTTTGAACGCTCGACGCAAAACATGTTTAACCAAATTGCAAACACTTTCGAGCGCTCTATAGGTGAACTAAACAACGAGTTGATGCAAATTAGAGATCAATCGGTGCAAGCAAACGCGATGCCTCTCGTCCAAGAGTTGCAAAGAACTGTGAACGAAATGAGAAGTTTACCGCAGTCCTTAGATTCTGCACTCAAATCTTCCGTTTCCAACGCATTCAGAGGTATGCAACAACAATCTGGTCCATCGCAAGGAATGTTTCAGCAGCAAATGCCGCCACAAGCTGGTGGAGGAGGAGGAGTGCGTTCACTCGCCGACTTGGAGCAACGGAAACCGCCGCCGCAAGCGCCACAGGATCCTACTTTAGAGATCAAGAGATTGTTGAATACCGGCAATCTCGACGCTGCATTTTCATCGGCGTTAGGTACTTCCAATCTCGAAATTGTCTCGTGGTTGTGTTCTCAAGTAGCTCCAGAGCGCGTGTTTGGACAGCATCCGTGTCCGTTGTCGCCGTTCGTGCTACTTTCGCTGGCGCAACAGCTCTCTTCGGATTTGACGACGAAAGACGCGGAGAGAAAGCTCGATTGGATTCGCGACACGTGCTTGGCTATCGATCCTCAAGACCCCGCGTTGAAGTTGCACGTGCGACCGGTATTGACTGCCGTTTACGAGTCTTTGCGAAAATTAGGATCGAGTTCTCAGAACATTTCGCCCAGCGTAAAAGCCGCCGCGCGTTTGGTCGTGCACGTGGTTAACAGTCTCTTGAGCGCGTGTCCTTAAGAAGCATCTTCTGTCATAAAAAACTTTTAACTACTGGTACAACTACATCTAATCTGCTCTAAAGTCATCTACAACTACATCTAAATGATTTCTCTAAGAATATCTCTTTTTCTATTTCTATACGCCCTCAACAGTTCGATATCGCCTTCATCCATCTGTGTTTCCTCAAGTAAGTGTTTAAAGATCCTTTCAATGTTCGCGTCGTCGTCCGACGCAAATCTTTGCGAAAGAATTTCCTCCGCTCTTACTCTCACAGCGGCTATTGCCATATCGTTATCTCCAGATATCTCGTTGAGTACGAGTAACGTGGTGTTATCGACTTTCGCGTTTGGACTCAGGATAAATCGACGCCGTTCATCGTTATCATCGTCGATAAAATCTCCTTCGTCTTTCTTCTTGAGTAAACCGAGCGCTCGTTTGCATTTGTATTTCATCGCGTCCCATTTTGTATCGTTTTCATCCGCGCCGCAGAGATTTTGGTACCAGTTCAAGCACTCGTCGACATTTTCCCACATCATGACTGAATTGCACGGGTTCATGGACGGTAAGAATCCATAAAATAACAGAAAGTGCTGATCGTTTCTCTCGCCGTAGGAAAGAATCAACTCCTCGTCTTTCCCGACGTTTCTTTTCGCCTCGACGATAAACGCGCTCAAATCTTCCTTCACTCTCCAAGTCACGTTCACTTCCTCCTCCACGGACGAGTGGTTTAATAAATCGACGATTGGAATCATCACTCTCCGCGGCGCTCTCCTACCTCTCGCGTCTTCAATTCGAAACGTCCTCGAAAATACTTGACTCAACGCCCAGCCGTACTTTTCTTCTTCTTCTTCTTCTTCGCCGTGGCGGCGGCTTCGCGAAGACACTTGTTTTTCATACTTCATCAACTCCTCCTTCGCGTCGTGATCGCCCGTGGCCTCGAAAAACTTGCAAACGAGTTCGTATCGCGTGTTATTGTCGTAAAAGCAACACTTATTCGCGATGCCGATCATCTCCTTCGGCAGCGCGTTCGCGTACGCTATCTTTAGTTCTTTCTTTTCATCATCACTCAAAGTACTTCTCCTCCTTTTCACTAATATCTGTTTGGCTAAACTGGCGGCCCAATCGTCGTCTTCGTTCTCGTAATTGTCGATGAACACTCTCTCGTCTTCTTTCTTCAACGAAACGTGGAAGAGTTCCTCCTTCGCTTTAATCTCTCTCGACGCGAACAAGCCTCGAACGCGAGTCGTTTTATCGTACCCGATGGAAGCGCGAGCGTTGGAATGTTTCGTAACGAACTCGTCAAAATCTTTCTCGTCGTCTGCTTTTCCCTTCTTTAAGAGAGCACAATAAGCAATGCGAGGAGGACACCGACAACGGCGGCGGCGAGATGAATACCAAGAAGAAGAAGTTAAAGAAGAGGAATGCGCGCGAGTGACCGCCTTTAGCCACGCCATGATGATTCTTAATGAGGAAGATGATGCAAAAAAATGTACAGTCGAAGTAAGCAAAAAATATCAAAAATTAAAAGACGCGAGTGTTGACTTGCGCTCGATAGATGGAAACCTCGCCGTCGTCGCTGTTCGTCAAAGTCATCTTCTCGTTGGCGTTGGCAAAAACGACCGATCCTTTCTCAATCCTGACGTCGTCGTTGAGTGTACCTTTCCCGTTTTTCACGAGCAAAATCGAAGGTCCTTGGCTTACCGTCAATTCCGCGGTTTCGTTTTTCGAGCACGAGATGACTTCTAACTCGAACTCGTCAAACGGAGGCGAATATCGTTTCGTGTTTTTATCGATGACATCTCCCGTGAGAACCTCTGGTTTCCCCAACTTGTACGTCAACATGTCGCATAAGATTTCCGTATCTCTCGCTTTCGGCGTCAACCCGGCTCGCACGACGTTATCGCTCGTCGCCATGACTTCCACGCATTCGCCGTCCAAGTACGCGTGCGGTTCGTTCGCCGCCATGTATACCGCCTCTCCTGGTTGCAACTTGATGTAATTCAACAAGTACGCGCACATGACGCCGACGTCGTCTGGATATTGTCCGTTCAATCTCAACGCCAACCGGTCTCTCTCGTCGTCGTCGTTTCCTCCTTTTCCTTCTGCCTCCTCCTTTAATCGTTTCACCAGCGCTCGCACGTGCTTCGCCACCTCTTCTTTTTCCGCCAACATCACTTTCGTGAACAAATATTTCATCTGCGCTTTCTTATCTTCTTTCATGGCATCCATCTCTTCCAAACGAATCCCGGTCAGAAGTTTCAACTCCGGGCACTTCTCCAACGCTTCTTTCGGTTCGCTAATAAAACCGCTCATGGCTTCAAATTCAGTCACCGCTAACGCCATCTCCGGTTTATGATTCGCGTCTTTATACATGTGCGGTTTCTCTTCGTGTAACTTCTCCGCTAACTGTTTATCCGGATGCGCTTGGATCGAAAGCGCTTTCGCCACGGATAAAACTTTCAGCAAAAACGGTAAATCGTTCCCAAACCTTTTTAAACATTTCTCCCCGAGCGTTTCCTTCGCGTTCGCTTCCACGTGTTGCTTTAAAGAAGAAGAAGAAGAAGAAGAATCAGAAGAATCAGTTTCTTTAATCACGTTCAGTCCGCTCAGATGCGTCCCCATCCATAACTCCGCGTGTGGTTTCTCTTCATCAATTTTTTCCTCTCTGTTTAAAGAACCGAGTTCAGCCACCGCGCTCGGGGTTTGTCCGGAAACGCCCCAATCGTAATGCTGAATAGCGCATTTCAGTTGTACCAGTGCGCCGCGTTTCATTATAATATAATATATACTACACGACGACGACGGGGAATAAAAATGAATAAAAATTGGAGAAGAGTTTTTTTGAGTCAACGAGAAAGAACGAATAAAACGGAAAACGGCCCCCAAAAGAAAAGACACATTTACATGTGAAGAAGAAAAAGAGAAAAAGAAAGTTGACACGACAACGAATGGGTGGGAAAAAGATAATATCCGGCGCGCAGAAGAGAAAGAAGAAGAGGGAGAAAGAAAAGCTCGCCGCGGAAATGGAGCGGTTGAAGCTCGGACCGACGGAGTTATGGAACGGATTGGTGTTGCATCATAAGGATGTGTTTGTCTCGCATGTGCTTCCGAAATTGAAGACGACAGATCGGTTTTTCTTTTCAGAGGTGAATAGAGAGAGTTGGGGTGTGCTTGAGTATGCCGGGGTAAACGTATCGGGATTAGGTTACTCTATTGTTGAATTAACATCTATTTCAACGTTGGAATGGGCGTGGAATAACATACGCTGGGGAGAGAAATATGAAGATGGAAGAGTGAAAGACCAAGCGTGGTTTTGCATGGGAGTTGCTGGAACGAACAAACTCGAGTTTCTCAAGTGGGCGAGAGAAGTGAAACACTGCGAGTGGGATGAATGGACGATTAAAGCGGCAGCAGCTAAAGGTAATCGCGAGATGTTGAAATACTGTTTCTATAATGGTTGCCCGTGTGATAAAAACGCTTCGTGTAAACAAGCTGCTCTTGGAGGACACCTCGACTGTGTTCGATTTCTTTTCGACAAAGTGAAACCTTCGCGAGATATGGAAGAAGAAGTGGCAGGACAAGCAACAGGTGCTGGTCACGTGGAGATCTTGAAATATATCGTCGAAGAAAGAAAGATATCTGATGTAGCAAAGCTCGCCTGCGCGGGACAAGCTGCGTGGCAAGGCCACCTCAATTGCCTTCAATACTTAGTCGAAGAGGCGAAAGTGCCTCTTGACAACTGGCGATACATCGCTTCGGCTCGGATCTTAAAGCACCACGACTGCCTAAACTACTTGCTCGAAAAAGGATCTCCAGAACCAACGGACGAAGAATACGATTTGTTTGACGAGGAACAACAACAACTACGCTTCAGAACAGCGATTGCGAGGTTAGCGGGATTTCCGGGATTCTGATAGCGACGAAGAGAGAGAGAGACTGAGAGAGAGACTTGAGAGAAAGAGAAGCCAAAAAAAGGGCGACACAAAGAACACGTAACGCACAGAATAAATAAACAACAACACATACGCACACACACAGAATACCACTTGTAGTACTTCTCTAATAAAACGAAAACGAAAGAGCGACGATATCATCAAAAAATGAAGCGAGGCGCGGCGTCGTCTGCGAATCAAGCGCTCAAATTAACCATGGACATGTTCCGCTCGAGAACGAAAACCGGGAAACGAGAGGCGAAAAATCTCTTGTTTCCCTTAGCGCAAAAGCTGACGGGCGAAGGCATCATCGAAAAACCAAAATGGTTACAGGCGATGGAACGGGTTCACCCGGCGAACACGGCGATTGGGATGAACGATTTCCTCGCCGAGAAGAAAGAGAAGATCGTCTATCCCGAGGATAAGTTAATCAGGGCGTATTATAATCGAAGGCCGTTGGCAAAGTTGGAAGCGATCGATATGCACGCAGGTGAGAGAAACGAAAAGGAAGAAACCTCTTCGTCGTCCTCTTCGAAAAAGAACAAAAATACAGGCAGACATTTCGTGAGACAGTTTGCATTGAGACAGTTGGAATACATGAACCAAAAAGCGCAACCGTTAATTAGGACGAAGCAATATCCATCCGGACGAAAATATACGGAAGCAGAAGCTAGGGAACTGGTTGAGAAAGAAGCGGAAGAAGAACGGCGTTTACTGGCGAGGAACCGAGAAGGCGATGAAAATCCATTCGTACCAACTTTGATTAGTAAAATTAAAGTCGATCCAAACCTTTTAGAGGTCATTAATAAAGAAGAGGAGAGCTATTGGATGAAGAATAAAGAGACGAAAGCGTCGAACGCGGCTTTAGGATTAGATGGTAAATCCGGCATCGTCGGTAGATTTAGTCGAGGCGCCATGCGAAAGAAACGAGAAGAAAGAGATTCGCCGTCGTCCAACACTAGCAGCGCTTCAACAACAAGTACAACAACAACAACAACATCAACATCAAAAGTAGACGTTTAGGAAATAATAATAATAAGGTTAATATTAAGAAACTATAGTATTGCTTTGTTATCAAAAGAAGGGTTTCATCCTTCCGCGTGCCACACGTTGTTCGTTTTCCGAAACACGACTTCCCGCATGATGTGAATGCTATTTCTATTCTTCTTCTTCATTTTACTATTATTATTATCTTCTCTGTCTTCTTCTCTGTCTTCGTCTACCATCATATCGAATCTAAATTCCACCGGGCCTCTTTCTTGATCCCCGGATATCCCGCGATATTTCCCCGTCTGTAAAATCTCAATCTCTCGTTTCATCCGTTTCCACCTCTCGCCGTTTTCCATCGTCCCTTTTAAACTCTCCATGAAATATACTCTATCTTCTTCCTCTAAATCGGGAGGCGCGAATACTTTCACGAACTGTTCGATCTTATCTTCTTTGCACAGTTTATCCAGAACGTCCACGTAGAGTTTGAGTTGCATGTTTTCTATTTTATACGAAGACGTTTTCCATTCCTCTTCTTCTTCGGTTTCGAGTGCTTTTTTTTCCATCTCCGAGTACATGAAATCATCATCATCATTTTCATCGATATCGTCTTCATTATTTTTCATTTCCAACGACACAGTATCGCGCGTCTTCAAAGCCAAGTTGGCTTTCTTATCATCGTTGTCGTCTTCTTCTCTCTTCTTTACCATTAGTATTAGTATTAGTATTAGTATTAGTATTAGTATTAGTATTAGTATTAGTATTAGTATTCGTTTGGTATTATTATTTATGACGCACAAACAAACAACTGCAGTGATGAGAAAATGAGAAAAGTTAGTTTTTGAGATTCGAGCGAAAAAAGGAAAAAAGCGGCTGTCGCATGACCTGATGACAAAAATATCTCTAAGAGAATTCTCTGCATTAGATACACACACGACACACACACACATAATACGAATAAACTATGAACGATAAAGATCAATTAAAGAGAGATTTGCACAAAGCTCTGTTAAACTCAAAAGTCATCGCGTTCCCGATCGCAGTCAGACAAGCGTGGCACTCCTCCGGGACGTACGATAAACACAGTAATACCGGTGGGTCGAACGGCGCGACCATGCGATTTGCCCCAGAGAAAGACGACCCGGCGAATAACGGGTTAGGCATCGTTCGAGACATGCTTCACGAGGTGAAGAAAGTACACCCGAACATATCCGAGGCGGATTTGTATACCTACGCCGGGGCGTTGGCGGTGGAATTCGCCGGTGGGCCGCACGTGCCGTACTTGTTCGGGAGGACGGACGATTCGACGAACGCGAGGTGCCCTATGCACGGACGGTTACCGGACGCGAGTCAAGGAAAAGACCATTTGAGAGACGTGTTCCACAGAATGGGCATGAGCGATCGAGACATCGTTGCGTTGAGTGGAGCGCACACGTTAGGACGGTGTCACTTCGTTCGAAGCGGATACGATGGTCCTTGGACGCACAATCCTCTGAAGTTTGATAACGAGTATTTTCGAAACTTGGTGTCCTTGACCTGGGTACCGAGAGAGTGGGACGGAGAGATGCAATACACGGATAAAGAGACGAAAACGCTGATGATGTTACCGACAGACGTGGCGTTGATACGAGATGGAACGTTTCGCAAGTACGTGGAGTTATACGCGAAGGATCAAGAGGCGTTTTTTCGCGATTTCGCGGACGCGTATTCGCGGTTGTTGGCGTTGGGCGTCCCGCACTGCTGTCCGCACGCGCAAGCGCAGAAAGCTGGAGAGATGAAACGGAAATCGGCCAAGTTTCGCGAGAGCGCGATGCACGGTGTCGTGGAGATTAAAAAGTTAGCAGAGGGTGCGGACGTGAGAGAGGGTGATCCAGGGAGCGGGAGAACGGCGTTGCACAAAGCGGCGTATTGGGGACACGCGCACACGATTCAAACGTTGGTCGATTTGGGCGTCCCTCTCAACGCGCAAGATTCCGATGGCGATACCGCGTTACACGATGCCGCCAGGTTTGGCCACTTGGAAGTCGTGAAGCAGTTGTTGAACGCGCGAGGTGTTGATATCGGTTTAAGAAATAGACAAGGATTGGACGCTTTAGGATTGGCGAAAGAATACGGGAAACGAGACGTCGCGGACGCGTTGGAACAGTTCAAAAGGAACGGCGGCGGAAGCAGATTATAACAACCATAACGACAGCGCTCGCTGCGAAATGGGATATTAATATTGAAATGATGTCAAAGCTAATACTCTGCGTCTAAATTCGCCGATCGGTCTCGCATGAGCAACACGAATAAATTTCCTTTATCGCCTCTCGAAATTCTTAAATCCTCGTCTACGAAAGTCGTGTCTAATTTCCCTTTCGCGCTTTCCGGCGCGTTGATTTTAATCAACCCGCCGAACAATCCGAATTTCTTAAACTGTACATCCACGCTCGATTTCGTGGTTGGCGTTAACTCCGCGCTCACTTGGTTAAAAAATGGCGCGCTTTCGCTATTAAACGCTCGTAAATTCTTCGCGTCGATGGTTTGGTAAATCGGCCCAGACGGTTGAAAAATTTTCGGTTTCGTCAAGCCTAAAATCGACGCCGACGTCGTGTACATCAACTCCCATTTCCCGTTTATCTCCTCCGTTTCTAACGCGTTTTTACGTTTCTGCGTGTTTTCCACTTTTTGAGCCAGTAAGTCAATCTCTTCTTTATCCTCTTCGCTCGCGCTCGCGCCTCGCTCGACGGTTGCGATTTTGGATAAAAGCGCCTCTTTCAACTCTTCCACGTTCAATCTTTTATTACTACTACTACTCCTTGATGTTGTGACAGCAGATTTAATCGTCTCTTCGACTTCCGAGGATTTCTGTTTCGCGAATTCCATCGCGTCTTCCAAGAATCCTCCTCTTGGTATTACTGCGCTTTTCTTCTTCCTAAAAGCTTTTCTTCTAAAAGTGATGATGTTTCTCGTGTTGCTGATTGGATGACGACGACGACGATGAACAGCAGAAGCACGAGTAAAAGGAGGAGGAGGATTAGCTCGGCTTTGCATCATCATCATCATCATCATCTAAAGAAGAAGACGGAAAGATTATATTTTTTTGTGGATTGTGGAGAAATTTTCGTTTGTATTCCCCTAACGAACAATCTTATATCATCGCTGTTAACGAACTATCTAACGAACGAACTAAAAACGCACTCCGACGTCTCCACGAGCGACTTACTACAGAACCCACGCTTACCACCTGGACATATATCAGAATTACCGCATTTTCTCGCACAATTAGCTCTGGGCAAACCTTTCGCATTTGCCGGCGTTTCCGGGTGTTTCTCGTCGTAACAGTACCCGGGTTTGGGCACCGGATGCCAGGCGGTCTTGGCGCACACCAATCCGGGCGCGCAGTTTTTGCATTCTTCGTCACTTTCTTGTTGTAAACACGGTTCGCCCATTTTGTGCGTCGCGTGGCGTTCTTTCAGCCACATCTCTAACCGGTCGCCTTCTTTATCGTCTCGAAACGATTGACCTTCGTTTGGCGCTTCGCCGTTGTAATAGTGATAATACACGTTGCCTTTCCACTTGCGGAAGAAACCGTAGACTTTGACTTGGTCGCAGAGCTCCGTGGCTAAGAGTAAACCGTAAAACCCGTTGGAGACGACGCCTTTGTCGGTGTACGAAATAGCCAACTCGTGGAAGTCTGGGTCAATCGCGAACAATTTTTTCTTCACGTTTATATCGTCTTCGTGTTTGACTTTAAATCTCGTCCATTCGTCCAACGCGTCCGGGGTTGTGCAATGTTGCAGAACCATTTCCTCTTTCGTCTCCCTAAAGCCCATGTGCAATCTGTTCACTAATCTGTAATCCGTTCGCGAGCCTACTTTCTTCTCGAAGCCTTTGATAGGCCCCGCGTTTAAGCGAATAATAACATCCGCGCTATCAATCTCTTCACCTAAATCGTACGCCAACAACGTCCCTCCGTTGCCGATAACCGCGCACACGTTCTTCTTTCTAAAACTATTATTATTATTATTACTACTACTACTTTTTCTATTGCTCCTCGTCAATAATGTCAACCGTACCTCGTCTTCTTCCGGAATGACTCTGATCAAATCTCTCTTCGCTTTACCTAACGAGTAATGCTGCAACGTATCTCTCAACTTTTTCCTCGGAAACGGAATCTCTTCGTTCATTTTCCTTCTGCGTTTGTTCATCACGAACGACCCTTTGAACGACGGCTTCTTCGAATCTTCTTCTTCTTCTTCTTCTTCTTCTAACTGTCGTTTCTCCCCTAACTCTTTCAGTTTAGAAACCAAGTTCTCGTTCATAAACCCGAGCTGTTTGGAAGCGCCCGTACCGCTGCCGCCAATCCTGTGCTTATTATTATTACGTTTCTGATGATGGATGTTGTTGTTGTTTAGCAAAATCGACGTATTGTGTTCCTCCTCCTCCTTCTCGTTATCGTCGTCGTTATCGTCGTCGTTTTGCTGCTCATGTTGCTCATGCTGCTGCGCGTTGTTGTTGTAATCAACTTCATCATCATCATTCTCAATCGCGGGGGTGGCGACTTTGTTTCCCCGGAAAGAAGAAGACAAAGAAGAAGAAGAAGAGAGAAACGCACAAAGCAACGAGAACAAAAGAAAAGAGAAACAGCAGAGAAGGAATTTCGCTCGGTGTCGACGACGGCGGTATTCCCTTTTCGGAGGTGGTGCGCCCATTTTTATGAGTCTATTTTGCCGTCTTTGGATTATCTTGATGAAAGTGGAGAAAGACATTTTTTAATAAAATACGAATACGAGTTCACACTTCTTATTCTTCTCTACATTACAACACTACAACTGATCGTCTAAACCTCCTTTCGTGTTGTTCCTGCTCTTGACTAACTCGAAGGACTGACCGGGCGACATCGCGGTCGCACCAGCTCTGGGAGATGTGGCCATCAGTTGGACGCTGTCGCCTCGCGCGAGTTCTTCTTCGGAGAGGGAATACTCGTCACCATTTTTCTCCAGGTCGACGATGACTTGATGATGACTGGACCCGTTTGCTACTAAGGGATTTCTATCGCTATTCTTGTTATTGCCGCCGTTTTTGTCGTCGTCGTCGTCGTCGTCGTCGTCATCGTTCGAGAACTTGACGTAATTCATCTTCCCTTTCTTCTTTGAATCCGTCCCGCTCCGAGGAGAATTACCTAATATTCCTCCTCCTCCTCCTCCGGCGCCTGCCACGGGTGAATTCGGTACCGACCCGTGTCCACCACGTCCCAGGCATCGATTAAACTTTCTCTGTATCCACTCCGTGTTGTTTTCTACGAACGTTTTGATGTCGTACAAAACGTCTCTGACGTCGAACAAATCGAACAAATTATCCGTCAATTTCCTTCTCGACATGGTCGAGTTCAACCCGATGTTATAGCCGCCCACCGGTCCTATTCCCCCGTCTGCTTTATATTCATCCGCCGGGAACGCGTATAAATGCAAAAGGGCGAAGAAAAACATCTCCACGCAAATTAAAAACTCTTGAATTGCATTCGCACAATCCGCCTTGTCGTAATCCGACCACGTCGGATCGATCCAATTCACCCTAATGATGCCTCGATTGACTAAAAACGCAATCAACACGGATTGCCAGAAACTAAAGAAAATGATCGCTTTAACGCTCGCAAACTTATAGAAAGGACTAATCGGCGCTAACTCTTCTCTCGTCGCCCGGTACAACAAAACTAAGCAATACATCGCCCAGGCTGCGCTCAAATTATTCACAAACGCCAAGTACGGGTACGACACGTACGGATTCATAATCTGCCCGTCGCCGTACACCCCTTTCGCTTCGGTTAAAAACGCAATCGACGCACAAAACGGTCTCAACGTCACAAACTGTATGATCCCGTGTCTACAAAACCGCACGAACGGCTCTCCTACCCTCGGTGGTCCTAATATAACGCTTATCGGCCATAAATGGTGCTGCCTAGGTTTCCTCGCCAACGCGTGTTCTAACCCGGGCACGCAAAACTCTTGCAAATACACCATGCAATACGTGTAAAAGTTCCAAACCACGTACGCTTCGTAACACTCTCTCACTGTATCTAAATAAATAGTCGCTTTCTTATATCTCAGCGCGAACCAACAATCAATCGCGTACACCGGTACCATCGCCAATATCCGAATAACGTGCCTTTGCAATTTCGGAGCTCGATAGTTTTCCAGGTGTAAAATAACTTCGTAAAACGTAATCGGAATGGAGAGCATCGCAAAAACGCCCGCGATGAACCAGGCTATGTATAACTGTTCGTAATCGTGTTTGTGCATTTGGTACGCGACGACTGGGATGGCAATCAAAATCAAAAGGTTGAGAATCACCCAGACTGTTTTTAAGATTTTCCTCAAGATTGTTCCAATGCTCCACTGATAGGAAGACGTTAACGGCGCGTTCGGGTGAATAGAAGAAGCATCCGACGATGAACCACCGGCCATTTTTACGTCGTTTACAACAACAACAACAACAACACGGAGCGCTTCTCTTTTTTCTTCTCTCTTCTATTTCTTCTCTTTCTTCTCTCTCTCGTTGTGCTTTGTTCGCACTTCTTTATTCGCGTGAATATTTATGAAATGAATTTAGACAGAAAGAAACGGCTAATTAGTGCAACAACAACAACAACAAGAAAATGTAAAACTACTACTACAACACTCTGAACCTCTTCATTCGTCTTTTAACTGTTGAATGCGAAAGTGATGATGAATCACATCATCAACTGGCAAACTTTTGCTTCAAATCTCTCTCGTCTATAATCGCGGTCTTCTTATCCTTCATGCTTTTACTTCTCGCTCGATTGAAATTTTCGTAGACGATATCCAACTGTTTTCGATCAACCTCTCGCATGCGCGAGAATCCGCTTTTCCGGGCTAAGCGAACGTCCTCGGCGGTAATGGACGGGACTTCGGTCGGGTTTGGGAGAGTAGGATCGAGTTTCAAAGCTTCTTCGTGCGCTTGAATCACGCGCGTGGCGGCGTTGACTGAGCAGTTGCTGAGTAAACCTTTGATGTCGGCGCCGGTGGAGCCGTTCGGCATTTCTTTCGCCGCGATGGCGCAAAGGTTTACGTCTGGGTCTGTCTTGATATTTCTGGTGAGTTTCCACATGATGTCGTATCGCTCTTTCTCCGTTGGCCAGTCTAAGAAGAGCAAGTTGTCTAAACGGCCCGGACGTAATAAAGCGGGATCCATCGTGTCCGGTCTCGACGACGTGGCGATGACGTACACTCCTCGTAACTCTTCGAATCCGTCAATTTCCGTCAACAACTGGTTGACTAATCGGTCCATGACGCCGGCGTTATCGGAGCCTCTTCGAGGACATATAGAATCAAACTCATCGAAGAATAAGCAGCACGGCGCAGCGGCGCGCGCGCGTTTGAATACTTCTCGAATGGCTTTCTCGGATTCGCCGATAAATTTGGACATGATTTCAGGACCTCGGACTTTTATGCATCGCATGCCGGATTCTGTAATCGCCGCGTGCGCGACGAACGTTTTCCCGACACCTGGAGGGCCATAAAGGAGGACATTCGTTTTCAGACGCAAAGGGCACTGCGCAAAAACTTCCGGAAACTGTCCGGGAAGAATCATGCAATCCTCGAGTAACTTTTTTACCCCTTCGTATCCACCAATGGCATTTAGACCACCTTCGATTGTATACACGGATGGATCCGTGAGATTTAAACCTTCGTCGCCGCTCGGTTTGATGTCCACTCGCGCTTTTTCGTAATCGTCTACCGTTAATGGGATGAACTCGTGATCTCCACCGTGTTTTCGCTTTTGAAACTCAGGATCTTCGTCTAAGTTTAACCGTTTGAACGCGTTTTGAATTGCGCGAGTGACGAGAATGTCTAAATCCCGTAAGTCGTATCCGATTGTTTTTCTGTCTTGCGCAATATCCTCCGCAACGTCCTCGGAGGTGGAAAAGTTCAAGCCGGCGGAAATTAACATTAAAGACTCTTTACGAGCGTCGTCTTCCATAGGTCCAATATCCTGAAACTTAATAAATACCTCTTGATCGAGCAAAGGTTTAGCCACGTTCTCTTTTTCTTGCACCGTAGCCACGAAACAAACGGTTTCCATGTTTACGCAATATTTAATCTCATCCGCGAGTAACGCCGCGATGTGATATGCGTCGTCCATTTCACCCGCATCTTCAGCCCCTTCTGGCTGTTTTTTACACACCGCGTCTAGATCTAAAAGTAAACAAATAGCTGGTGCTCGCAAATGTGCCGCTTGTAACGCGTGTCGTAACGCTTTCATCGCTTTCCGAGGGTGCGTTGGTAAATCCTTACATTTCACTTCGACGACGCTCGCGTAACAGTTTGGATCGTTCGCGATGCTCCACGCGATGCCTTTCGCCAGCGGGTCTCGATGCGATCCAATAGGTTTACCGCAAAGCATAGAGCCTCCTGGGATTTGGAAACAATTTTGTTCATTTCGCATAATTTGGGCCTCCTCCCATAACGACACTCGCACGCGTTTCAAAACTTCAATCGCGACTTTCTTGTAACTCTCTCCAGGCGCAACGTCACCGAGATGTTTATACCGCCCGTATGAAGGCATCACGGACACGCCTAAACAAGGTTCGAGTAAATTCGCGTGCTCTTTCCTCGGGTCTAAATAAACAGTCGTTTTCCCGAGTTCTACCCTTACGCGCGAGTTTTCTTTCACGAGATCGTCACGAGTGATATAAATCAGTGGAATCGCGTCTTCGGATAAATACGTCGCTTTCCCTCCAATCACGCTAATGGTCACTTCAAAACTCGCGAACGGCAAATACCCTCCGCTTCCAATCTCATCGCTCGATAACAAGATTTTAGAATCCGAACTCAAATGCATGCCATCGTTACTAGTATTACTATCATTATCATTACTAAAACCATTTCGACTGTTGCCGATATCTCCGCACTCGCCAGAACCGGTATACTTCACGTGTGCCTCGAGCCAATCGAGAAGAACATGTTTGGCACCAGAATTACACGATTCCGGTGTAATCAAACGCAAATCAGATAATGCTTCCTCCTCTTCGTCATCGCTGTCGTAATCGCTTTCGTCCGTTGCTAAGACATTTAGATGACCCAAACCGAGCGCGATGCGTTGCGGAGCGGTGAGTTTTCTCGCGAGAATTTGAGCAGCCGTCAACGGTTTCGATTTTGGAAGTAGCCCAGTGTCGTTGAATATGGGATTCTTTCTATTTCTGTCCTCGGAATCGTCCGAATCGAATCCATCTGCTTCGTCCTCGCTGCTTGTTTCGTCGTCTTCGTGAATCTTGAATTTTTTCTTTTCCTTTTTCACGACGATCGGTCGAAGTTGAATGACAACTTGCGCGAAATCATCCACTTTTAACGGTTTTGGACCTCTACTCAACACAACCGTATCGCCTTGAACGGTTCCTAGAAGATTCATGATTGCTTTCGACAACGCCACGTGGCCTGGTCGTAAGTGTTCGTGCGAGGAATATTTTATTCGCACGAGCGCAGAGCGGTCGTTGCGAAATTTTTTCTCCTCCGAATATATTTTCACGCGACACAACTGGCCTTCTCGACAGGGTAACTCTTGCTCGTTTTTATCTTTTGACACTCGAAGTAACGCGACCCCACTTAACTCGCAATTGAAATCGTCGATAGTTGCATCATTCATAGCTTTAAAATCGCGATCTACTTTCACCGCGAGTTCATCCAAAATGTGATACGTCGGACTTTGCACGCGAGCGCAAAACGGTTTCATTTTTTCTTCTTCCTTCTCGCCGTCGTCGTCGTCGTCGTCGCCGTCTCGTAGCTCATCGCCCGTTACGTCTTCCTTCGCCGGTGGTGCGACGATGAGCTCGGTGTTCGGCGCTAATCGAACGACCGACGGAAAGACTTGACTATTTTTACTATTATTTTCGCTACTTTCTACGTAAGCTTCCACTTTCGTGCATTTCAACACGACCGGTTTCCCGCCCGCTTGGACACTTGGAAAAAACGGAAACTTCATTCCATCGTACGCACTCCCAAGTTGCTTCAACAGAGACTCTTCCACCCGGTCGCTTTGTGCGAACACAACGTCCCAATCGTCTTTTCGCATGGGTGAAACGTGAACGGCGGCTGCAATCGGCGCAAAAAAGACGGGCCAAACTCGGCACAAGTCTCCGTCTTCTAAACCTAAACATCTCGCTGCCGCGATTGGGACGTCCATAAATATCTGTCCTCCCAACTCCGACGTCGAGCCTGCCCAAGAAACGTATTTAATTACCGAGAATATTTTCTCTTTCTCGTGCGCGGGAATATCGTAAGGCGCGCCCCCGTTTCGATTATTATTACTACTACCACTCGTATGCGCGCCTCTCTCGATAACTTTCACTTTCATTGGTAACGGGAACTTTGGAGCTTTTACGAGCAAACTTTCGCACGCTCTCGACGGCAAACGAATAAAAGCGGAAGTATCGTGTATGAGCCGAACGCGAAGTTCCATCACGTCTCGGATGTCTATTTTGTCTATCGAAGCGTCTATCCCGCCGCCGTCCGGATCGAGCGACGATTTCAACGCGTTCAAAAATCCTTTCATCATTTTGGTAAAACGCAGTACAGATGTAGTAACACTCTCCTTCTTCTTTTCTTCTTCGTGTTCTTCTTCTTTTTACATGCGTTTCCCGCCTTTGCCAATTTTCACCACCGGTTTCTGTTTCTTCGGTCTCGGACCTTTAATTCCGTCGCCTTTTTCCGTCCCTTCGGGTGCTTTAATCACGCGCAAAGTCCCACCTGAACTCGTCGCTCTTCTCGCAAACTCTAACTCGTTCTTCAAGTTCACCTCTCGAGTAATTTTTATGGACGCTTTCAAGTTATCCGTCAACTTGTTCGTCTTCTTAAGAAACTGGCCTTTTCGAGTTTCGATGCGTTTCCCGTGTCGGTTTTTCGCGATTTGTTTCTTTTTAAAATTCAAAGCCAGCGCGAGTTGTTGCGACGCAGAGTTAGACGACGAGCTTTGTTTTTTCTTCTTAAACGACGATGATTGCGGCATTTATATGTGTACACTTAACGATGATGATTTTGGTGGTAACTTTGGTGACGACTTCTTCTTCTTTACTTCTTCTTCTTGTGTCTTCTTCTGAGAAAAGAAAAGTTGCAAAGGGAAAAAAATCGTCGTCGTCGATGAATGAACTTTTTTTAATGGCGAGAGAGACAGACTTGAGTTCTTCTCTTGTTAAAAAGTTTTGACTCTGAAGTTTTTTTCTTCTTTTTGTGACGGCTGCTGTTCTGTTGAAATCCCCTAATAAAAATTAGAGAGACGAACCAACTCTTTAGAACCACACAAACACACACACACACACACTACTATTATACTACTACTACTACAAAGACGACGACGATGGTTGGAGGACGCGCTGCTTTTCAACGCTCTTTTACTCCTCCTCCTCCTTTCGTAGTATTCAAAAACAACAACGCCTTTAACAGAAAACAAATGATGAGAACAAAAACGAAGACAATAATTATTGAATCTCGAATCCGTCCTGGTAGGCAAGTCGAGCAAAGAAAATTTCGCATGGAACGAGAGAAAGAGTCGATTGGGATTTACGAGTACTTGGAGACGATTGGGGTGGCAAAATCGGCAGCGTTGAGAGTTATGTCGCAAGCGACGATGCAATTTGAAGCCGAGAGAGCAAAGATGGGGATGACACTCGATGGGTCGGTGAAATTCGACGAGAACGAAGTCAGAAAAGTGGTGGAGTTTTTACAATCGAGAGATATACGAGAACAACAGTTGGGGGGATTAATCACGAATTTTCCGTCCGTGTTAGCGTACGACGTGGAAACGAGATTAGAACCACTTTTTGTGTACGTGGAGAAGGAGTTGGGGATCACCGGGACGGATTTCGCGAAGGAGGTGCAACGACGACCGAGTTTGTTGGGATTGAGAGCCGACGAAAACTTAGCGAAAATGGTCGGGTATTTAGAATCAACCGGGAGCACGCGGGAAGAGGTTGTAGAGTATTTGATGAAAACTTTATAATTAGTTAGATATGTATAGAGTGTGTGCGTGTGTATATATATGTATATGTTTTGTTCTTTCGTTGATACTCTGTATTAAAATCAATTACGCTTCTTCTTAAAATCAATCTTCGTTTTTGTCAACCGGCGCGTCGAGCTCCGCGGCGATTTCCTTCACGAGTTGGTCTCTATAGTCTTCAAAGTCGCCGTTGAATTTCGTCACCACGCCATCATCGACGACCCAGATTTCACTCGTCTCGTCGTCTAACACTTTGGAACAAATGTGCGCGTCGTGGGTGATGAGAACGACGCCACCTTCAAACGCAGTCAACGCGTCCGCCAACGCGTCGATGGATTGCATGTCCAAGTGGTTCGTCGGTTCGTCCATGAGCAAAATGTGCGGGTTCGATAACGAAATCGACGCGAAAACGACTCGAGCTTTTTGACCACCCGACAATTTCACGATCGGTTGCAAATGGTTGTGTCCAGGCAAACCAAATTTCCCCAAGATTGCGCGAATGTCGTGGTCTTTGTAACTGCCCCCGTCTGCCCTTTTGTACTTTCTTTGTAAATAACTCACCGGCGTTTCGTCCATGGCTAAAACGTCCACGAAATGTTGCGAGTACCGACCGATGCGCAAAGCGTGCGACCGTCTCGAATCCCCTTCGGTTGGGTTTAAGTCTCCGGCGAGCAAATTCATTAAGGTTGATTTCCCGGCGCCGTTTGGCCCAATAATCGCGACGCGCGTTCCCATATCGATGCCTAAATCGATATTATCCAAACTGAAACCTTCCAAACCGGGGTACCGAAACGAGCAATCTTGCAAAGAAATCAACGGCGGATTTAATTCCGTCGGCTCTGGGAAGTTGAACTCGACGTCGTAATCGTTCCATTTCGTCGGCGCTCTCGCGGTGTTCAAAGCGTCGTCCGCGTCGTCCATCATCCCTTTGTTCTTCTTCTTCTCGTTCTTTTTCATCGCATCCTTCTTCGCCTGGGCCGTGATATCTTCCTGCTTCTTCTTGTTCGATTGTTGCTTGGCTTGTTTGATTCTTTTTTCGTACTTTTCAAACTCTTTGTTCGCCTCTCTGCGTCTTTGCTCGTACATCTCTTCGAAGGATTCAAAGTTTCCTTTGTATTGATCGAGTTGGTGGTCGTGCAAATGAATGATATCCGTCGTGACGCCGTTTAAGAAATCGCGATCGTGCGAAACCACAATCAAAGTTTTCTTCCAACGCATCAAGTACTCTTCTAACCAAATGACCGCTCGTAAATCCAAGTGATTCGTCGGTTCGTCCAACAACAAACACGTCGGTTCGATGAATAAAGCTCGAGCTAAGGAAATCCGCATTCTCCAACCGCCGGAAAAGCTCTTGGTCGAATTGTGCATGGAAAATCGATCCGGGCCTTTCGTTTCGCCTTTCTTGACGACAGTAAAACCTAAACCGTGCAGAATCTTTGACGCTCTCGCCTCCGCGGTATCGTCGCCTTTCAGTTTCAGCTGGTCGTACGTCTTCGTCAACGCTTGCGACGCGTCCATCTCGGTCCCGGTCTCTTCGTCTTTGAACGTCAACTGGTTCATTTCCTTAATTAAAGCTTCATTTTTGCTCTCGTCCGCTTGCGCCATCTTCTCCATCAACTGCTCGTACTCCATTTTCTTCTGTCTCAACTCCATGAGTTCCACGTCGGCGGCAACCACGGATTCCAACGCCGTTCTCTCGTCGCCGACGACTTCTTGCTCCACCAACAAAATGTCAATAAATTCCGGCACCGGAATCTTACGCCTCGCTAATAACTTCATCAACGTCGTCTTCCCGGTCCCGTTCGGCCCAACGATCCCGTATCGTCTCCCGTGCGCGATCGTAATGTTCGTATCCGTCAACAACGGCTTCCCTCTCACGGAAACCGAGAAATTGTCAATCTTGATATCGCGCGAGTTTGCCATTTGCGCCATCGCTTGGTCATCCATAGCCGGTAATCGAACGTTAAACGCGTCGTCGTCGTCTCGCATCGCCTCTTCTTTCGCCATCGCCTCTTTCCTCGCCATCTCGATCTCTTTCTTCCTCGCTTTCGCGGCTTCCTTATCCGAAGGTCCGTCGAACGCGTTCTTGGTTAAATCTCTCTCCACCTTTTCTTCCACGTCTTCGTCGTCCGAGGAGGACGGTAAGTCCATCCCGGCTAAGTAATCGTTTTTGCTCCCACCCTTCTCCTGCATCATCATCCCAACCGGCGGGCCTCTCGACTTTTGCTTCTTCTCTTTCAAAGCAGCCTGTCCACTTTGAGATTGCTTCGACGCTTTCGCCGACTTTTCTTTGCGCTCGTCTTTTGATTTCCCATCGGCGGATGATGATTTCGCCGTGGCTTTTCTCGCCGCTCGCTCCTCGGGAGTCTCGTCCCTCTTCTTATCCTTTTTCTTCGACGCACCTTCTCTCTTCTCCTTCTCCTTGCGCTTCGAGCGCTCCTCCGCAGTTTCGTCCCTCTTTCCTCCCATCTTTATTAAATATATGTTTATACGTTTATATGTGTTTTTGTGTGGGAAAGAGATTTTTGAAAGAGGGCAAACCAAGGCTTCCAACAAAGCGAGAGGTATTATTTGGGACGAGCGCGATACTACTACGCGTATATAGTATTAGACTTATTTTATATTTAAAATCAAGAAGAAGAAGAAGAAGCGCTTGTGTGCAAAAGCTCTTTATTAAGCGGCGGAAAAGAAGTTCACTCTTCTCACCCCGGCGTTCTCAAACAAGGTCGTCCACTCCACCGCTTTCTTCCCTTTGACTCCGGCTAAACACACGACGCACTTGTTATGTTGCAAACGCGTTTCGCCGACGATATTGGCTCTAGGAAACGCGCCGCCGGAATTCTCAAAGTCCTCTTCCCCGGTGGAAGAAGAAGAAAGCGCGGAACGAATCGTCAGGGAGTGGTAATCGACGATACCGTCGGGGTCTTCGTTTACCGAGGTTATGATTTTGACGCCCCCTCGCTTCCATCGTTCGATTTCGTCCACCGTGATTGGTAAGCGACTGGTAGATTCCGCGAGAAAGAAAACAGTCACGGGAGCTATGGAAGCGTGCGCGAGTAATGCCGGCGACGAGAGTAAAGATTTCGCGCACGCGAAACCTTCGGATTCTTTCGCGACAATCACGATGGGAACTTTGATTGTATCGGACATCATCGCGTTATCCAACGTCTTTTCGTTTGAAAACAGCGGGTTGGAAAATCCAAAGCCTCGCGGATTGGAAATTTTCATCTTCGCCTGCGGCTCTAATTTCGCTAAGTGTGCCTCCTCCTCTTTTTTACCATCGACGATGAATTCTGCTTTCGTATACGTCGACGCGCCGGGCGATTGCTTTCTCGCCATGTGTAAATTCGTCGGCGATTGCGCGATGGGCAGTTTGTGCGTTAATCGGCCGAGACTCTCGTCCACGACGTCCTCTCTCAACCAATCTTCTTCTTTAAACAGCTTAAATTGTGCGCTTTGTCCTGGAAACTTATACCGCAACAACCACTCGCTCTCAAAATCTGCTTCATTTTTCACGTATCCACCGTCAATTGTGGAATCTCGCGTCGTGTGTGTGTGCGTCCTCCCCGTCGTCGTCTTCCCGTTTGCCTTTTCTTTGTTCATTTTTAACTGTTTCGACATTCTGCTCACGGTCGCCACGTCGTCGTCGATTTCCACCGTCAGTAGCCGAAAACTCTCGTCCGGAGATATCGGTTCGTTTGAGAGTATCGTGCAATTGAAGTATTCGTTTTGTGTTTTTGTCGTCGTCGTCGCCTCGTCGGAGTTGTTGTTGTCGTTATTGTTATTCGAAGCAAAAGTTTTCTTTCGTCGCAGATGAACTCGATGAGGTTGTTGTTGTTGTTGTTGTAAAAGTTGACTCCTCCTTCGAAGAAAACCTCCTCCTCCTCGCAGTCGTTCCGAAGTTCGAACGCGTAATAATAAAGACGACGACGACGTCAAAGAAGAACCACTTACAGTCATCTCTCTCTTTTAACCTCTCTAAAGCGCACGTGTTTGTGTTGTTGTGTGTGTGTGTACTCTTTCTTTCCGAGAAGAGATATAAAAAAAGAGAATAAAAAAGAGAGTCTTGTCTTGTCTCTCTTTTTTTCCTCTTTTTGTTTTTTTGTGCCTCTCTCTTCGAAAGATACATATTTTTGCATTGAAATTTCTATTATTGCTTTTTCTGCTTTTTCGTCTGCTTGGAAAAAGGCAAAAAGTGAAGGCAGAATTTTTCTCCTCAGAAAAAGAAGGAACACCAACCACCAAAAAAAACAAGAGAGATTTAACAACAACAAAATGGGATTCCTTGGCCTCGGACGAAAGAAGAAATCGGAAGCAGAGCTCGCGGAGGAGGAGAGAGTAAAACGAGCGAATATGCCTTGGTACGCGCGCATGTTTGGGATGGATTCGTGCTGCGGGAATCGGAAAGAGTTGAAGAAGTCTAAAGATAATAATAATAATACGAATAATGGCGCGTCGTCGATGGATTAGTAGTGTGTAAAGAGATTCAAATTGATCTCTCTCTCTCTCTTTTGCTCGCTCTTCGTAAAGACTCTAAATCGCCGCTCTGAGTCTCGCTCTCATTCTCATTCTCTCTGTCTCGCACGCGAAGGACGCATCGTCGCGTGTTTTTGTGATGTGTGGGTAAACAACGCGTGTATATAGAAGAAAAAGAGAGAGAGAGAAAAAAGGGAGAAAGCGGCAAAGATATTCAGCAGCAGCAGTTTTGTAAACAAACAACAAGTATAAAATGTAACAGCGCAAATGTCATTTTCATTTTCGCAACACTCGCATCAAAAATCGCTAATAGTTCCCGACAGATAAGACGCTTTTTAACGCCAAAATAGCTTCGGTCAATCGCCCGGCTAAACTGAACGTGACGAGCACGACGCTCGATAAGCAGAGCAAAACGATGCACCGTCTTCGAGTGAACAAACGAGAACCGCCTCGTCTGCGTTTCTTTTGATGTTGTGACGACATCGTTTGCGTGTTTATTCGGTGCTCGCCCAGCTCCATGCGGTCGATGTTGGAGGAATTTGCCGTTTTTAATAAGCTTTCTGACATCATCGTCGACGAAGATGTCGAAAGTTTATTATTGTGCGCGTTCAAAGACGAAGCGGTGGCGAGTTTTTTTGTCGTCGGCGGTTTCTCCGGTTTCTCCTCCCTGCTCAAACTTCGCGTTAAGAATCTATCGACATCGTATGACGCAGACTCCGTGTTTATCGTACCATTTGGACCGACTAATCTCTGTAAACACTCCTTTGCAAACATTTGAGCGAGAGCAGGAACCGGATCGCCCGCCCTTCCCGTTGCCGTTTGTAACATCGCGCGAAGCTCTTCCACGACATTCGCCGCGCGCAAAGCCGAATGGTGCGCGGGATGAGACGATAAACCAGATAACGCGCGGCACGCGTCCACAAGTGCGGCTGAAGACTGATGCTCGGTTTCGTTGTCGTCGTCGCTGTTGGCATTTTTCTTCTTGTGGGTACTCCTTCGAGTACCGAAACCATCGTCGTCGTAAAAATCGTCGTCGTAAAAATCGTCGTCGTCTTCACCACCGTCACCATTCTCCGAGTCGTTCTCACCGTCGGAATCGTGTTCGGGTGGCTCTAAAGACGCGCATAAAACGTACGCACCTCCTGAAGCGCAAAATGCGCTCGCTGCTTGACTCGGAGGGTTCGTCTTCTTCGTCGTTTGCGCAGTTCTTCCTATAATCGCAGCGAGTTTGAGTAAATCCAACACCCCTAGAGTCCTCGCCGGATCGTTCTTCTCGACGACTCGTAAACCGAGCCATCTCGCGACTGACGTGCCTATGTACGCACCAATCGGCAATCGGTCGTTTTTCAACAGTTCACACGCGTAATTTTTGTCGTCGACTATGCGAGCAATCGTCGCGAACGCTAGCACGGACGTTTCCTTGTTCGTCGCGCTGTGTTCACCTCCTCCCGCTCCGCTGTTGTTGTCGTTGTTGTTGTTGTTGTTGTTGTTATAACTAGTACTATTATTACTACTTTCTCTCGCAAACGTCTCGCACAACGTCGCAAAGGTTGTTTTCGCGTGTCGCTGTAAATATTTCTTGTTTTCTAAAAGCGAAGACAATCGATAACTGGTCAAAGTTGCCCGATGTCGAGCTATAGCCGAAGCTCCGGAATGCGCCTCGGCTATTTTAACGACGCTTTCAATAGCCTCCTCGCCAATCGCTAACACCATCGTTTCCGACACCTCGTTCGAAGAAGAATACGTGGAAGATTTATCGCTCGTGTTACAAAGCGACGCTATGGCCCAAATTAAGGACTCCGTCGCCTCGTCGCTCGGAGAGAACTGTAACAACGCTTTCGTCAGAGCGTCAATCGCTCTCGCCTGCCTCAACATGTGCCTACCTTTTAAACTTTGACCGGATAACAACACGATCAGTTTCGCGCAATAATCCAGCAAGTGCGTCGTTTTTGTCGTCTTTTGTTGCGACTGTACCAACGCGCGTTGGAGTAAAGTCACCAGCGGTTCCGATACGCCGTGATTCAAAATCAGCTTCGTGTTCTTCTCGTTATTACTACTACTCGCGCTACCCCCAACCGCGTTTGCAAAATTACTATTGTTGTTGTTTGTTTTCGCCCTGCAAATATGAATCAAAGCAATCACGGCGGCTTCCGCGCACTCCAATCGTTTGGACATCAAGCAGTTTACCAGTAAAAGGCAACTCTCTTTGGTCACCGGGAAATACTCGTTCCCTCCGCCGGCGGAAAACGAAGACGATGAAGACGGAAGAGACCCCGCGTGACTCGAAGACGAAGATAAAGAAGAATGATGATGATTCGAATCCAACTCTTGACTGAAATTCGCTAAACTTTTAATCGCGAGATAATAGGTTTCCCCGTCTATATTCTCCGATTTCCGCGCAATCCTTAGCAACAAATTCGCCACGTTCCCGCTCCCTCCGAATTGCGTCATCTTCGCTCTGTTTTTATGCTTCTTCGATAACACGCAAATCAACTCGCACCCTTTCTCGCACGTCTTCGATTCCAACGACGACGCGTTCAACGCGAACGTTATCGACTGCATCCCTTTCAGCAAGAAAAATTGACTCAACGGTGAACTCTCTTTGTTGTTGTTTCCTTCTTTCGTATTCGTATTCGTAATCAAACGAATCATCTTCTCAATCGCATCCGCTCGTTCCAACTCGGGACCGGTGCATTTCTTGATCAACTCTCTCATCATCAGAGAAGATTGCTGCTGCTGCTGCTGCTGCTGTTGACTAGACGAAGACGAGGACGACGTCGTCGTCGTCATCATCTTTTCTAACTCAAGGTTGTTTTATGATACACTCACTCACTCTCTAGCAACAGAAACAACAACAAGAAAATAGTGAAGAACTTTGGCATCTTTCTTATTTTATATATTGGAAAAAATGTCGCGCGCGTATTTCGTTTGATTCTTCGATCGGTAGTAAATGAATACAATGTATATGTGCACAGTTAGGACTACAAATGAGCTAATGCTGAGTGCGCACGTGTTTTTGCAAATTACCAGATTCACGAAAACGCTTCTCGCAAACATCGCACTCGTACGGTCTCTCGTTCGTGTGAATACGCGCGTGGACTTTCAAACTATAAGTTCGAGTAAAACGTTTCTCGCACACATCACATTCGTACGGTTTCTCTTTCGTGTGAATACGCTTGTGGTTTGTCAGAGCACCAGAATCACGAAAAGCTTTATCGCACACATCGCATTCATACGGTTTCTCGTTCGTGTGAATGCGCATGTGGACTTTCAAACTACTAGATTGACTAAAACGCTTCTC
>ERZ651776.269-NODE-269-length-76396-cov-20.952043_pt1 | contig 76396 bp, 65 predicted proteins | sample MGYA00514761_ERZ651776 | MGnify/ENA metagenome assembly ERZ651776 | reverse complement strand
ATTGTGTCGTGACTCTCGTTTGCGGCCTCACCGTGATCATCACCATGTGCCGCCATCATTTGTTTTACCTCTGCAGTAGACCCTGGAGCAGACAAAAATCCTGCACCAATACCAACAGCACCGAGCACCATCAATATGACAGCAAATAATTTAAGTTTATTAGGTAGCGTATAATTCATATCTAAGCTATTCTATTGTTCTTTTTGTTAGTGTGTTTGTTCGTTGTGGTTTTGTGCAGCCTCAGACTCATCTACAACCTCAGGTACTAAAAGCGCAGTTCCTTCTAATGTTGCTTTTAAGTTCATCACATGCTGGGTAATTTGCCAACGTTCTAACTCATTGGTCTGAGATGCATAAGATCCCATAGAGTTTAAGCCATACATCTGTACATGATACACACCACCTGGGGTAATTAATCTTCCAGGTGCAGCATAACTAGGAATTCCTAATATCTTTTCACGCTGCATTAAAATCCCATTTCCATCTCCTTTATCTCCGTGACAAACAGCACAGAAAATCGTGTACAAATTCTTACCAGCGTCTAAGTTTTTTTGAGTAACCTCTAATGGGTTTTTCAAATCTTTTTTGGCAGCATCTGAGCCTTTTGTTGTGTCTGGATAATCATAGGGAGCGTATCCTCTTGGTACGGTTCCCAAAACTGGTAACATTGCTTCTTGCCCTCCAGGAAAAACTTCGTACTCACCATAGGTTTCATATCCTACAGGCTCATACATGTTTGGCATATATTGGTAGCTAGGCTTGGTGTCGCCTCCGCAAGAAACCAATACTATCAATGCTATTAAAGCAATACTTATATGGAGTATCTTTTTCATATTAATGATCATCATCAGATTCTACTATACTAATTTCAACAGCTCCTGTGTCTTGCAAGAACTTAGACATTTTGTCTATATCATGGTGCGAAGCATCAACAGCCATTAAAAAATGGTCATCGGTTGTTCTTACATCAGGATTTTCTGCTTTTTTGAATGGCCATAACCTACTTCTCATATAAAAAGTAATCACCATTAAGTGGGCCGCAAAAAAGACCGTAAGCTCAAACATAATTGGTACAAAGGCAGGCATGTTTTCTAAGTAAGAAAAACTAGGTTTACCCCCAATATCTTGTGGCCAATCCTCAATCATGATGTAATTCATCATAGTGATGGAAACAGCCAAACCTACCAAACCATACATAAATGCAGTAATGGCCAATCTAGTTGGGGCTAAGCCCATAGCTTTGTCTAGTCCATGAACAGGAAAAGGACAATACACTTCTTCTATATGATACTTGGCAGCTTTCACTTTCTTAACGGCCAACATAAGCACGTCGTCATCGTTGTAAAGCGCCTGAATAACTTTATTTGCCATACTATTGATCCTTTTTAGTTTTAGACACTAAAGGGGTTACCTCGTAAAGTGGTTTCCCTGCATCTCTTAATTTCTTATACTTTTCTCCAGAAGATTTCAAAATAGTTTTCACTTCTGCCTGAGCAATTACCGGGAAGGTTCTTGCATACAAAAGGAATAATACAAAGAAGAATCCTATGGTTCCTATGAAAATACCAATATCTACGAATGTAGGAGAGAACATGGTCCAAGAAGACGGCAAGTAATCCCTGTGAAGAGAGGTTACAATAATCACAAAACGTTCAAACCACATTCCAATGTTTACTACAATAGAAATACCGAAGGAGAACATAATAGATGTTCTTAATCTTTTAGACCACATGAATTGTGGAGAGAAAACATTACAAGTCATCATGGCCCAATACGCCCAAGCATAAGGTCCTGTGGCCCTGTTTAAGAAAGCGTATTGCTCATACTCCACTCCAGAGTACCACGCCATAAATAACTCTGTAATATAAGCACAACCTACAATAGAACCTGTAATCATGATCACAATGTTCATGAGTTCAATATGCTGAACGGTAATATAAGCCTCTAGGTTAGACACTTTTCTCATAATAATAAGAAGGGTGTTTACCATGGCAAAACCAGAGAAAATTGCACCTGCAACAAAATATGGTGGGAAAATCGTGGTATGCCATCCTGGAATAACCGAAGTAGCAAAGTCAAAAGATACAATCGTGTGTACAGAAAGTACTAAAGGAGTTGCTAAACCAGCCAACACCAATGACACTTCTTCAAAGCGCTGCCAATCTTTAGCACGACCAGACCAACCAAAACTCAATAGGCTGTATATCTTTTTCTGGAATGGCTTTACTGCTCTATCGCGAATCATTGCAAAATCTGGTAATAAACCTGTCCACCAGAATACCAATGAAACAGATAAATAGGTAGAAATAGCAAATACGTCCCAAAGTAATGGCGAGTTAAAGTTTACCCATAAAGATCCAAATTGATTCGGAATAGGGAGTACCCAATAAGCCAACCATGGGCGACCCATGTGTATGATTGGGAATAAACCTGCTTGAATTACTGAGAAAATGGTCATGGCCTCTGCAGAACGGTTAATGGCCATACGCCATTTTTGCCTGAAGAGTAATAACACGGCTGAAATTAAGGTACCGGCATGGCCAATTCCTACCCACCAAACAAAGTTGGTAATATCCCAGGCCCAACCAACAGTCTTGTTCAGACCCCAGGTTCCAATCCCTGTAGAGACGGTGTAAATAATACAACCCAATCCCCATAAAAATGCTACTAGAGCAATTGAAAATGCGATCCACCATTGTTTGTTTGCAGTTCCCTCAACAGGAGCTACAATGTCTAAAGTTACATCGTGGTAACCTTTGTCTCCAACAACAAGTGGTTTTCGTATAGGTGCTTCGTAATGCGACGCCATAATTTATAGTATAGTTATGTTCCTTTATTGTGTGTTATGCTTCTGTTGTGTTACGTACTTTTACGTGATAGATTACATTAGGCTTGGTCCCAACATGTTCTAATAAATGATACATACGATCACTCTCTTTGAGTGTTGCCACCTTAGAATGCTTGTCATTAATATCTCCAAATGCCATTGCACCGTTTCCACAAGCTGCAGAGCAGGCGGTTTGGAATTCACCGTCTTTAATTTCACGACCATCTCTTTTAGCGTCTAGAATAGTTTTCTGTGTTTTTTGAATACACATAGAACATTTCTCCATAACACCACGAGAGCGAACGTTAACATCTGGGTTAATGACCATCTTACCAAGGTCATTGTTCATATGGTAGTCAAACTCGTCATTGTTATTGTACAAGAACCAGTTAAAACGCCTCACTTTATAAGGACAGTTGTTGGCACAGTAGCGGGTACCCACACAACGGTTGTATGCCATGTGGTTTTGACCTTGCCTAGAGTGCGACGTTGCAGCCACAGGACATACCGTCTCACATGGTGCATGGTTACAGTGCTGACACATAACAGGCTGGAAGGCCACTTGAGGATTGGCAGACGGATCTTCCAACTCTCCAAAACCTCCTAGTGAACCGTTGTCTCCAGTAAGTCCGTCAAAATTATCTTTCTTCTCATTATCTCCTTCAAAAGTGTCTTCTGAAGAATAGTATCTGTCAATACGCAACCAGTGCATATCCCTAGATTTTCTGATTTCTTCTTTACCCACTACAGGCACGTTGTTTTCTGCATGACATGCAATCACACAAGCCCCACATCCAGTACAGGCATTCAAATCAATAGACAGGTTAAAATGGTGTCCTATAGACCTGTCAAATGAATCCCATAAATCTACAGAAGTAGCCTCAACCTCCTGGTGGTCTAAAGACACCATAGGCTGTGGATTCCAATATTTTGCGTCTTTAGTATTAAAGACCTCTAGGGTTGTTTCTTTAATGATGTCACCACGTCCCATAAGGGTTTTGTGAAGTTGAACACAAGCAAACTCGTGCATACCTCCCTCTTTAGCAACAGAAACCTCCTGGGTTCTTGAAAAATCATTATACAAAGCAAAAGCATTAACCCCTACTTGCATTTCTTCTTTTAAGCCTGCTGTCTTTCCATAACCTAAGGCCAAACCAATGGTTCCTGGCGCCTGACCTGGCTGAATAATTACAGGTACCTGAGATAAGGTAGCTCCATTGACTGTGAGACTAATGTAGCTTCCATTTAATCCACCATTAGCCACATTCTCATTAACAAGACCAAAACTAGCCGCGTCTGCTTTTGAAACGGTAGCATAATTATCCCAAGATACCCTTGTGATAGGGTCTGGAAACTCTTGTAGCCAAGGGTTGTTGGCTTCTTGGCCGTCACCCATGCCAGTTTTAGCGTACAATACCAACTCCATTGTAGGAGCAGTTGCCGCTTTAAGCGCCTTAAGTTGTGCAGAAGCATCTATAGCAGAAACCATTTTGGTTGCCGCTGAAGCACCTACATACACACCATCATGAAGGGCCTTGTTCCATACAGAAGCGCCAAGAATAGTCGCCTCCCAATTGTTTTTAATATAGTCGTAATATGTACCTTCTATTCCAGTCCACTTCATTAGTGCTGTTTGGAATTGTCTGGTGTCAAATAATTCTTTAATAGTAGGCTGTGTAAGGCTATAATGTCCTTTTTTAACCGCTACATCTCCCCAAGATTCCAGGTAATGTGATGCAGCTCCAACCCACTGAACAGATGCAGTGGTTTCATTAGGCATGGTAGAAAAAGCCACCGTTGTGCCAACATTTGAAAGCGCTGCTTTAAATTCAGCTGCATTAGGTAAACTATACACAGGATTAACACCGTCTATCACCAATAACCCAACTCCACCAGCACTCATCTCTGCAACTAAAGACTGTAACGCCTTATCACTGCCACCGCGAACATAACGGGGTGCCTCCATATCGAAGGCAACACTTTCTAAAGAAGCGTTTAGATCCAATACCAAAGACTGGGCTTCTACACTGTCAATACCTGTTAATACCACAGCATTATCACCAGCTTTAACAACCGCTTTAGCAGCTGCTTTTACAGCAGCCATTATGTTTTCAGGAAGTGCTACTGACGTAGCTCCTGTTGTTACAATTTCGTATAGTGCGGCCAAAGCCTGAGCTTGTTGTGCTGAATTAGACGGCACTCTTTTGTCTGCAGCAGCACCTGAAAGCGTCATATTAGATTCAAACTGGAAATGCTGTGACATTTGGCCTGCACTTGGAATTCTGCCTTTGGCATAACCTGCGTCAAAACCACCACCTTGCCAATCCCCTAGGAAATCTGCACCAAAAGATACAATCACAGATGCTTTCTCTAAATGATAATCTGCCAAAGCCCTTTCTCCTGTCACTGCCTCAAAAGCGTCCAGTGCAGCAGATTCAGAAATAGCGTCATAAACCACATGAGAAACTTGATCCTGCCCTTGCGCAAATTCAGCTACTAATTTAGACATGCTTGGGCTTGCATAGGTAGGGGTAAGAAATACCACTTTCTTACCACTGGCTTTAGCATTTGCTAATGCAGATACAACTGCAGCGTCTAAGTCTGACCATTCAGAAGGAGCACCATTGAATAATGGCCCTTGTAAACGAGCACTGTCATACAATGACAATATAGAGGCCTGAACCCTTGCATTGGCCGTTCCTTTAACCTGAGCATCTTTATTGTTTTCTACTTTTATAGGCCTTCCTTCTCTTGTCTTTACAAGAATAGAAGCAAAGTCAAATCCATTGGCAATGGTGGTAGCATAAAAATTGGCTACACCAGGAATGATTTGCTCCGGCTGAACTACATAAGGAATAGACTTAATAACAGGACCCTCACAAGCAGCCAATGAAGCTGCTGCAGTACTAAATCCTACATACTTTAAGAAATCTCTTCTATTGGTATTGGAAGTAGCCAGGGTTTGTTTGTCAGATAAAAATTCCCCTGTAGGGATTTGCTCTACAAACTCGTTTTGTTTTAGCGTCTCAATCATGGCGTCGTTTGCAGAAAGCTCTGCTTCACTCTTCCAGTATTTTTTGTTTGATGACATAATATTATCTCTGTAATTAGCTTCTTTTTTTTCTAAATCTTAATTTCTAGTAGTGACACTTACCACATTCTAAACCACCCATTTGGGCCGCAGTAAGTTTGTCTACACCATACTTCTGTGAAAGTGCCTCGTGAATTTTGTCGTAGTAAGCATTTCCTTCTACCTTCACATTAGTCTCTCTGTGACAGTCAATACACCAACCCATAGTCAATGGACTGTACTGATACATGATCTCCATTTCCTCTACAGGACCATGACAAGTCTGACAAGCCACGCCAGCCACTGAAACGTGCTGCGAGTGATTGAAATAGGCAAAGTCTGGAAGGTTATGAATTCTAACCCATTCTACAGGCTGGCTCTCCCCAGTGTATTGCTGGGTCTCTTCATCCCATCCAACCGCTTTGTATAGCTTTTTAATCTCCTTGGTATAAAACTCGTTGGTATAACCATTCGCCAAATCATCTTGAGTTGGTCCTTCTGGGTTACCCTTATACTCGTATATAGATTTGTGGCAGTTCATACACACATTCAAAGAAGGTATTCCAGAGTGCTTAGACACTCTAGCAGACGAGTGACAGTAAGTACACTCAATTTTATTATCTCCAGCGTGAATTTTATGAGAGTAGTGTATAGGCTGTACCGGAGCATAACCTTGATCTACCCCAACTTGCATTAGGAAACCGTAAACATAATATGCACTTGAAAGCAATAAGAAAATTACAGTCACTAACACCAAGAATTGGTTCTTGGCAAAAGCCAACCATATTGGCATGCGCACCTCTTTCTCTTCCGTCTCGTAAACAACACCATTGGCCTCAGCAATGCTTCTCAGTGTTTTATTCACTAAATACAACATCATTACTAGCAAACCAAATACCAGCATTAATGCACCAAGAATCACTTCATTTGAAATTCCAGAAGCAGCTACTGGAGCAGCAGCAGTTGCAGCAACAGCTGCAGCAGCCGGAGCAGGAGCAGGTGCGTCTGTGTAGGCAAGAATATTGTCAATGTCTTCATTACTCAAAGTAGGGAAAGCAGTCATAGCCGCCTGATTGTACTCGTTGTAAATAGCCAAAGCACGCTCATCACCTGCCTTAATTAAACTGTTGTTGTTCTTAATCCAAGCATACAACCATTCTTTATCACCCTCGTACTTGGCCGTAACTCCAGCAAGAGCAGGTCCTGTCATTTTCCTGTTCAAGGCATGACACGCAGCACAGTTTTGATTGAATAATTGCTTCCCTTTAACAGGGTCACCAGAAGACTGGTCTTGAGCAGAAAGATTTTGAGGGACCAGTGTTAATGCCACTAGAAACAACCCTAGAAATGAAGAAACGAGATTGCGGTATGTCACCTTTTTCATATTATTAGATATTGTAATCTTCAGGTTTGGCACGATATTCACTATTTAAGAATAAAAAAGCAAGTATCGGCACAGTAAATTTGAGCACAAAAATACGACATAGAACTTATTTTATTAAGCCATTTCAGGGTAGATTTTTCTAATTTATAATTATTCTAAATAAGGTTTTTTTTTACACTTTATTTTGTAATAAGTTACCTTTGAAAAACACTTTTTCGTGAAACAAAATGAAACACAAATTCTTTTATATCCTTCCATTCTTATTATTTTTTACAGGATTTTCTTCAGCACAAGAGAAGCCTATTAAAATAGAAAAAGACAGTGTTGTGCTCAGCACTTCTGAAAAACATACAGCACTTTTAGAGGCTTATATAAACTACCAAAAAGCCAGGGGAGACTATCGCATCCAAATCTACTCAGGTCCACTAGACCAAACAGAAGCACTTTTAGAAAATCTAGATGAAAGCTTTGCCGAATGGCCAAAAAGCATAGATTTTGAATCGCCTAGCTTTAGGCTTAGAATTGGCTCATTTAAAACAAGGTTAGCGGCAGAGAGAAATCTCATTGCAGTGCGTAAAAAATATCCTGCCGCCGTTCTTTTAAAGCCTCAGCTTATAAAAAATAACTAGAGCGCACAGCTAGAAAAAGTGGTTTTAGCACTAACAAAAAAAAGAGCCCTTTGAAGGGCTCTTTTTTTTGTGCATCGGCCGTGAGGCCAGATTATTTTAATTTCTTCTTTACCGCTACTTCTTGGAAAGCTTCTACAATATCTAATTCTCTAATATCGTTGTAATTCTTTACTTGCAATCCACAGTCATAGCCTTTAGCTACCTCTTTGGCGTCGTCTTTGAAACGTTTTAAAGAAGATAGTGTTCCGGTGTATATAACCACTCCATCTCTGATCAAACGGATGTTTGAATTCCTAAAGATTTTACCAGTCAAGACCATAGAACCTGCAATAGTACCCACCTTAGAAATCTTAAAGGTCTCTCTGATCTCTGCAGTACCTGTAATCTCCTCTTTCATCTCTGGAGACAACATACCCTCCATAGCATCTTTGAGCTCATTAATAGCATCGTAGATAATAGAGTACATTCTAATGTCTATTTCTTCCTTATCTGCAATAGATCTGGCATTACCCATTGGACGTACATTAAATCCAATAATTATCGCATCTGATGCAGAAGCCAATAAGACGTCTGACTCTGTAATAGGCCCTACCCCTTTATGGATGATATTTACTTGTATCTCGTCTGTAGAGAGTTTCTGGAACGAATCTGTCAATGCTTCTACAGAACCATCCACATCTCCTTTCAAGATTACATTCAACTCCTTAAAGTCTCCAAGGGCAATACGCCTTCCAATCTCGTCTAAGGTAATGTGACGCTGGGTTCTCACAGACTGCTCTCTCATTAATTGAGAACGCTTGGTCGCAATTTGCTTGGCTTCACGTTCGTCTTCAAAGACATTGAATTTATCTCCGGCTTGTGGTGCACCATCTAATCCCAATACAGATATTGGTGTAGACGGTCCAGCCTCCATTATATTTTGCCCACGTTCATCTTGCATGGCTTTTACTTTACCACTACAAGTTCCCGCCAATACATAATCTCCTATCTTAAGGGTTCCTGCCTGTACCAATACGGTAGAAACATAGCCCCTTCCTTTATCTAAGAAAGCCTCTACTACTGTACCTACAGCACGTTTTTCTGGATTGGCCTTTAATTCTAAAAGCTCTGCTTCTAGCAAGACTTTTTCTAAAAGCTCTTTAATACCCAATCCTGTTTTAGCAGAAATATCGTGGGATTGTATCTTACCTCCCCAGTCTTCTACCAATAAATTCATCTGAGCCAGCCCTTCTTTAATCTTGTCTGGATTGGCAGCAGGTCTATCTATTTTGTTTATCGCAAATATAATGGGGACACCAGCAGCTTGTGCATGGCTAATAGCCTCTTTTGTTTGCGGCATAATGTCGTCGTCCGCAGCAACTACTATAATAGCAATATCTGTTACCTGAGCACCACGAGCACGCATGGCCGTAAAGGCTTCGTGACCAGGGGTATCTAAGAAGGCGATTTTTTGACCTCCGTCTAAAGTCACTCCATAGGCACCAATATGCTGGGTAATTCCACCACTCTCTCCTGCAATAACATTCTCTTTTCTAATATAATCTAACAGGGAAGTTTTACCGTGATCTACGTGACCCATTACCGTTACAATTGGCGCTCTTGTCACCAAATCTTCTGCAGCGTCTTCTACCTCAACAATTGCTTCTTCAATATCTGCCGTGACAAATTCCACCTGATACCCAAATTCGTCTGCAACAATAGATAATGTCTCTGCATCTAGACGCTGGTTCATGGTCACCATGATTCCAAGAGACATACAGGCAGAAATAATTTGCGTGGTAGACACATCCATCATAGTAGCTACTTCATTTGCCGTAACAAACTCAGTCACTTTTAAGATTTTGCTTTCCAATTCTTGCTGTTCTAAGTCTTTTTCCGTCTGCTCTCTGTGAGAATCACGTTTGTCTCGACGGTACTTAGCCCCTTTTCCTTTCTTAGATTTCCCTTGTAATTTCTCTAGGGTTTCTCGTACTTGCTTTTGTACTTCTTCTTCTGTAGGCTCTACCTTAGGGGCAGTACTTAAGCGTTGCCCAGCGGCTGCTTTGCCTCTAGGCCCCGTTCCTCTTTGTCTCGGAGCGGCTGCGGCTGCGGCTGCACCAGGACCTCCAGAAGGAGATACTATTCTTTTGCGTCTTTTCTTGTTGTCGTCATTGTTAGAAGAAGCCACTGGTTTCTTCTTAGGCTTATTAAATTGTGACAAATCTATTTTGTCGCCCATAATTTTGGGCCCACTCAATTTCTTATACTGCGTGGCAATAGATCCTGTGGACTGTTCCGCTTCTGCTAATGGCTGAGCTGCTGGAGTGGTCTCTGTAGCCGCTGGAGATACCTCTTTAGCTACTGGAACTTTAAGCGTTTCCTCTTTTATTTCTGCCTCAGCCTTGGCCGGTAAAACGGCCTCTTTTTGAGGCATTTCTGCAAGCGGGGCTTTTTCTATTGCTTTGGCTGCTGGCGCAGCCGATACTATTTTAAGTCCGGTAGCTTTAGGTGCTGCTACCTTAATTACTTCTTGCTTTGGTGCTGCTTTAGGGGCTGCTTCTTTAGGAGCAGCAACTGCTTCTTTTACTGCTTCTGGTGCAGGCACATCTTTTTTAGTTGGAGCATCTAGGTCAATCTTACCCACGGTCGTTGTTCCGGAAAGTGTTCCTTTTGCTTTAACCACCTCATTGGCTCTAGCCTCTCTGGCCAAACGCTTGTCTTCTTGCTCTTTTTCAAGCTCTACCCTAATAGCTTCCTTTTCTTTTCTCTTTTCTTCACCCACTTCCTTAGAAGCAACTTTCTTGCTCTTATCCGTTTGGAACTGATCTAAAAGAACCTGATGCACTTCTTCTGATATTTTAGTGGTAGGCCTTGCCTCAATAGCATGCCCATTAGCCGCTAGGTAGTCTACCGCTCTATCCAGTGAAATGTTTAATTCTCTTAGGACTTTATTAAGCCTAATGGTTGCATTCTCTGCCATAAAAAAAATTTGTGCTTACTAGTATTTTTCTGCTAATATAAATAATGAAATAGGTTCAAGGATGAAATCCTTTAATTATTTGTGTATTATCTTACTGCTTAACCTTCTAATTCTTCTTTAAGAATTCTAACAACATCTAAAATTGTTTCCTCTTCTAGATCTGTTCTCTTTGCCAGATCTTCTACATCTTGCTCTAATACCGCTCTCGCTGTATCCAAACCGATCTTAGACAATTCAGCAATAATCCATGCCTCTATTTCATCTGAGAATTCTGTCAATTCAACATCTTCCTCTACCCCTTCTCTAAATACGTCTATTTCATAACCAGTCAATTGACCCGCCAATCTAATGTTGTGTCCCCCACGACCAATAGCCTTAGAAACTTCTTCTGGCTTAAGGTACACTTGGGCAGTCATTTTTTCGTCGTCTAATTTTACAGAAGAGACCCTGGCTGGACTCAAAGCCCTTGTCACTAATAAGGTAGGGTTATTTGTCCAGTTAATCACGTCTATGTTCTCGTTGCCCAATTCTTTGACTATTCCGTGAATTCTAGATCCTTTCATACCCACACAGGCACCTACTGGATCTATACGATCGTCGTAAGAATCTACGGCTACTTTGGCCTTTTCTCCAGGGATACGAACCGCCTTTTTAATGGTGATTAAACCATCAAAAACTTCTGGAATTTCTTGAAAGAACAATTGCTCTAAAAACAGCGGAGAAGTCCTACTCATAATAATGGAAGGCTTGTTTCCTTTTAATTCTACACTTTCAATAATACCCCTAACATTGTCTCCTTTTCTAAAGAAATCTGCTGGAATTTGCTTGTCTTTCGGAAGGATAATTTCGTTTCCTTCGTCATCTAAAAGAATAATAGCCTGGTGTCTAATATGGTGCACCTCAGCGGTGTATATCTCTCCCTCTAAATCCTTAAATTGCTTGTAGATCGTGGTATTGTCATGCTCATGGATTTTGGCTATTAAATTTTGACGCAATGCCAAAATAGCCCTTCTACCCAAGTCAATTAACTTTACCTCTTCAGAAACATCTTCCCCTACTTCAAAATCCGGCTCAATCTTTCTAGCTTCAGTGATAGATATCTCCTCATTAGGGTCCATCACATCTATATCTTCTACTACTACTCTGTTTCTCCAAATCTCTAAATCCCCTTTGTCCGGGTTAATGATAATATCAAAATTATCATCTGATCCAAATTTCTTTTTTAAGGCACTCCTAAAAACCTCTTCTAAAATGGCCATTAGGGTTACTCTGTCAATAAACTTGTCATCTTTAAATTCTGAGAAAGATTCAATAAGTGCAATATTTTCCATCTTGCTATCTATTAAAATTTAAGGTTCACTTTTGCTTCTTTAATATCTGTAAAAGCAATTTCTTGTTCTTTAGTCACGGTTACTTTTCCTTTGCCTATTGGCTTGGGTTCTCTAGCTTTCCACTGCAATACTATGCCGTGGTCTAGAATTTGGATTAAATTCCCTTCTACCACTTCATTTTCGGTACGAACTGTTAAAGATCGCTGAAGGTTTTTTTTGTACTGTCTGGGCATTACCAAAGGAGTTGTAGCTCCTGCAGAGGCCACATCCAATCCAAAATCAATGGTCTCTTTATCTAAATTATGCTCAATAGCCCTACTCACATTCATGCAATCTTGAAGTGTCACACCAGTATCTCCATCTAAAACCACGGAGATTTTCTTGTCTGTTGTAACTTTAAAATCTATTAAAAATAGTGATGGATTTTCTTCCAACGCTGCATCTAATAAGGTCCTTACTTCTTTTTCGAACATAGATTTATGGGTAATAAAAGAGGGGACTTTTGGTCCCCTCTTATTCCTTTATCATTTAATCGCCACAAATATACAATATTTTAGGCATAATACAATAAAAAACCCAAAGCGAAAACTTTGGGTTTTTTTGTTGGTCTACAAGGACTCGAACCTTGAACGACTGTACCAAAAACAGCTGTGTTACCAATTACACCATAGACCACTACCGTATAAGAGGCTGCAAATTTAAAACAAAGTTTGTATTATCAAAACAAAACTTTTCTTTTTTTTCCAAAGACATTCGTCAGATGGCAATTTTCCGTTGCACACAGGCTTAAAAAGTGATTTTTTAGGGACCTAAAAGCTGTTAAAGCTTTCAAAATTTAAAGCCCGCATAAACATATTAATTAGTAATTTCGCTCTGTTACAAAAAACAAACACATGTTTTCAAAAGATTTTGACCTTTGGGACCGCCGTTTAGGATGGGTGGTTTTCTTTATAGCTTTGATCACTTATGCCCTCACTGTTGAACCTACGGGTAGCTTCTGGGATGCAGGGGAATACATAGCGACTTCAGCCAAACTTCAAATTGGGCATCCGCCAGGGGCGCCATTGCTTCAGATGATTGGGGCATTCTTTGCCATGTTTGCTTTGGAGCCTACAGAAATTGCCAGAATGGTCAATTATGTATCTGGTGTCTCTTCTGCATTCACCATTTTATTCATGTTTTGGACCACTACCAATTTACTTAGAAAATTGGTTGGAAAAACAACTGAATTGTCCAATTCACAAGCCATAGCTATTTTAGGAAGTGGGCTTGTTGGATCATTGGCATTTGCCTATTCTGACAGTTTTTGGTTTAATGCCGTTGAGACGGAAGTTTACGCCATGGCCAGTTTAATCATGGCATTATTGCTTTGGATGGGTTTAAAATGGACCGACAACTTGGATACAGACAGGGGAGATAAATGGCTTGTACTGATCTCTTTTATAGTGGGACTTACTTTTGGGATTCAATTCATGGGCTTTCTAGCCATTCCTTCCATAGGTTTACTTTATTACTTTAAAAAATACAAAACCACCACCGTAAAAAACTTTCTATTGGCCAATATCGCTGTAGTTGGCTTGTTAATGCTGGTCTATAAATTCTCTCTAACCTATGTACTAAAAGCGTTTGGTTGGTCTGAAGTGTTTTTTGTAAACAATTTTGGATTGCCTTTTAATTCTGGCTCCATCATAATGGCTGGAGTATTTGTGGGTGCTTTTTATTACGCTTTAAAGTTTACAAGATCAAAGCAAATGGTCGCTGCCAATACCATAGTGCTTTCTTTAATGTTTCTGATTTTAGGCTTTTCTTCTTGGCTTATGCTACCCATTAGGGCAAACGCTGGGGTGGTCATTAATGAGAATGATCCTTCAGACGCTCGTTCCCTATTGGCTTATTACAACAGAGAACAATACCCGGGTGTAGACAGTCCAGTCTATGGCGCTTACTACTCCAACGCATTTAGTACTGCAAGTATTGAAAAAGACGACAAACCTAAATATGAAAAAGATTACGCCACAGGGAAATATGTGATAGTGAATCATTTTCAAGGAGCGCTACAAGGATCAGACCCTGCACATGAGGGCTTATTACCCAGGATGTGGAGCGAACAAAACGCTGAAAATTATATGCGCTATTTTGGACCGCTGAAATTTAGTATTAAAAGAGATTATTTAGGCAATAAAGAATTGACCTCTACCGTGGGGCAATTTAAAAATGGCTTAGAAAAAGGAGAGATTGATGTAGAACAATACATTTCTTTTTTAAGAGAATTTAGAGACTATATAGACGTTATTCCACCGACCCTAATGGATAATATTAATTATATGTTTTCTTTCCAATTCAATTATATGTATTGGCGTTATTTTATGTGGAATTTCACAGGAAAACAAGACGACATACAGGGACGTTATGACAATCACGGGAACTGGCTTAGTGGCATTTCTTTTATAGACAGTCCTAGATTGGGAAGCCAAGAGAATTTACCTGCTGATCTTTTAAACAATAAGGGAAGAAATACCTATTTTTTCCTGCCTTTACTGCTGGGCATTATTGGCATACTGTTCCAGCTTAAAAAAGACAAAAAACAATTTTGGACCTTGTTTGTGTTCTTTATGTTTACAGGTCTGGCCATACAATTTTACACCAACCCTTCTATTTTTCAACCCAGAGAGCGCGACTACTCGCTGGTAGGCTCATTTTATATTTTTGCCCTTTGGATTGGTTTAGGGGTGTACGGGCTGTTTAACGAATTATCTTCGTTCACTAAAAAGGCCTGGCTTTCCCCAGCCGTGGTTGGATTGTGTTTTTTAGCGGTACCTGCGCTTATGGGATTCCAAAACTGGGACGACCACGATAGGTCTAACAGAAAAACGGCACAGAGTTCGGCCAAAGCTTATCTGAACTCTACCCAAAAAGATAGTGGTGCCATATTATTTACCATTGGAGACAACGACACTTTTCCACTCTGGTACGCCCAAGAAATTGAGGGATACAGAACAGATGTTAGGGTCATTAACACCAGCCTTTTTGCAACAGATTGGTATATAGATCAAATGAAGAGAAAGGCATATGAAAGTGATCCCATACCTTCTCAACTCACCCACGATCTGTACCACTATGGCAATAGAGATGCCATTTATTTCCAAGAAGTAACAGACAAACGATGGGACATTAAGGACTTTTTAAATTGGGTGGGCAGCGACAAGCCCCAAACAAAATTTAAATACCTCTTAGGAGCACAAGGTGCAGACTTGAGTCAGTACTCTGAAAGCAACCTAGATATTGTGTACTACCCAACAAATAAAATCAGGGTTCCTGTAAACAAAGAAAATGTATTGGCCAGTGGCCTGGTGAAAGCCAAAGACAGCGCCTTAATTGTAGATTATATAGACATTGACCTGCCTAAATCTGCCCTACCAAAAAACAGGTTACTCATGCTGGATCTTTTGGCCAATAATGATTGGAAAAGGCCCCTCTACTTTTCAGGAGGAAGTTTTGAAGCTGGAGAGTATTTGTGGATGAAAGACTACCTCCAATTAGATGGTTTGGCCTATAAATTGGTCCCTATTAAAACCAAATACGAAAGTGTTTTTGAAATGGGTAGAATAGACACTGAGACCATGACAGACATAGTGAAAAGTTGGGAATGGGGAAATTCAGGTGATCCAGAAGTTTATATTGACACCCAAACAAGGGTGCAAGGATTGTCTTTTAGAAGCAACCTTGCCAGACTAACAGAAACCCTGATTGGAGAAAATAAATTGAGTGAGGCTAAAGAGATTTTAGATATTGGCATGAAAAACATGCCTCTAAAAGGTTTTGATTACTACAACTTTGTGGTCCCATTTATTGAGGGTTATTACGCTGTAGGAGCCCCCGAAGAAGCGAGGGGTATTTTTCAAGATCTCAAAAATATTTACCAAGACCACTTGAATTATTATGCGGCAATGGATATTACTGATCAGTATAACAGCATTCAAAATATTATTGAAAACTTGGAGGGTTACCGAAGGATCTTAGACGTGTTGTCCATAGGAGACAGTCCTGAAATTACCCAAGAAGAAAGGCTTGAATTTGAGGTATTTATGGACAAGTTCTCTCATTTCTACGAGGGAGCTGAAGAAGAAAATAACCGCTTTGAAGCAGCGCATTCCAACGAAACCATTCTATTAGATAGTTTGCTAGAATAGCACCGTATTAGTCCACTAAAATTGTGAGGGATTTAGGCGTATTCTTCTATAATACCCATAAGGGTTACAGCATCTTGTTCTCCGCTTTGGCGCCAAACCATCTCACCACCTTTGTACACCATTAGTGTAGGCAATGTAGTGACCCTTAAAGCGGCTGCTAAATCTTTGTTTTTGTCTGCATCTATTTTAATGACCTTTCCTTTGTCTCCAATAGCAGCAGCAACACTTCTAAGCACGTCGTGCATAGACTGTGAAGACGCATCCCAATCTGCATAAAAATCTATAAGGACTGGAACATTTAAGTCTATTAATTCGCCAAATTTTGACATAGCATTTATTTATAATACAATCAAATGTAATAAAAAAACCTAAAACACCACTTAAACCGACTTTTTTAGGGTAATCACCGTGATTTCTGGCCATATACCTACCCTTCCAGGGTAGCCCAAGAACCCAAAGCCCCTATTGACATTAATGTATTGGCCCAGCTCTTTGTATATTCCTGCCCATTGCTTGTACCGCCATTTTACAGGACTCCATTTAATCCATCCTGGAATTTCAATCCCAAATTGCATTCCATGGGTATGACCGCTCAAGGTTAAATGAAAATGCTGTGCATGAGGAATGACCTCTGCCTCCCAATGGGAAGGGTCGTGTGACAACAATATCTTAAAATCGTTTTCTTTAATCTCAGCAATAGCCTTATTGAGGTCTCCCGCTTTCTTAAAGCCTCCTTTTCCCCAATTCTCCACCCCTACAATGGCTATTTTCTCTCCATTTCTCTCAATGTATTTGTGCTCATTCAAAAGGAGCTTAAAGCCCATTTCTTGCTGAATTTCTTTGAGCCTATTTAGATTGGCCTCCTTAGCTTCTGGAGAAGTCCAGGAAACATAGTCTCCATAATCATGATTCCCCAATACAGAAAATACCCCGTCTTTGGCTTTCAACTTTGAAAAAGCAGACATCCATGGTTCCATCTCACTGGCCGTATTATTGACAAGATCTCCTGTAAAAAAAAGAACGTCTGATTGCTGTTGGTTAATCAGATCAATTCCGTAAGCTATTTTTTCTGCATTGTCAAAACTACCCGAGTGAATATCTGAAATTTGGCTGATCTTGTAGCCGTCAAAAGCCTCAGGTAAATCTTCAAAAGTAAGGACGTATTCCAGTACCTTGTAACGGTATTTTCCTCGGAACATTCCATAAAGTAAGGCCCCAAAAGGTAGGGCGGCAATACCCAAGGCTAAGGCACTAATAAAACGTCTTCTCGAAGGAATAACCACAGCTCGCTCCCAATGAAATAACTTCACTATTCCAGCCCACATAAATCTAAAAATATCTTCAAATAGTAAAAAAATAACTACTGCGATACTAAATAAAAACCAACTACCCACTAACCCCATTGCATAGGACTTATAAGGATTCGACACCCTAAATTCCACGGGGGAAAAAGCAAAATGGAAGAGAAAAAATGCGAGTACTAAAAGGGCAGAAATAACATAGAAACCTGAGAACAAAGGGCTTTTAAAGACGGTTTTAAAGGCATAATAGCAGTACCAGGCAAAACCCACATAAAAAAGCACAAAAAACAACCAACGCATATTTTTTTTTAAACAAAGATAAGACTTTAGTAAGGACTATTGATTAGGGACAATACGTCTTTAACCCGATTTTCTTGGGTGGTAAATCTATGGGTGTCTGACAGTAGCGAAGCACTATACATAGACACTTTGGGCGAATGATCCAACACTTTTTCTGTAGCCACACCAGACATATGAATGGCTTTAAAGCCTGCTTTCTTAAAAATAAGAGCATTTTGAGCAGTCACACCACTTCCGGGCATAATTTCTACCCCAGTATTCATTGCTTTTAAATCTTTTAATTGATCCAAACCGTCTAAGGCTTTTGAAGCAGCTCCGGAAGTTAGTACTGTATGAACTCCTATTTCAGATAATTTCAAGAGCGTTTCTTTTGGGTCTAACACCCAGTCAAAAGCCCTGTGAAAAGTAAATTTCATTCCAGAGGCTGCTGCAACCAAAGCAGCGGTCCTGGCCACATCTAAACTACCCTCTGCTGCTAAAATTCCTGAAACAACACCTTCAAAACCCAGTTCCTTGCATTTCGCTATGTCTTCCAGCATACTATTAAACTCTCCCGATGTGTAAGAAAAATCGCCTCCCCTTGGACGAATCAAAACCCTAGTGGGCAGTGAAATAATTTTAGTATACTCTTTTAGGAGGCCTATGGAAGGTGTAAGCCCACCAAGCGCCAAGCCAGTACAAAACTCAATTCTGTGAGCACCTGCACTTTGGGCAGCTAAAGCTGAGTCTAACGAGTTACAACAAACTTCTAAAATCATAATTGATACAAATATAAGCGAAACGTTTCCATTAAAATCTGTATTTTTAAATCCACAAATAAAACGAAATGAGATACCTATATATTGTATTGGGATGTGCCGCATTTATTGGCCTAATAAAATATTGGATTCCTATGGTAGACCGCATTATTCTATGGATAGAGCGTTTGTGGTCCAAATTGTTTCGTTCCTAAACCAACCGACCAAATGCAAAGAAGAAAATTCCTCCAAGCTGCAGGACTGAGTGCAACAGCACTAGTCGCCCAGCCGCTACTAGCCAAAGAAAGCAAGAAAAGCACCAAACGCAGTGATGCAATAAAACCGCTGACCATCTGTACTTGGAACTTTCACCGCGCAACTGCTAAGTCATGGGAAGTAATCTCTAATGGGGGTACTGCTTTAGATGCAGTAGAACAAGGGGTCATGGTAGAAGAGTCCGATTTATCTAATCAGACCGTTGGAAAAGGCGGAAGACCAGACAGGGATGGAGAAGTAACTCTAGACGCTTGTATTATGGATGCCGAGGGAAACTGCGGATCAGTGGTCTATTTACAAAATATTGCCCACCCTATCAATGTGGCTAGAAAGGTAATGGAAGAAACGCCCCACGTGATGTTAGCTGGGAAGGGAGCCGAACAGTTCGCCTATGAAATGGGTTTTAAAAAAGACAATTTACTCACGCCCCAATCAAAAGCTGAATGGGAAACTTGGAAAATAACCTCCCAATACAAACCCATTATAAATATTGAAAATCACGACACTATAGGCATGCTGGCCATAGACAAAAACGGAGACCTCTCTGGCGCTTGTACTACATCCGGTATGGCTTACAAAATGGCTGGTCGTGTTGGTGATTCCCCCATTATTGGCGCCGGACTATTTGTAGACAATGAAATAGGTGCTGCAACTGCTACTGGGGTGGGAGAAGAAGTGGTAAAATCAGTGGGTAGTTTTTTAATCGTAGAACTCATGAGACAAGGGTTTAGCCCTCAAAAAGCCTGTGAAGAAGCGGTGGGCCGCATTGTGAAAAAAAATCCTGAATACGCCAACTTTCAAGTGGGCTTTATCGCTTTAAACAAAGCGGGAGAAACGGGCGCATTCTGTATTCAACCAGGATTCTCTTACAGTTATTACGACCATTTTGGCCAAGAAAACAGACCGGCTACTTCTTATATTTAATGTATCATTGTGTGCGTAAAAACGCACCCTAAAATGGACTTTAACATAGAGTCCTCAATAATTTTTTTAGAATGTCCAAAAAAAGACTTTTCCTCTTAGACGCCTATGCTTTAATATTTAGAGGCTATTACGCACTGATTAAAAATCCAAGAATTAACTCTAAAGGGGAAGACACCTCTGCCATCATGGGGTTCATGAATTCTTTATTCGATGTAATTAAAAGAGAGCAACCAGACCATTTAGCGGTATGCTTTGACAAAGGCGGCAGTAGTGAACGCACCGAGTTATTTCCAGCATACAAAGCCAATAGATTAGAGACGCCAGATGCTATTAGACTCGCAGTGCCTTATATTCAAGAAATTCTAAGGGCCATGCACATCCCAGTTGTCGTTTTAGAAGGCTTAGAAGCAGACGACATTATTGGTACGCTAGCCAAACAGGCAGAAAAAGAAGACTACCAGGTCTTTATGGTCACCCCGGACAAAGACTTTGGTCAATTGGTGTCTGAAAATATTTTCATGTATCGTCCCGCAAGGATGGGGAATGGAATTGAAATTTGGGGGATTCCTGAGATTCAAAAAAGATTTGGTGTAGAAAGGCCTGAACAAGTCATAGACTATTTAGGCATGATGGGAGACGCCAGTGACAATATACCAGGACTTCCAGGCGTAGGAGAAAAAACAGCCAAAAAGTTTTTGGCAGATTTTGGAAGCATGGAAAACCTTTTGGCCAACACAGATCAGCTCAAAGGGAAAATGAAAGAAAAAGTTTCTGAAAACGCTGCACTCGGTTTACTGTCAAAAAAATTAGCCACCATTAATATTCATTGTGACGTTACTTTTAATGCAGCCGCTTATGAGCTCTCCACACCAGATAGCGAAAAGGTTCAGGCCATTTTTGAGAAACTGGAATTTAGAAGGCTTACGGAGCAATTTCTTAGGTTGTTTTTCGCACCCAAAGAAACCCCAAACAATCCAGAGGCCAACAGTCAGAAAAAGGCAGAAGCTACTAGCGCTGGAAGTGGGCAATTTGGGCTTTTTGACACCGCTGAGAACAGCACAGATGGCGTACAAATATTCAGCTCAAGAAAAACCATAAATGAAGTTTCCCACCACTATCAATTGGTAAGCCCAGGACTGGGCATGAAACTATTTACCCAAAAACTATTGCAACAACCTCAGGTGTGTTTTGACACAGAAACAACCAGCCTAGATCCTTTAGAAGCGAACCTTGTTGGTCTGGCATTTAGCTGGGAGGCCCATAAAGGATTCTACATATCCCTTCCTGAAGACCAGGAGGAAACAAGTGAAATCTTATCTGAACTCAAAGCATTTTTCCAGCACGAAGGCATTGAAAAGGTAGGGCAAAATCTAAAATATGACCTTAAGGTACTCCACCGTTATGGCATTGAAGTAAAAGGCCCTTGTTTTGACACTATGTTGGCCCATTACCTCATCAATCCAGACATGAGACACAACCTAAGCGTTCTGAGCGAAACTTACTTAAACTACACGCCCATAGCTATTGAGACGTTAATAGGAAAAGGAAAACAAAAAATAAGTATGAGAGAAGTGGCGCTTGATCAGCAAGTAGCCTATGCGGTAGAAGACGCAGACCTTTGCTTTCAGTTGGCACAACAATTCAAAACAGAATTGGCGGCTGCAGGAAATGAGTCTCTTTTCGTAGACATGGAGGCACCCTTGTTAAGGGTATTGGCGGGTATGGAATTAGAAGGCATTAACCTAGATGTGGCCTTTCTAAACGAACTATCTGTAACCTTAGACAAGGATATTCTCCAATTAGAAAAAGACATTTATGAGGCCGCAGGAGAAACCTTTAATATTGCTTCTCCAAAACAATTGGGCGACATTCTTTTTGGAAAAATGCAGTTGGTAGAAAAACCAAAAAAAACCAAGACAGGGCAATACTCTACCGCAGAAGATGTACTGTCTTATTTGGCCAAAGAACACAAAATAATTGCCGATGTTTTAGCATACAGAGGGCTTGCTAAGCTGAAAAGCACCTATGTAGACGCACTACCGCTCCAAGTGTCTGCTCAAACAGGAAGGGTACACACAGACTATATGCAAACGGTAGCCGCAACGGGAAGATTGAGCAGCAACAATCCAAATTTACAGAACATTCCTATCAGAACAGAAAGGGGAAAACAGATCAGAAAAGCCTTTATTCCAAGAGATCAAGAGCACCTATTATTGGCAGCAGATTACTCTCAAATAGAATTAAGGATCATAGCGGCACTCAGTGAAGAAGACAATATGATCGCTGCCTTTAAAGAAGGCGCAGACATACATGCTGCCACTGCAGCAAAAGTATTTAATGTGCCTCTAGAATCCGTAAGTAGGGAGCAGCGAAGCCATGCCAAAACCGTTAATTTTGGTATTATCTATGGTGTATCTGCCTTTGGACTCAGCAACCAAACAGATTTGAGCAGGGCAGAATCAAAAGCACTCATAGACACCTATTACGAAAGTTATCCAAAGCTCAAGGCCTATATGAATAGTCAAGTAAATTTTGCCAGAGAAAATGGTTATGTGGAAACAGTATTAGGACGTAGAAGGTATTTAAAAGACATTAACGCCAACAATGCCATAGTAAGAGGTGCAGCAGAGCGAAATGCAGTGAATGCGCCTATTCAGGGAAGTGCCGCAGATATTATAAAGTTGGCTATGATAGCCGTTCAAAAGGCACTAGACGACCAAAAGTTACGAACAAAAATGCTTCTACAAGTACATGATGAATTGGTCTTTGATGTGTACAAACCAGAGCTAGAACAAGTCAAAGCACTTGTTAAATCTGCCATGGAAAACGCGTTTACGCTCACCGTCCCTTTAGACGTAGAATTAGGGGTAGGTGAAAACTGGCTAGAAGCCCACTAAAAAAGTGACCAAACACCGGCTAACTAAGTCACCGTTTATGGTGAATAATTTATCTGGCAAACCTGTAAGTAGCTTTAATTAAAAAAGTGTTTTCTAATTTTTGATTTAGGATCTGATCCCTAAGACTGAAACCCAATCCATCCATTGGATTGGCAAAACCTGTAGCCCCCTGTGACCAAACCAAAAACAGTTCAGATCCAGGAATATACTCCCAACGCATCACGAGATTAGACCTAAATTGAACAAAAGAAAAGTCAGGATCTGAAAACGAAAAATCGCTAGAACCGTCTCTATCCTGATCTACAAAGTAACTGCCATTTTCTTTTTTCAATTGCTGTGCGTCATAAAAAGCCACTCGGTCATCTAAGCGTTTGGCTGCAGCATTAGTCACATAATTAAAATCTGAATAGACGCCATTGGCAATAAAAGGCTGTCCGTAATACTGAATGGTTAAGTTTGGATTAATCGTATAATTCAAACGCATAGAAGTCACAAAAGACGTCTGGTCAATAGCCGCTGTAATATAATAAGGAAGGCCATTGGCCAGACCTTGAGTGACATACTGCGTTCTGGATGGGTTTACCTCATACTCCAGCTCCAAAGACATACTCAAGGCATCTAAAGGTTGGTAGGTGAGGTCTACCCCATATCGATCCAAAGAAAAATTATTGTCCTGCGCCTGGCTCTTCACAAAACCAGCTCCAACAGCCAGTTTTTTACGATCGTCCGAACCCACAGAGAAAAACATAAAATTTTCCTCAGAAAAACGCCACCTGGGCCCTCCCCTTAAAAATGCATTGATATTAATTAGGGGCTTGTGGGTAAGGCCCATCTCAAAATTCCAGTTATTAATAGTATTAACTTCCCCCCTAAAATCATACTGAAGGCGGTTGTTATTTCCTTGAAAATCATAAGTACTGCTCTGAGAAAAACGAAGGGAGGCACTCCTGTACCATGAGGTAGGATCTAAAAATTGGGCCCTTAAATTCGCAAACTGCCTAATGAGGTCTGTTTCCCTTAAAAATCCCACATCGTTGAGTTCTAATTCAGGAGAACGCCAATTCCCCCCCATACTGTATTGCCAAAGACCCGCTCCTTTTCCAAAAACCAACTTACCCCCTGTCCCTGTCATACTGGTTTTAGTAGGATCTAAGCTAACATGCGTAGCGTCTGAACGCTGGAACATATGCACAATACTTTCCTGGGTTTCTTTAATGGCTTCTGGAGTGCCTTGCACCCTAGAACCAATCACATTCCCTTCTATGTAATAAGTACGGTCTTTCCATTGGTGCAAAAAATCAATTCCACCTGTATAGGCTGCTTTGTGTAAAGAAACTGCCAATGGATCTGATTGCCTGTTGGTGGCCGTAAAAATAGCCCCCAAGAAAGACATGCGGTTGTTAAAATCTTTCTGTGCACGCCCCACCAAATAATTGGTCATGGGCTCCACCAAAGTCTCTGTTCTTTGTCCATTGAGGTCGGATTGCGCATACATTCCACTAGTCACACTCTCTAAAAGACCCAAAGACCAACCGTTTTTAGTCTTACCAGAAAACTTAGCGGCCCCCAAAATAGTAGTATTGTTTGGCCTTTTAATATGGCCCCCTTCGGGCGCCGATGCCCCCAACTGTGGACTTCTGCCAATCCTTCTAGAATAGAACAAATTGTCGTTTCCGTTGGCAAACCTAAAATCAAAAATATTTTTATTCTCTACAAAAAATGGCCGCTGTTCTCTAAAAAAGATTTGAAAACCATCTAAGGCTATGGCCCCAGGATCTGCCTCCACCTGACCAAAATCTGGATTCACCGTAAGGTCTAAAGTCAGGTCATTGGTAATACCAATTTTGGCATCTAAACCTACATTGAGCTTAGGATCCTTACCATCTCTGAAAGGATTGCCGCTTTGGGCCTGATAAGTGTCGTATTGGCCCACAGTAAAAGGTTGAATTTCCAACTGCCTTTGTGGCTCAATATCTATCAGTCCCCTTAGGGTCCCAAATTCACTGACCATCCCTGCAGCATTTTGTGGAATTCTATCCCAAGCAGAACGCTCTTGCGCTCTAAATAACATTCTGGAAAGTTGTAAGCCCCAAAACTGTTCTTTGGCATTTCCAAATTTTAATTGACTGAAGGGAATCTTCATTTCTGCCGTCCAACCCAGCTCATCAATATGAGTGGCCACGTACCAGATAGGGTTCCATGAGTCGTCCCAATTGTTGCCATTTTCAGAGACAAACTCATCTCCTTTTACCCCTGCGGCAGTGACAGAAAAGGCAAAAGCAGTTCGCTTGTCTAAATAACTATCCAATATAAAAGCTACTCGGTCTCCCTGAAAGCCATCTCGCCTAGACAAACGCTTTTCTATTTTATCAGGTTCAGTGTCAAAACAACGCACCGCTACATAAAGGTATTTAGAATCATAGGTAATTTTAAATTGTGTTTCTTGGGCTGGAGAAGTATTCTCATCGGGCATTTGTTCTATAAAATCTCCTGTCCATGGAACAATATCCCAAATAGATTCTTTAATAATACCATCAATACTAGGCGCTTCATTTTTTGGTAGTCGCTGAGTTGTATAGGTCTTCTGATCATATTTAGACGGCCTTAGCGTGTCAGAAACTGTAGTATCTTCCTGAGAATAGACAAAGAAATTAGTTACAAAAAAAAGAACAGTAAGGTATTTAAAGCGCATAAATATAGGGTGGAATAAGTGGCAAAAATACCTTGCTCAATTGTAACATGAGCCACTCACAGGAGTTTTAACATTTCCTTATGAGTTCAAAAAACAAAAAAAATGAACTTTATACGAAAATAATCAAAAAACAGCATTTGGAATTCAACTAATTAGTTGTACATTTGCAGCCCGATTATCGGGATTATAGTGTTTAATCAATAAAAATATTAGTGTGGACACATTAAGTTACAAAACTGTTTCAGCTAACAAAGCTACAGTTAACAAACAGTGGGTACTGGTAGATGCAGAAGGACAAACTTTAGGACGTTTGGCTTCTAAAATAGCTATTATGCTTAGAGGTAAAAACAAACCTAACTACACCCCTCACGTAGATTGCGGGGACAACGTTATAGTTATAAATGCGGAGAAAGTTACCATGACTGGTAATAAGATGCAGACTAAAACTTACATCAGACACACTGGTTATCCAGGAGGTCAGCGTTCTCTTACTGCTAGTGAATTACTAGCGAAAAAGCCTATTGGTCTTGTTGAGAAAGCAGTGAAAGGAATGTTACCTAAAAACAAACTAGGTGCGGATCTTTACAGAAATTTAAAAGTATACGAAGGTACAGCGCACGGTCAAGAGGCGCAAAAACCTGTAGTAATAAACTTAGAATCATTTTAGCAATGGAAGTAATTCACAAAATAGGAAGAAGAAAAACAGCGGTTGCTCGTGTATACCTAACACCAGGAAACGGTAAAGTTACGATCAATAAAAGAGATCTAGAGAACTACTTTCCAACTGCTACCTTACAGTACAAAGTACAACAGCCTTTCGCCCTTACAGGAACAGAAGGAACTTATGACGTAAAAGTGAATGTGTATGGCGGTGGTATCACTGGTCAAGCTGAAGCAGTACGCTTAGGGATTTCTAGAGCGTTGTGTGATATTGACGTAGAAAACAGGTTAACACTTAAGCCAGAAGGTCTTTTAACAAGAGATCCAAGAATGGTAGAGCGTAAGAAATTCGGACAGAAGAAAGCCCGTAAGAAATTCCAATTCTCTAAACGTTAATCGTTTAAACTATAAAATTAAGGCCTTATTCGTAGGGCCTTTATATGTTCTTAAAAGTATCCTCCCATCTTGGGAGGTCTTTATTATAAATAAGTTGTTATCTGGATACACCAGAAACTAGTTTAGCATCTAAATGTTACGCAGTAGCATTGCTAATCCAACAGAAAGTAAACTAAGTAAAAATGGCAAACAAAATTGAAGTTAAAGACCTATTAGAGGCTGGGGTGCATTTCGGTCACCTTACAAGAAAATGGAATCCAAGCATGGCTCCTTACATCTACATGGAGCGTAATGGTATTCACGTAATTAACCTTTACAAAACTGCTGCAAAAATTGAAGAAGCTAACGAAGCATTAAAGAAAATTGCTGCCTCTGGTAGAAAAATTCTTTTCGTAGCGACTAAAAAACAAGCAAAAGACATCGTGGCTGAAAAAGCGGCTAATGTAAACATGCCTTACATCACAGAAAGATGGCCAGGCGGTATGTTAACCAACTTTATAACGATCCGTAAAGCTGTGAAGAAAATGGCTACAATTGATCGCATGAAAAAAGATGGTACCTTTTTAACCCTTTCTAAGAAAGAGCGTTTACAGGTAGATCGTTTAAGAGCAAAATTGGAGAAAAACTTAGGTTCTATATCTGACATGACTCGTTTGCCTGGTGCTTTATTTGTTGTAGACACCATGAGAGAGCATATTGCTGTGAAAGAAGCTTTAAAGCTTAACATTCCAATCTTTGCCATGGTAGACACCAACTCAGATCCAAAACAAATAGACTACGTGATCCCATCTAACGATGACGCGTCTAAATCTATCGAAGCAATTTTAGCCCATGTTACTGGTGCTGTTGCAGAAGGATTATCAGAAAGAAAATCAGAAAAAACTGCTGAAAAAGAAGGTGCCTCTGACGCACAAGAAGCAGCTCCAAAAGCTGAGGCAGCTCCAAAAGCTGAAGCAGCTCCAAAAGCTGAGGCAGCTCCAAAAGCTGAAGCAGCTCCAAAAGCTGAAGCAGCTCCAAAAGCTGAGGCAGCTCCAGCAGATGACTTAAACAGCAAGACTGTTGCTGAATTAAAAGAAATGGCTACTGCAAAAGGTGTAGAAGGTATTTCTAGTATGAAGAAAGCAGATTTAGTAGCTGCATTAAGTTAATATAAAGTAAATCAAAATAACATGGCAAATATTACTGCTGCAGAAGTAAACAAATTAAGACAAACTACCGGTGCCGGTATGATGGACTGTAAGAAAGCCTTAGTGGAAGCTGAGGGTAACTTTGATACAGCTATTGAAATATTACGCAAAAAAGGACAAAAAGTAGCTGCCAATAGAGCAGACAGAGATTCTAGTGAAGGTGCTGCAATTGCAGTGTTAAATTCAGACAATACACAAGGAGTTGCCATTTCTTTAAATTGCGAAACTGACTTCGTTGCTAAAAATGATTCTTTTGTAGCCTTGGCTACAGAATTGGCTTCTTTAGCCCTGAATTTTGACACCAAAGAAGCTTTCTTAGGAGCTGATTTCAAAGGAATGTCTGTTCAAGAAAAATTGACTGAGCAAACTGGTGTTATTGGTGAAAAAATAGAAATTGGCGGATTTGAGAAATTAAGTGCTGCATTCGTAGGAAGCTACATTCACGCAGGAAACAAAATTGCTACTTTAGTAGGTTTGTCTGCTGCACCAGCCGGAGCAGATGTGATCGCTAGAGATGTGGCTATGCAGGCTGCTGCAATGAATCCAGTTGCTTTAAATGAAAGTGGTGTAGACCAATCCATTATTGACAAAGAAATTGAAATTGCAAAAGACCAATTGCGTCAAGAAGGTAAACCAGAGGCTATGTTAGACAATATTGCCAAAGGAAAAATCACTAGATTTATGAAAGACAATACTTTAGTCAATCAAGAATTTATTAAAGATTCTAAAATGAGTGTAGCGCAGTATGTAAAAACTGCAGACGCAACTCTTGAAGTAGTTTCTTTTGCTCGTGTAGCATTAGGATAATCCCTACTCAAATAACATTAAAAAAACCCGCGTTCTTCGAACGCGGGTTTTTTTTTGAATCTCATTACACACATAATCGCTATGCCTAAATAAATTTGATTATTTTTGTGAAAAGAAATTCCCCTAAAAAATGCCATACAAAAGAATTTTACTGAAATTAAGCGGAGAAGCCCTCATGGGAGATAGGCAATACGGAATAGATCCAAAGCGTATTGCAGATTACGCTCAAGAGATCAAAGCGGTTGTAGAAAAGGGCATTGAAGTGGCCATTGTTATTGGCGGAGGTAATATTTTTAGAGGTTTGGCAGCAGCCAGCAACGGGATGGATCGGGTTCAAGGAGACCATATGGGTATGCTTGCCACTGTCATAAACGGACTGGCCTTACAAAGTGCTTTAGAAGAAATAGCCGTTCAAACACGCCTGCAATCTGCCATTCAGATTAATGAAGTAGCGGAGCCTTTTATTAGAAGACGCGCTATGAGACACCTAGAAAAAGGTCGTGTAGTTATTTTTGGTGGAGGTACTGGAAATCCATATTTCACCACAGATTCTGCAGCAGTGCTTAGGGCTATAGAGATAGAAGCAGACGTTATTATCAAAGGAACACGGGTAGATGGCATTTACACTGCAGACCCAGAAAAAGATGCTAATGCCACTAAATTTGACAATATTTCTTTTAATGAAGTACTGTCAAAAGGGCTGAAAGTAATGGACACCACTGCGTTTACTTTAAGTCAGGAAAATGAACTTCCTATCATTGTATTTGACATGAATAAGAAAGGAAACCTTTTAAAGATTGTTTCTGGAGAAGCTATAGGAACAGTTGTAAACTTATAAAAACATCGTTTTAAAGATGAATGAAGAAGTAGATTTTATATTAGACAGCGCTAAAGAAAACATGGACAGAGCCATGGCGCATTTAGAAAAATCATTTGCAAAAATCAGGGCTGGAAAAGCGAGTCCTATTATGCTCTCTACCGTTAAGGTAGATTATTATGGATCTCCAACGCCACTCTCACAAGTGGCCAATGTAAATACCACAGATGCGAGAACCATCTCGGTACAGCCTTGGGAAAAAAACATGCTTCAAGAAATTGAAAAAGCCATTACAAACGCCAATTTAGGATTTAACCCTATGAACAATGGCGACCTAATTATCATTAACGTGCCTCCTTTAACGGAAGAACGTAGAAGGGATTTGGTCAAACAAGCCAAAGCAGAAGCGGAGGATGCTAAAATTGGGGTTAGAAACGCAAGGCAAGAGGCCAACAAAGACATTAAAGGAACTGACTTACCAGAAGATACGGCAAAAGATGCTGAAGCATCTATTCAAGAGCTCACCAATCAGTACAGTAAAAAAATTGAAGAACTGCTCACTGTAAAAGAAGCAGAAATCATGAAGGTGTAAGGCCTTTATTAAAAAAACCTCATGATAGGATTTAGTACCCAAAACTTTTGGGCTACCACTGCTAGAATTATTCTTAGAAATAGGATCACTATCCTTATTGGGGTCTTTCTCTTCACTGTTTTTATGGCCATGCAATGGAAAAATATGCGTTTTTCCAATACAGAGGCCAACCTACTTCCAGACAACCACCCTGTAAACTTAGCTTATCAAGACTTTGTTTCACGCTTTGGAGAAGAGGGTAATATCATAGCCATTGCAGTAAAAGACAGCGCTTTATTTGAGCTTAATAATTTCAAAAAGTGGAATAGATTAAGCAAACAGTTGGCCGCATTCCCCGAGGTAATTGCCGTACTTTCCACAGACAACTTAAAATTATTAGAGCGTTCGAAAACGGCAGGTAAATTTATTTTTTCTCCCTTCAAAGGAAGCTTGGCACAGGATCAACAAAGCCTAAATAAACACCTAAAAGACCTTTATCAAAACCAGCCTTTTTATGACCAACTGCTCTTTAACAAAGAGACTGGCACACTCAGAACGTTGGTTTATTTAGACAAAGAGATCCTCAATACTTCTGTAAGAAAAGACTTTGTCCTTAAAGATCTGAAACAATTACTAGACAATTTCAGAGAAGACACCGGACTAGATGTTCGTATTTCAGGCATGCCTTATATCAGGACCATGAATGCCCAGAGTATTATTGATGAAATTGGACTCTTTATACTAGGCGCCTTAGCGGTTACTTCTATTATATTTTTCTTTTTTTTTAGAAGTGTTAGGGCCACGATTATTTCCATGGCAGTAGTTATTATTGGGGTTATGTGGTCTTTTGGTGTATTGGGATTACTTGAATATGAGATCACAGTACTCACCGCCTTAATTCCTCCATTAATTATTGTGATAGGAATTCCAAATTGTATTTTCCTAATCAATAAATACCAGCAAGAGGCTCAGAAACACGGAAACAAAGCACTCTCCTTACAGCGTGTCATTGCTAAAATTGGGAACGCTACCTTAATGACCAATGTTACAACCGCCTCTGGATTTGCTACTTTTATCATTACAGAGAGTACCCTTTTGAAAGAGTTTGGTATAGTGGCTTCTATAAATATCATTGGAATTTTCATTCTCTCCTTACTCATTATCCCTATTGTCTATTCATTCATGTCTATGCCCAAAGAAAAACATTTAAGGCACTTGAATAAAAAATGGATTGACGGTTTTGTGGGAAGTATGGAAAAGATTGTGAGAGAGCAGCGAATTACAGTATATATTGTGTCTATTCTTTTACTGATCACCAGCATCATTGGAATTTATCAGATCAAAACTTCTGGAAGTCCTATAGAAGACATGCCAAAAGACAAGGCTTTCTTTAAAGATATTCGTTTTTTTGAACAAGAGTTCAACGCTATTATGCCCATTGAAATTGTCATAGACACCAAAAGACCTAATGGGGTATTAAGGCCCAGTACCCTGGAACAAATGGACGCTTTAAGCCAGTTTATAGAGGAAACACCAGAGCTTTCAAAACCTATTTCAGTAGTGAATTTGGCCAAATACGCCAAACAAGCCTATTACAATAATTTACCTAAATATTACCAGCTTCCCACTTCCCAAGAGAGGGGCTTTATCTTGTCTGCAGCCCAAGGTGCCAATACCAACGAGGATTTACTCAAAAATTTTACAGATTCCAGGGGGCAAGTCGCCAGAATCTCTACAGCGATTAAAGATGTAAAAACCGATCAAATGGAACAGGTAGAACTGGATTTATTGGAGGAAATAGACAAACTATTCCCAAAAGATCGCTACAACGTATTGCTGACAGGAAAAGCACTGCTGTTTTTAAAAGGAACCAAGTACTTGATTAAAAACCTAATCATGTCATTGGCATTGGCCATTTTTCTCATCGCTCTATTCATGGCTTACCTTTTTAGGTCCTTTAGAATGATTGTGATTTCCCTTATTCCAAACTTACTTCCCCTACTGATTACTGCGGGAATGATGGGATTCATTGGGGTACCTATAAAACCCTCTACCATATTGGTATTTAGTATTGCCTTTGGGATATCTGTAGACGACACCATTCACTTTTTGGCCAAATACCGACAAGAACTCATTGCCAATAAATGGCGCATAAAACCTTCTGTTTACGCTGCTTTAAAAGAAACAGGCGTGAGTATGTTTTACACCTCCATTGTACTGTTTTTTGGATTTTCTGTATTTACAGTCTCTAGCTTTGGTGGAACAATAGCTTTGGGTGGACTCGTTTCTGCTACCTTGCTTTTTGCCATGCTGTCCAACCTAATTCTATTGCCTTCTCTTTTACTGTCTTTAGAAAAAAGTATTGCCAACAAGCAGACCTTTAAAAAACCTCAAATAGATATTTTACCAAAAGAAAGTGAAACTTAAGTGATTAAACTATCTTTGCGTTTTAACTGAATAGGAATACAAACAACCATGATTACACCGAGAATTAAATCTATTTTACAAGATGTAGCCCCGCTGACCACCTTAACTGTTCAAGGATGGGTAAGAAGTTTTAGAAGCAACCGTTTTATTGCCTTAAACGACGGGTCTTGCATGGAAAACCTACAATGTGTCATAGATTTTGACTCTTTACCAGAAGAAATATTAAAGAAAATTACGGTTGGTGCAGCTTTAAAAATTACTGGAACACTTCAAGAAAGTGAAGGCAAAGGGCAGCGCGTAGAAATACAAGCAACAGAGGTGGAAATTTTAGGAGTTTCAGATCCAGAAACTTATCCCATACAACCCAAAAAACACTCTTTGGAATTCCTGAGACAAAATGCACACTTAAGGGTTCGAACAAATACTTTTAGCGCCATTATGCGGGTGCGCTCTACACTGTCTTTTGCAGTGCACCAATACTTTAGGAGTCAAGATTTTAATTACGTACATACGCCTATTGTTACAGGTTCAGATGCAGAGGGTGCAGGAGAAATGTTCCGCGTAAGCACCTTAGATCCCAAAAACCCACCGCTGGATTCCAATGGTGCAATAGACTATCGTGAGGATTTCTTTGGCAAAGAAACCAACCTAACTGTTTCAGGACAATTAGAGGCGGAAACCTACGCCATGGCGCTGGGTAAAGTATATACTTTTGGTCCTACCTTTAGAGCAGAAAACTCAAATACCTCTAGGCATTTAGCAGAATTTTGGATGATAGAACCAGAAATGGCTTTTTATGATTTAGACGCAAACATGGACCTAGCAGAGGACTTTATACAAAACGTGATTAAATATGTTTTAACACATTGCCAGGAAGACTTGGCATTTTTACAAGAAAGACTCCTGGACGAAGAAAAACAAAAGCCACAAAATGAACGCAGTGAAATGCCATTACTGGAAAAGTTAAAGTTTGTGGTAGACCAAAACTTTGTGAGGCTCAGCTATACTGAAGCCATTGAAATACTTCAAAATAGCACTCCCAATAAGAAAAAGAAATTTAAATATCCAATCACAGGATGGGGCGTAGACCTTCAGAGTGAACACGAACGCTACTTGGTAGAAAAGCACTTTAAATGTCCTGTGATTTTGTTTGATTACCCAGCAGACATTAAAGCCTTTTATATGCGCTTAAATGAAGACAAGAAGACCGTTAGGGCCATGGATATTTTATTTCCTGGTATTGGGGAGATTGTAGGAGGTTCTCAAAGAGAAGAACGTTTAGAGGTGCTAGAAGAAAGAATGTCTGCCATGGGTGTAGACCACAAAGAGCTCTGGTGGTACAAGGACCTGAGAAAATATGGGTCTGCAGTACATTCAGGTTTTGGATTAGGCTTTGAACGTTTGGTGCTTTTTACCACGGGTATGGGAAACATTAGAGATGTGATCCCTTTTCCAAGAACACCTCAGAACGCAGAATTTTAAGGACGGTCTCTATAATACTTTTTTGTAACTTAAGGTATTGAATCCTGTAGTATCTTATGCTTAAACAATACCTTCAATATAAACTTTCACAAAAGCTGTCTCCACAACAGATACAGCTTATGAAGCTCATACAATTGCCTACCCAGGCATTTGAGCAACGCCTAAGACAAGAACTAGAAGACAATCCAGCCTTGGAACCAGGTAAAGAAATTGTAGAGGACACTGAAGACATCTATGAAGACAATTACGAGGAAGATTTCAAAGAAGACAATGAACATATAGATGCAGAAGACATCAATATAGATGAATACCTCAGTGACGACGAGATCCCTGATTACAGAACGCAGACTAATAATTACTCGGAAGACCAAGATGACAAGGTCATTCCCTATGCAGCTGCAACAACTTTTTACCAACACTTATTGGCCCAACTACAGCAACAATTTATTGCAGAAGAAGATTGGGCCATTGCAGCATTTTTGATAGGAAGCATAGACGAAACAGGTTATATAAGAAGGCCAATACCAGACTTAGTAGACGATCTTGCCTTTACCGAAAACTTGTATACAGATGAAAGTCAAGTCAAAAAAGTGCTCAGAAGTGTCCAACAATTAGACCCAGCTGGAGTGGGCGCAACAAGCCTACAAGAATGTTTATTGCTGCAGTTAGAAAGAAAAACACCCACCAAAGCGATCCAGCTAGCACAGGATATATTGAAACGCTCTTTTGAGGCTTTTTCCAAGAAACACTATGACAAACTTATTTTAAAGCATAACCTTTCTGAAAACGACTTAAAAGAAGCCTTACTGGCCATAGAAAAGCTTAATCCAAAACCCGGAAGTGCCTTTTCAGATGGCGCAAAAATCATCTCACATATTGTACCTGATTTTAGTTTAAAAATTGTAGATGGGGAATTAGAGCTTTTGCTCAACGGGAGAAACGCCCCTGAACTACATATTTCTAGGTCCTATAACAACATGCTGGCAGGATATAAAGAGACCAAACAAAAGACCAGCGCCCAAAAAGAAACCGTCAGTTTTATAAAGCAAAAATTAGATGCTGCAAAGTGGTTTATTGAAGCGATTAAACAACGCCAGCAAACCCTTTATCTCACCATGGGTGCAATAATAGACTTTCAAGAAGCGTACTTTTTGAGTGGCGATGAACGAAAACTCAAACCGATGATTTTAAAGGATATTGCAGACCTTATAGACATGGATATATCTACTGTATCTAGGGTAGCAAATAGCAAATACATAGACACCCCTTATGGAACAAAATTAGTCAAAAGCTACTTCTCTGAAGGAATGAAAAATGAAAAGGGAGAAGATGTTTCTACCAGAGAGATTAAAAAAATTGTGGAACAACTTATCAAAAAAGAAGATAAGAGAAAACCACTCACAGATGACAAGCTGGCTTTAATACTCAAAGAAAAGGGTTACCCCATAGCCAGAAGAACTGTCGCAAAATACCGAGAGCAATTAGAGCTTCCTGTGGCTCGGCTGAGAAAAGAAATCTAATAAAAAAAGCCCGCACAATGTGCGGGCTTTTTTTATGAATTAGCTAACTATTATTGTAAGTTTCTAAAAGCGTCACCATCGTAAGTGGTGTAATTTACTTTAAGTGCATTTACTTTTCTGAGTTCTAACTTAATGTCAGATATAATACCCATATTGGCATTCTTATCTACTTTAAGCGCAGTAGTCAATACATTTTGTAATTCCTGAGGCTTCTTAGCACGCTCAGATAAAATGTAATCTCCTACATCAGTAGCATTGGCAAACTTATCATTCAATTGAATCTTAGTTTCTGTTCCAAAAACTTTCTGGTACTCCTGCGTTGGGGCTCCAGCATAGATATAAATAATTCTGTCCTTTTTTTCTAACTTCTTTATCTCGTTAGCGTTTGGAAGAATATTATCTACTTTTAAAGAACTGTCTTTCATTACGGTTACCGTCATGAAAAAGAACAAAAGCATAAATACAATATCTGGTAAGGAAGCTGTAGATACCGCTGGTAACTCACCGTCTTTCTTTTTACTGAACTTAGACATATCTAATGTGTTTTGCTTTGTTATTAATTATTTGACGTTTCCGCTTCAGAGAACTTCTGAGGAAATAAATCTTGAATATTCTTCACTTTCTCCTTGAGATCATCCTTTAAACTCTCTGCCGTTTCCGGGTTTAAGTAAGCCGCTTCCATAGCAGTAAAGTCACGTTTGTACAAACGCTGTGCTTCCCTGTTTCTAAGGTCGTTATAGGCACCTACAATTTCGTTTTGAACGGTAATGTAAGTTCCATAAGGGGTTTCTCTGTCGTTCTTTAAAGATATAATAGCCTTTGAAGGATTGTCTGAAGAAGAAGTGTTTCTTGCTCCCTGGCAGTAGTTACAGTAGTCTGGTGTGCCCGAAGGAGCACCTCCGTTGTCTAGAAAAGACATGGCTTTTTCTCTCAACTGAGATACTTCTACCAACTCTTCGTCTGCAAACAACTGTCCGTTTTTATTGATAATTACTTCAAAGATATTTTTCTGTTTAATGACCACATCCGTTTCTGGCGGCTCAATGGGTGGCAACATTCTGTCCAAACCTGCATCTGTTTCAATAGTAGTAGTTACTAAGAAAAAGATAAGCAGCAAGAAAGCGATGTCTGCCATAGACCCGGCATTAACTTCTGGTGGTGCTCCTCTTTTTGGCATACTTCAGTTATTTATTTAGTGAAAAATCTCTTTATTCCTGGGACTACCATTAAAGCGACTGCTATAACAGTTAATAAGAAAAACATATTTAATCCCATACCAATGTTTTTAACTGTGCCTTCCGTAGTTGGGTTACCGTTGTCTGCCATAGCAGCCAAATCAATATCCGTTCCAGAAGCAGCAATGTAAGAAACAAGCACTAAGGCCAAGAAACCACCAATTGAAAATAAGGCTTTCTTAACACTCTCTTTGGTTGAAAAAAGTTTTTTGAAGGCAAAGATGAAGCTAGAGATTACGGCTACTGCTAAAAGCAGGTAAGTAATCATAAACATCAACGACATTGATGTACTGTCTACCGCTTCAGAAGCGGGTGCATCTGAGCTGGGTAATTGGAACCATAAAATAGCGCCAATCAGTCCAAAAACGGCCAATGCAATTTTTAATATTTTGTGCATAATATTGCGTATTTATTGGTTCTTATTATTTTTTGTGGTCTACCAGCATGTCAATTAATGCGATAGAAGAATCTTCCATGTCATTTACAATACCATCAATTTTAGCGATAATGTAATTGTAAAAAATCTGTAAGATAATAGCCGTAATAAGACCGAATACAGTAGTTAAAAGTGCTACCTGAATATCTCCTGCAATAAGAGATGCACTCAAGTTACCCACCGCTGCAATTTTCTGGAAGGCCTGGATCATACCAATTACCGTTCCCATAAATCCAAGCATTGGTGCAATAGCGATAAACAAAGACAACCAAGAAACGTTTTTCTCTAATTGACCCATTTGAACACCACCGTAAGCAACAACCGCTTTCTCAGCAGATTCTACACTTTCCCCAGCCCTGTCTAATCCTTGGTAGAAAATAGAAGCAACAGGTCCTTTTGTATCTCTACATAATTCTTTGGCAGCATTTACACCACCTGATTTTAAAGCAGCCTCAACAGCTTCTTTTAATTTTGTTGTATTCGTTGTAGCCAAGTTTAAAAAGATAATTCTTTCAATTGCTACGGCTAATCCTAAGATTAAACAAAGCAATACAATCCCCATGAAGGAAGCACCCCCTTGGATAAATTGTTCCTTAAGAACTTGAGTGAAACCTTTTTCGGCAGCAGCTTCCTGAACTAGTGTTACTGCACTTGCTGTACTTGTACTTAATACAAATAACCCAGACATGGCTAGGATAGAGAATGATCTTTTCATTTTTTAAAAACTTAAATTTAGTTAGTTAATGGGTTAAAGATAAAAAAAATTTATAATTATTGAACGTAAAAATTCAAAGCAGAGAGGAAGGGATTCGAACCCTCGATACACTTTTGGTGTATACACGCTTTCCAGGCGTGCGCCTTCGACCGCTCGGCCACCTCTCTATTGATGTTTTTAGGCAGGGCAAATAACAAAAAAAATGCTAATTAATGAAATTCTAATCGTTAATTTTATTGCATTTCTCCCCTTAAAGAAGTTTCGAATATGGTCTTAAAGGATGCTTTCGAAACACCACTCCCTAGCATGTACATGAGCTTAGCCAAAGCAGCCTCGGTGCTAATATCCTTACCATTAAGTAGTTGTATGCGCTCTAGTGCTTTACTCGCCTCATAATGACCCATCAAAACACTCCCGCCTGAACACTGCGTTACATTAACAATAATCAAGCCATTTTGAATAGCCTCTGATAAAATAGCTATAAACCAGGCTGCTGTTGGCGCATTTCCAGCACCATAAGTTTCCAAAACTATGGCTTTTAAGCCTTCTGAAAACAATACAGACCGCACAAAAGAAGGCGAAATACCTGGAAATAATTTTAAAACACCCACACTGTAGTCCATTTTTTTATGGAATTTTGTGTGCTTTCCTTTCTGAGGCTTTAATAATAATGACCTAGACACCTCTAAAGAAACACCTGACTGTGCAAGTGGCGCATAATTCAAAGACTCAAATGCTTCAAAATGTGCTGCATTAATTTTAGTAGTTCTATTGCCACGGTATAATTTGTATTCAAAATAGAGGCCTACTTCCTGTATTATCGCTTTCCCCTTGTCTTTTAGCGCAGCCAATTGAATGGAGGTGATTAAATTTTCTTTGGCATCTGTTCTCAAATCTCCAATAGGCAATTGGGATCCGGTAAAAATAATTGGTTTGGATAGGTTTTCACACATAAAACTTAGCGCCGCAGCGCTATAACTCATCGTATCACTCCCATGAAGAATCACAAAGCCATCAAAAGAAGCATAGTTGGTTTCGATCATGTCTACTATAGTGACCCACAAACTTGGGTCTATATCACTGGAATCAATAGGGGTTTCAAACGAAATACACTCCGTATCACAATCGAGTAGTTTCAGCTCAGGAATTTGCTCCGCAATAGCGTCAAAATTAAAGGCTTTTAGGGTCCCTGTTTCTGGATGTTTTACCATTCCTATAGTACCCCCAGTGTACAATAAAAGTATTTTTGATCTTGCCATAATAATCACACTATCTTGTTAAACGCCAAAAACAGTCTTTGAATTTTCTGTGGTAATAGCAGCAATGTCTTCTATGGTTTTCCCTGTAAGATCTGCTAATTTTTGTGCCACCAAAGGCAGGTAGGCAGACTCATTTCTTTTACCTCTGTAGGGGACTGGTGCCAGGTAAGGGGCATCGGTTTCTAAAACCAAATGAGACAAATCTACCTGATCTATAAAACGATCTAATCCGCCATTTTTAAAGGTAAGCACCCCACCTATCCCAAGTTTCATTCCAAGGGAAATGGCCCTGTTAGCCTGTGAAAGGTCTCCAGTAAAACAGTGGAAAATTCCTCTTAGCAAAGGACCTCTATGGGCCTCCAATACTTCAAAAACTTCATCAAAAGCATCTCTGCAATGAATCACAATGGGAAGCTGGCGCTTTTTAGCCCACTCAATTTGCAGGTGAAAGGCTTCTTGCTGCTCTTTTAAAAAGGCCTTATCCCAGTAGAGATCTATCCCAATTTCTCCTACAGCAACCGCCTGGGTTTCGTCCAAAAAAGACTCCAACACTGCTAGCTCCTCCTGGAAATTTTCTTTTACATGGGTGGGATGAAGGCCACTCATCAAAAACATATTCAAAGGAAAAGCGTTTTTCAATTCCCGCATTTTAGACAAATAGCTACTGTCTATTGCAGGGAGAAAAAAACGCTTTACGCCTTTATTTATAGCTTCTTGAATCACCTCATCTCTGTCGTCAGCAAAAGACTCACTGTACAAATGGGTATGGGTGTCCGTGAATACCACTACAGCTCTAAAGCTTTCTTTTGATCCCCATCCATTAAGAATGTCGTTGGGTCTTCCAAGGCCTCTTTAACAGCCACTAAGAAACCAACAGACTCTTTCCCATCAATAATTCTGTGGTCATAAGAAAGGGCCACATACATAATAGGTGCTACCACAATTTCTCCATTTTTCACTACAGGACGCTCCACAATATTGTGCATTCCAAGGATCGCAGACTGAGGCGGGTTAATAATAGGTGTAGACAACATAGATCCAAACACCCCACCATTGGTAATGGTGAAAGTTCCACCTGTCATTTCATCTACCGTAATTTCTCCGTCACGGGCACGAATTGCAAGGCGTTTTACCTCTGATTCTACCCCTCTAAAACTCAAATTATCAGCATTTCTAATTACAGGAACCATTAATCCTTTGGGACCAGATACCGCAATTGAAATATCACAGAAATCATAAGTAACCATCTCTTTTTCATCTATCATAGAGTTAACCGCTGGGTAAAGTTCTAAGGCGCGAATGACCGCTTTTGTAAAGAATGACATAAAACCTAATCCAACACCATGCTTTTCTGTAAAGGCTTCTTTATATTGCTTTCTAAGGGCAAAAATAGGCCCCATATCTACCTCATTAAAAGTAGTTAGCATAGCTGTTTCGTTCTTTGCAGACACCAAACGCTCTGCCACTTTTCTTCGCAACATAGACAGCTTACTTCTGGTTGTGCCTCTGGTACCACCATTAGAATTTGTTCCCATAGAAGGTACTGCCTTAACAGCGTCTTCCTTGGTTACTCTGCCATCCTTACCAGTCCCTACAATCTCAGATGCCAACATGCCTTTTTCTGCCAATATTTTCTTAGCAGCCGGAGAAGCGGATCCTGTCGCATAGCTAGCAGCAGCAGCGGGGGTTTCTTTTACGGGGGCCGATGCAACAGCAGGGGCGGCTTCTGGGGTAGCTTTAGCCACTTTAGCTGGAGCATCTCCTTCTGGCCTAACGGCCGACGTATCTATTAAACAAACCACAGCACCCACCGCAACAGCGTCACCTTCCTCTGCCTTAAGCGTAATTACACCACTCATCTCAGCAGGTAATTCAAGTGTTGCCTTGTCTGAATCAACTTCAGCAATGGCTTGGTCTTTTTCTACATAATCACCATCTTGGACCAACCAAGCGGCAATTTCTACTTCTGTGATGGACTCCCCTGGAGAGGGTACTTTCATTTCTAAAATCATCGTGTATAATTTATGAGATCTCTTTAAATTTATTATCTAATCATATTGTCTTTGGAAGCGTCAAACACATAGTCAATGACTTCCTGGTGCCTTCTTTTAGAACGCACAGCACTACCAGCAGCTGGGGAAGCGTAAAAACGTCTCGAGGCTACCCTAAATTTAGAGGCCATTGGTAAATGCATGAGCAAGTGGCTCCAAGCCCCCATATTTCTAGGCTCTTCTTGAGCCCAAACAATGTCTTTTGCGTTTTTATAAGCATCTATTTCTGCCTGGATCTGATCTATAGCCAATGGAAACAATTGTTCTATTCTAACCAATGCCACGTCTTCTCTTTCCAGGTTCTCTCTGGCTTCTAATAGATCGTAGTAGAATTTACCCGTACAAAATACAAGTGTTTTAACCTGGTCTTTTACCGCCGAATGATCTCCAATAACTTCTTGGAAATGACCGTTGGCAAAATCTGCTACACCGGAAACTGCTTTAGGGTGTCTCAATAAACTCTTGGGTGTAAACACCACCAATGGTTTTCTGTAAGTGGCTTTCAGTTGTCTTCTCAGCAAATGAAACATATTGGCTGGTGTGGTGCAGTCTGCTATAAACATATTGTCCTTGGCACACATTTGCAAATACCTTTCCATCCTAGCAGAAGAATGCTCTGCCCCTTGACCTTCGTATCCGTGAGGCAATAACATCACCAAACCATTTTGCAATTTCCACTTGTCCTCTGCTGCAGAAATATACTGGTCAATCATAATTTGGGCCCCATTGCTGAAATCTCCAAATTGTGCCTCCCAAATAGTCAATGTATTTGGACTTGCCATAGCATATCCATAATCAAAACCTACCACGCCATACTCAGAGAGTAAAGAGTTAAATATGTGTAATTTACCTTGCTTATCGTTTAACTGATTTAAAAGCAATACTTCTTCTTCACTTGCCTCTACTTTCAATACGGCATGCCTGTGAGAGAAAGTACCTCGCTCCACATCTTGCCCTGAAATTCTCACGTCAAATCCTTCTTCTAAAAGAGATCCATATGCCAAGAGTTCTCCCATGGCCCAGTCTAGGCTATTGCTTTCAAAAAACATCTTACGCCTGTCCTCTATGAGCTTGTCTATTTTTCTCAAGAATTTTTTATCCGAAGGTAAAGTAGTGATCACTTTAGCTATTCCAGTGAGCTTTTCTGCTGGGTAAGCAGTAGCTACTTTTAGTGCCATGGTGTCTTCTTGAGCAGGAGCCAAGCCTTTCCATGCCTCAGACATAAATGGTGTAATTACCGTCTTATCTTCTTTTCTAGAGTCTTCTAAATCTGACTCTAAACTGTCTTTGTATGATTGCTCTAAACCCTTAACAAAATCCGGTGTAATGATCCCTTCTTCAATAAGTCTAGCGGTATAGATTTCTTTAGGGTTTTGGTGTTTGGCAATTGCCTTGTACAATTTTGGCTGCGTAAACCTTGGTTCGTCGCCCTCATTATGACCGTACTTCCTATAACCCAATAGATCAATAAAAACGTCTCTTTTAAACCTCATGCGGTATTCCAAAGCAAATAATGCAGCGTGTACAACCGCTTCTGCGTCGTCTGCATTCACGTGAAGTACTGGACTCAAAGTGACTTTACCTACGTCTGTACAATAGGTAGAAGACCTTGCGTCTAAGTAATTGGTGGTAAAACCAATTTGATTATTTACCACAATATGTATGGTCCCATTGGTTTTATAACCGTCTAACTGGGCCATTTGAACCACTTCGTACACCAGACCTTGGCCTGCTATAGCAGCATCTCCATGCAATACAATAGGCAGTACCTTAGAAAAATCTTCTGGGTATAAGTTGTCTTGTTTGGCTCGGGCAATTCCCTCTACTACTGCACCCACTGTTTCCAAGTGAGATGGATTTGGTGCAATATTCATCACAATCTTATTGCCGTTATCTGACATCCTATCTGAAGTCCAACCCAAGTGATACTTTACATCTCCATCAAAAACTACTTGCTCGTAGTCTTTACCGTCAAACTCACTAAAAATGTCTTTTGCAGACTTACCAAAAATATTGGTCAGTACATTTAAACGGCCTCTATGGGCCATACCCATTACAAACTCCGCCACTCCTTTAGCCGCGGCAGCTTCTACAATAGCGTCTAATGCTGGGATCAAAGATTCATTCCCCTCCAGTGAAAAACGCTTCTGACCTACGTATTTGGTATGTAAAAAAGTTTCAAAACTCACTGCTTGGGTAAGCTTTTTAAGAATATGTTTTTTCTGATCTACAGAAAATGAAGGGTGATTGTCATTGACATTCAACCAGTTTTGAATCCATTCAACGCGCTCAGGATTTCTAATATACATATACTCTACCCCAATAGCGTCACAATATATACGTTGTAAATGGCCAATAATATTAGTGAGTGTCGCAGCGCCAATACCAATAATCTCTCCTGCGGAAAATACGGTATTTAAGTCTGCTTCCGTCAGTCCAAAGTGTTCCAATTCCAGGGTAGGACTGTATTTCCTTCGCTCCCTTACTGGGTTGGTTTCCGTAAATAAATGCCCCCTACTTCGGTACCCATCAATCAATCTAATGACTTGAAATTCTTTCTGCATGCTATTTGGCATCTCAGAAATGGTTTCAGGCGAAACAAGGGTTTCTTCATTAAAAAAACCATGTGCTTCTGAACCAAAGTCATAGCCTTGGAAAAAAGCACGCCAAGAAGGCTCTACACTGTCTGGATTTTTTAAATATTTATCGTATAAGTCCGCAAAAAATGAAGTATGTGCGGCGTTTAAAAAGGAATATGGATCCATCTATAATTTGGAATATGGGTCTTTTTTATAAAATTTATTCAAAAATACAACATTTGCCTAATTTGAGCCTTGGGTTTAACTCATAATTATAAAAAAATACGAAAACCTTATATTAAATTATCATTCCTTAAAAAAAAGCCGATAAAGTCTTTCTTTTCAATACTTTAATCATCAAAAAAAAAGGAGGGCAAATTGCCCTCCCTTGTTTTATAAAAAGGCTTCACTCAATACTAATAGTCGCGCAACACTTCTTTATCTTGGTTTTTAAAAATAAGCCCTTCTTTCATCACAAAAACAACTTGCTCGAGCGTACTGACATTTGCTTGCGGATGCTCATTTACAGCCACTATGTCTGCCGTATAACCTTGCTTTAATTGACCCAAACTATTTGAATACCCCAATAAATTGGCGTTGGTTATTGTTGCCGCTGCAATGGCTTCCATTACAGGCATACCTGCTGCTACCATAAATCCAAATTCTTTGGCATTGTCTCCATGAGGAGAGACTCCTGCGTCTGTTCCAAAAGCAATTTTAACGCCTTTTTTGTAGGCCGCAGCAAAAGTAGATTGACTTCTCGGACCTATCTCTAGTGCCTTTTTAGCAATTACCTCCGGAAAATAACCAGGTATGGCCGCATTGGCGGCAGCGGCTTTTCCAGCAGATATTGTTGGCACTAAATAAGCGTCGTATTTTACCATTAAATCCATGGTAGACGGCTCCATAAGTGTGCCGTGTTCTATGGTTTTAATACCTGCAATAATAGCCCTTCTCATTCCTTCGTCTCCATGTGCATGAGCCGCCGTAAGCATACCGTAATCTTTTGCTGTGCTAACTATAGCAGCCAATTCATCTGCGGTAAATTGTGGGTTCTGACCATTTTTTGCGACGCTAAGCACCCCTCCTGTTGCAGTGATTTTAATCACGTCTGCACCGTCTTTATATCTTTGCCTCACAGCCTTTCTAGCGTCTGCTGGAGAATTCACTACACCTTCTCTAGGTCCTGGATCTCCCATTAAATCATAACTTCTTCCATTGGTTGGATCTGCATGACCCCCTGTGGTGCCTATCGCTTTACCTGCAGTAAAAATTCTAGGCCCCATTACAGTTCCTTTGGCAATGGCTTTTCTCAAAGCAATATTGACCCCACTACCCCCTAAATCTCTTACGGTTGTAAAACCAGCCATAAGGGTTCTTTTGGCATATAGGGTTGCACCCAAGGCAACATCGGCTTCATTTTCTGTAAAACGATTCATATAGGTTCTCGGATTAGACTCGTGCTCTATATGTACATGCATGTCTATAAAACCAGGCATAACAACCTGCTTTTTTAAATCAATATGGGTATCCGTTTCTGCGCCATTCACATAGCCATTTAGGATGGATTCTATGGCGTTTCCAGAAACAACAATGGTTTTCTCTGAAAGGGTTTTGCCTGTGGCCACGTCTATAATCTGACCACAATGCAAGTAGGTTTTTTGAGCGTGAAGGCTCACAGCCCAAAAGCAAAGGACTGTAAAAAACAATTTTTTCATAATAAAGGCACTTTAGGGGTTCGCTAATGTTAAATAAAAATAGCGGGATAATTAAACCGCTTTTCGTTTCCTAAGATAGTAATTTATTTTCCCATGCCCATGCAGAAGCCATAGCCTCTTCTAAAGAAAATCGTGACTGCCAACCTAAAATAGTGCTGGCTTTATGGGTGTTGGCGTATGCGGCTGTGACATCGCCCTGTCTTGGCGGAGCAAAGACAAAGGGCAAAGAACGCCCACTGACTTTTTCATAGGCCTTAATAACCTCTAAAACAGAGCTTCCCTTACCTGTACCCACATTAAATACTTCAAATGAGGCTGTTGGCGCATTGTTTAGTAACCTATTCATCGCGGCCATATGCGCTTCTGCGAGATCTACTACGTGAATGTAATCTCTGATACAAGTGCCGTCTGGGGTGGGGTAATCATTTCCAAATACAGACAGCTGAGCTCTTTTACCAACCCCTGTCTGTGTAATAAAAGGCACTAAATTTTGAGGAACTCCTAGAGGAAGCTCACCAATAAGTGCAGATTCGTGTGCCCCAATTGGATTAAAATATCGGAGCGCTGTGACCTTTAAATGGGGATAAGCAAGACAACTGTCCTGTAATATTTCTTCTCCAATTTGCTTGGTGTTTCCATAGGGAGACATGGCTTTTAGCACCGGAGCGGTCTCTTCAATAGGCAATTCAAGGGCCTGACCATAAACGGTGCAAGAAGAACTAAAAATAAATGCAATAGGCTGCTTCACGACTTCCTGAAGTAAATACACTAGGGTATTTAGGTTGTTTTGATAATAATCTAAAGGCTTCTCAACGGACTCCCCTACTGCTTTAAAAGCGGCAAAATGAATGACCGCATTAATGTCTGGGTGTTTGGAAAATAATATTGATGCAGTTTCAGGATGTCTTAAATCCATGGGGTAAAATTCAGGTGTTTTTCCCGTTATTGTGGTTATACCATCTAGTACGGCAGCGCTGGTATTCACCAGATTATCTACCACTACTACTTTATGACCCGCTTCTAACAGACATACCACAGTATGTGACCCTATATACCCTAGACCGCCTGTCACCAATACTGTTGCCATCTTATGAATTTAAAAAATTGAGGATGGTTTTTGTGATATGTGAAATTTGTGCCGCATCTAATTCGGTATGCATTGGCAATGAAATTACCTGCTCACTTAAGGCATTGGTCACTGTGAAATCTGTTTCTTTATAACTTTCGTTGGTATAGGCTTTTTGCCTGTGTAATGGAATGGGGTAATACACCCCACAAGGAATTGCTTCTGACGCCAAATGAGCCACAAGTGCATCTCTTTTTCCATGGGTAATTTTTAAGGTGTATTGGTGAAATACATGGCAATCACAGCTGTCACAAATCCCTTCGCAACCATTGACTGTTTTTGGTAATTCAATGTCCGGGTGTCCATTAAAAGCAGCATTGTAAGCCTTTGCGGTTGTCCTTCTCTTGGTATTATAACTATCTAATCTAGGTAATTTTGCATTTAATACAGCGGCCTGCAATGCGTCCAATCTAGAGTTCACCCCAACTACGTCGTGGTGGTATCTCTCGTACATACCGTGGTTTACAATACCTCTTAGGGTATGGGCTAAGGCGTCGTCATTGGTGAACAATGCACCCCCATCTCCATAACAGCCTAAATTTTTAGACGGAAAGAAAGAGGTTGCCCCAACATCTCCTATTGTACCAGCCATTTTCTTTGTGCCGTTTACTGAAGTAAAAGTGGCGCCAATGGCTTGTGCATTGTCTTCTATCACTTTTAAATTGTGCTTAGCAGCAATTTCCATAATTTCATCCATAGGAGCCGTTTGTCCAAAAAGATGTACAGGTACAATGGCTTTTGTCTTAGGGGTTATGGCACTGGCTACTGCAGCTGGGTCTATCATAAAAGTGTCTGGTAACACGTCTACCAAAACAGGGGTTAATCCCAATAAGGCAATGACCTCTACGGTAGCTGCAAAGGTAAAATCTGCGGTAATTACCTCATCTCCAGGTTGTAAACCTAGGCCCATCATGGCTATTTGTAGTGCATCTGTACCGTTGGCACAAGGAATGACGTGTTTTACGCCCAGATAAGCTTCTAGTGCTTTCTGAAATTCTTGTACTTCTGGACCATTAATAAAGGCGGCACTCTCTAGCACAGATGTAAATCTTTCGTTTACTTCTGATTGTATTTCACGGTATTGACCTTGAAGGTCTACCATCTGTATTTTTTTCATAAATGCTTTATAAAGACCCTACGAAAATACAAAAAATACCCCCCTACACCATTGATTGAGATAAAGAAACGTATTTTTGTTACCAAAGATGTAAGCCTTGTATTTATTGTACAATTTATTAGTCACGCTGGGTCAAGGGATTCTTCCTATTGCGGCACTATTTTCACCCAAATTAAAACGCTTTGTAAAAGGCCGAAAAGAAGTATTTAAAACCCTTTCTTTAGAATTAAACCCCACTAAAAAAACCATTTGGATGCACGCGGCATCTCTGGGAGAATACGAGCAAGGAGTGCCTGTGTTAGAAGAAATTCGCCAGCGTTATCCGGAGCATCAGATTGTATTGTCTTTTTTTTCTCCTTCGGGATTTGAGGTGAGAAAAAACACTCCACTGGCAGACACAGTCGTTTACTTGCCTGTAGATAGCCTTCGCAACGCCATGCAGTTTGTTAAAGTTTTAAAACCTTCTTTGGCCATTTTTGTGAAATATGAGGTGTGGCCCAATTATATGAACGCCCTTCAACTGGCGCAAATTCCAAGCCTATTAATTTCTGCTGTTTTTAGACCCTCCCAAATCTACTTTAAATGGTACGGTGGCTTAATGAGAGACAGTCTTCATAAGTTCTCTCATATTTTTGTCCAAGACAGCGGCGCTCTAAAGCTTATAAAAGAGAGTGGATATGAGCATGTAAGTCTCGCTGGAGACTCTAGATTTGACCGTGTATCACGGCTTTCTAAATACTTAGAATCCCTTCCAAAAGAAATTCAAGAAATACTCACTGCCTTTACCTCAGCCAAACCACTATTTGTAGGCGGCAGCGTTTGGCCTGAAGATGTTCGCGTTTTAGGCGCTGCGCTTGAAAAAACGGCCCATCGTATTAAATTTGTTTTAGCCCCTCACAAAGCAGACAAAGCGTCTGTGGAAACAGTACTAAAAATGCTCCCCATAAAATTACAAAAACAAAGTGTCTGGCTTTCCAAGACAACGCCACAAGAGGCTTCCAAAGCTTCGCTACTTATTGTAGACAGCATAGGTATTTTAAACCAGATCTATCCTTTTGCGCAAATGGCTTATGTAGGCGGCGGTTTTAAAACAGGCTTACACAATACATTAGAAGCTGCCGTCTATGGCATTCCACTTGCTATTGGACCGAATTTTAACAAGTTTAAAGAGGCTAAAGACCTTGTGGCACTCGGTGGGATTCAGGTCATAAATACCACAGAAAATGCCACTCACTTTTTAGAATTGGCTTTAGAGGAGCACTATATTGAGCAGATAAAAGGGATTCAAAAGGCCTATGTTTCTGCGCAATTAGGTGCTACATCTAAAATAATGTCTCAAATAGCAAAATATTTTTAATAGATTTACGGACAACCAACACCACAATTAAAATGCACGCTAAAATTTTAAAATTTTCTATCATTGCTGCTTTAGCAGGATTTCTCTTTGGATTTGACACCGTTGTAATCTCTGGAGCAGACAAAAAACTTCAAGCCCTATGGGAATCTTCGGACAGTTTTCACGGCTGGGTAGTCATGGGAATGGCCCTTTGGGGAACGGTTATAGGCGCGCTTTTTGGCGGATACCCCACCGATAGACTAGGAAGAAAGAAAACCCTTTTTTGGATTGGTATTTTATACTCTGTCTCTGCCATAGGCTCAGCCTTGTCTAATGATCCTATCACTTTTGCGTTTTTTAGGTTCTTAGGTGGTGTAGGTGTGGGGGTTTCTACCATTGCGGCACCTGCTTATATTTCAGAAATAGCGCCTGCGAAAGACAGGGGAAGATTGGTAGGCTTTTATCAGTTCATGCTCGTTTTTGGTATTCTTGTCGCATTCTTCTCAAATTACCTTCTGAGTGGCAGCGGAGAAAACGATTGGAGATGGATGATGGGTGTAGAGGCATTTCCAGCTATTCTGTATACCCTTTTTATTATGGCCGTTCCAATGAGCCCTCGTTGGTTGGTCATGAAAAATAGAAAGCAAGAAGCGGCAGTTGCTTTAAAAGAAATTGGCTCAGACATGGTCATTGACGCATTTGTACTCTCAGTTAAAGGAAATAATGAAGCGGAGCAGCACAAGGAAAATATTTGGATGAAGAAATACCGCTTTCCTTTAATGCTGGCTTTTTTAATCGCTTTTTTTAACCAGTTTTCAGGAATTAATGCCTTTTTATATTACGCGCCAAGAATATTTGAAGAGGCAGGACTTGGAGAAAGTACCGCGCTTTTGAGCTCTATTGGAATAGGTGCCACCAATTTACTTTTTACTTTTATAGGCATCTTTTTAATAGACAAACTAGGCAGAAGACAACTCATGTATATAGGATCCGTGGGCTATATTATTTCCTTAGCCCTCGTTGCAGCAGCTTTTCAATTTGAGTGGACCGGAATGGCAGTTCCTGGATTTTTATTTCTATTTATTGCCTCTCATGCCATAGGACAAGGGGCTATTATATGGGTGTTTATTTCTGAAGTATTCCCTAATCACCTCAGGGGCGCTGGTCAATCTTTTGGTACGAGTACCCACTGGGTATTGGCAGCGATAATTCCATCTATGGTACCCTGGTTGTTTGGCACCATAGGGGCAGCTCCTGTATTTGCCTTTTTTGCTTTTATGATGGTGCTACAACTTGTTTTTGTTCACTTTATGATGCCTGAAACTAAAGGGGTTTCTCTGGAAGAGCTAAGCGCTCAATTGAGTAAAGAGAAAAGCCGCTAGAATAGCGCCGAGTACTGGACCTAAAACAGGTACCCAGGCATACGCCCAATCATTTTTAGCCTTGTTTTTAATGGGAAGTAAGGCGTGTATTATTCTTGGCCCTAAATCTCTTGCAGGATTAATGGCATAACCTGTTGTTCCTCCTAAAGAAAGCCCTATGGACCAAACTAAAAAGGCCACAGGAATAGCCCCTAGAGATCCCATACCCACAACCTGAGAAGTATCTTCTACACGCACTTCTGTGAAATATAAAATAGTGAATACCAACACAAAAGTTCCAATGGCTTCACTAATAAAATTGGTGGGATAATTTCGTATCGCAGGGGAAGTACAGAATACCGCTTTTTTAAGGGAATTGTCCTGCGTAATATCAAAATGATTTTTATAAAATACCCACACTACTGAAGCGCCTATCATGGCCCCTAGGAATTGTGCTAATATATAAATAGGCGCATCTGACCAGGGAAAAGAATCGCTTGCCGCCAGCCCTATCGTTACCGCTGGGTTTAAATGTGCGCCACTATACGGAGCTGCTATCACTACCCCTATGTATACGGCAAGTGCCCAACCGGTTGTTATGACAATCCAGCCACTATTATATCCCTGAGTGTCTTTTAACACCACATTGGCTACAACACCAGCTCCCAAAAGAATCATTATGGCTGTTCCTATTAATTCTGCAATAAATGGCGTCATGTGCTTATTTTTAATTTATACTGGTCCAGTAGGTCAATGCTTTTATCGCTTTTTCCCAACCCTTAATATGCGTATTAATGGGGGGTCTGTCTGTTGAAGGTGAAAAAGTTTTATCTGTAGTCCAAATAGATTCAATTTCTTTAAAATCAGTCCAATAACCCACAGCTAATCCAGCTAAAAAAGCAGCACCCATCGCAGTAGTTTCAACAATTTGGGGCCGGACTGTTTTGGTGTTTAATACATCTGATTGGAATTGCATGAGCAAATTATTGACTGTTGCACCTCCGTCTACCCTGAGTTCTTTTATGGATATTTTGGCATCGGCCTCCATGGCCTTAAGCATGTCCATAGTCTGAAAAGCAATAGACTCTAAAGAAGCTCTTGCTATATGGGCATTGGTACTCCCTCTCGTTAAACCAAAGAGCGTTCCCTTGGCATGTTGGTCCCAGTACGGGGCACCCAAACCTGTAAAAGCAGGTACAAAATACACCCCATCTGTGTGATCTACAGTTGCTGCCAAGGCCTCTACTTCGCTAGATTGATCTATCATTTTTAGTCCATCTCTGAGCCACTGTACCACAGCACCTGCAATAAAAACACTGCCCTCCAATGCGTAGGTTGTTTTCCCTTTGATCTTCCATGCCACAGTGGTCAGTAAATTGTTTTGGGATACTATGGGCGTGTCTCCAATATTCATGAGCATAAAACAACCTGTCCCATAGGTGTTTTTAACCATTCCTGGCTGGGTACACATCTGCCCAAATAAAGCCGCTTGTTGGTCTCCCGCAATACCTGCAATTGGAATTTTGTGGTCACTGCCCCCAAGGGAAGTGTGACCATATATTTCACTAGACTCCTTAACTTCTGGCAGCATTTGAGCAGGAATGTCAAAAAGAGCTAATAATTCAGCATCCCAAGTCATGGTGTTGATGTTAAATAATAAGGTTCTAGAAGCATTGGTCACATCTGTGATATGCTGAGCTCCTTTGGTAAAGTTCCAAACCAACCAAGCGTCTATGGTGCCCATGAGAAGGTCTCCTTTTACGGCTTTCTCTCTTGCACCAGGAACATGATCTAAAATCCATTTCACCTTAGTTCCAGAAAAATAGGCATCTATCACTAGACCTGTTTTTTGTCTTATCTCTGCAGACTTACCCTCATTTTTTAATTGGTCACAATAGTCCGCAGTACGTTTGTCCTGCCAAACTATAGCATTGTAAACGGGGCTACCGGTTTGCTTGTCCCAAACCACTACCGTTTCTCTTTGGTTGGTAATACCTATGGCAGCGATGTCTTTTCCTGAGAGTCCTTTTTGAGCAAGGGCTTTTTCTATTACGGCGGTTTGGGTATTTAATATTTCATTTGGATCGTGCTCTACCCATCCTGGTTTCGGAAAAAATTGGGTAAACTCCTCCTGAGCCATACACACAATAGCACCTTGCTTATTAAACACAATAGCCCTTGAAGAGGTTGTTCCTTGATCTAATGATAATATGTACTGATCCATGCGGTGGTTATTTTAATAAGTATTGTTGCGCCAACACTTTAAACGAAGCTACTTGAGCAGCTTCCCAATCTGTGTCTTTTTTTAATTCTCTCCCTATAATCTGGGCCACTTCTTCTGCTATATCTATGGCAGCACTAGCATCTAAAAAAAGTACCCTCACCCTACGAGCCAAAACATCTTCTAAAGTTCTAGCCATTTCGTTTCTAACGGCAAATACCACCTCTGCTTTGGTGTAAGGCAGTCTTGGGTGAAGCAGCTCTTTTAAACTTGAATCTTCTTTATAGAGCTGTTCAATGAATTTTTTATCTGTTCCATAAATATACAAATGATTTGCAATATCTATTGGCCCATTGGCACCATGTATTTTTAAACCAGTTGTTTTGCAGGAGGCTGGGGGTAATTTTTTCAGGGCAATTATTTTATTTACCGTATCCTGAGCCATTTTTCTATAAGTAGTCCATTTTCCACCAGTAATGGTAATGAGCTGGGAATCCGATACTATTATTTTATGACTTCTAGAAATTTCCTTGGTCTTCTCATTCGCGTCTTTTGGCGCAGCCAATGGCCTTAATCCAGCAAATACGCTTCTTACGTCTGCACGAGTCATTTTTTTATTCAAATACTGGTTGGCAGTCTGGAGGATAAAATTTATTTCCTCTTCCAAAGGCTTGGGCTCTAAACTGTGACTGTCTAAAAGGGTGTCTGTAGTACCCACAACCACTTTGTTGTGCCAGGGCACAAGGAATAGTACCCGGCCGTCTGTTGTTTTAGGAATCATAATAGCGTCTTGTCCTGCTAAAAAAGAGGCGTCTACCACCAAGTGAATTCCTTGGCTGGGCCTTATGGTATTTTTTGCGTGGGCCTCATCCATTTTTAGCACTTCATCTGTAAAAACACCGGTAGCGTTCACCACCACTTTAGCCTTTAAATCATATACTTTTTGGGTCTCTTGATCTATTGCAAGCAAACCATTGACCAAACCTTTAGAAGACTTTTTAAGACTTTGGACCTTAAAATGATTCAAAAGTGTGGCGCCATTTTCAATACAAGTTTGGGCTAAATTAACAGCCAATCTAGCGTCATCGAATTGCCCGTCGTGATACACTACGCCTCCCTTTAAATTTTCCTTATTCAGGGTAGAGAGTCTATGAAGGGTCTCTTTCACCCTTATAAATTTAGACGCACCAAAGCTCAATTTTCCTGAAAGCAAATCATAGACTTTCATCCCAAAGCCATAGAAAAAATTATCCCAGTTTCTGTAGTTTGGGATAATAAAACTTTGGTTTTGCACTAAGTGCGATGCGTTTTTGAGCATTAATCCACGTTCATAAAGCGCCTCTCTCACCAAATCTATATTACCCTGGGCCAAATATCGCACGCCGCCATGCACCAGTTTGGTACTCCTACTAGAAGTGCCTTTGGCATAATCTACCTGCTCTAGCAATAGGGTTTTATAGCCTCTTGTGCTGCAATCCAAAGCAACGCCTAAACCTGTAGCGCCACCACCAATAACGATAATATCCCACAGCTGCTGGCTTTCAAGTGATTGTATTTGATTTTCTCTAATAAACATAGGGCAATACATTTTTTCTTTTGTCCAAATGTAACAAATAAAAAGTAAAACGAAACAAAACGAAAGATAATTATCCACGAATTATGCCAATTTGTACTTTTTGAAGCATGTTTTTTTATTTCGTTTTATTTCATTTCTTATATTTACCCCATATTATGGAAAGACATAGCGCTATTTTAAAAAAATTATCTACTGAAAAGTACGTAGAGGTATTAGATCTCTGTGAGTCTCTGGGCGTCTCAGCAGTCACCATTAGAAAAGACCTTAAGTTTTTGGAACAAAAAGGCCTTCTTTTTAGAACCCATGGAGGAGCCTCTTTAGAAAACCCCTATATCAATGAAAGGACCGTTTTAGATAAGGAAAAGATATTTGTTGAAGAAAAAAATGGCATAGCGCAAATGGCCGCTTCGCTAATTTCTGAAAATGACGCTATCATGATTGCTTCTGGAACAACGGTTCAAGCACTTTCAAAATATATTGAACCCAAGAATAAGCTCACTGTAATTACGCCTTCTTTAGCGGTTGTAATGCATTTAATTAAACATGAGAATATTGAAATTTTACAATTGGGTGGGTACCTGAGGCACAGCGCCGCATCTGTAATTGGAAATTATGCGGAGTATATGCTAGAACACATTTCTTGTAGCAAATTATTTTTGGGAGCAGACGGAATAGACATAAACTACGGAATATCTACCACAAATTTAGAAGAAGCGGCACTCAACAAAAAAATGATCGATGCTGCTCAAAAAGTCATTGTATTGGCAGATGCATCAAAATTTGGTAAAAAAAGTTTTGCCAAAATATGCGGGCTGTCCGCGATTGACGAAATTATTACAGATAAAGAGATTTCCAAAACATTCAGAAAGAAACTTCTGGAGAACGAAGTGAAAGTTACGGTGGTGGGTCGCTGATAATGAAACATTAACAAAAAAAGCCCGATCAAATGATCGGGCTTTTTACTTTGTACAGGCGGAGAGACTCGAACTCTCACACCTCGCGGCACTAGATCCTAAGTCTAGCATGTCTACCAATTCCATCACGCCTGCAAAAGGAGTGCAAATATAATGCAAAATTTGAATATTAAAAGCGCTATAGTTTAAAAAGTAGTTTTTGTAGCTTTACACACTTAAAAAAGAACCATGCTAGACCCAAAACCATATATTCAAGAGCACAAAGAACGCCTATTAAATGAACTCTTTGAACTCCTTAAAATTGCCTCTATCAGTGCTGATCCAGCTTATGACAGTGAAGTTTTAAAGGGGGCAAAATCAGTACACAATTATTTAAAAGCTGCTGGAATAGACCATACCAAAATTTATGAAACGGAGGGCCACCCAATTGTGTATGGCCAAAAAATCATTGGCCCTAATGTACCGACTGTATTGGTGTATGGTCATTACGATGTTCAGCCGCCAGACCCGCTTGATTTGTGGGATTCTAAACCATTTGAGCCTGTGATTAAAAAAACGGCACTTCATCCTGAGGGAGCCATTTTTGCAAGAGGAGCTTGTGATGACAAAGGGCAAATGTTTATGCATATTAAAGCCATAGAGTATTTAATCACTACAAATCAGTTGCCTTGTAATGTAAAATTCATGATCGAAGGAGAAGAAGAAGTGGGCAGTAATAACTTGGTGCATTTTGTCAAGAACAACAGCGCATTACTAAAAAACGATGTAATTTTAATTTCAGATACTGGAATGATAGCCAACGACACACCATCTATCACTACAGGACTTAGAGGATTGAGTTATGTAGAAGTTTGTGTCACTGGACCAAATAGAGATTTACATTCTGGTCTGTACGGAGGTGCAGTGGCTAATCCTATTAACGTATTGACTAAAATGATTGCCAGCATGCACGACCAAGACAATCATATTACCATCCCTGGTTTTTATGACAAAGTGGAAGAATTGAGCACCAAAGAGCGCAATGAAATGGCTAAGGCCCCTTTTGACATAGAAGCTTACCAAAAAGCACTGAATATTGAAACGGTCTATGGGGAAAAAGGCTACACTACCAATGAAAGGAATTCAATAAGACCTACCCTAGATGTCAATGGCATATGGGGTGGCTACACTGGTGAAGGCGCTAAAACAGTTATTCCTTCTAAAGCATTTGCGAAAATCTCCATGAGATTAGTGCCCCATCAAGAATGGGAAGAGATTACTGAGCTATTCAAAAAGTATTTTGAATCCATAGCCCCTAAGGGCGTTAGTGTGACTGTAACCCCGCATCATGGCGGACAGGGCTATGTGACGCCCATAGATCATATAGGTTATAAATCTGCCGCGGAGGCTTACGAAACAACTTTTGGAAAAATGCCTATTCCACAAAGGAGTGGTGGTAGTATTCCAATCGTTGCTTTATTTGAAGAAGTTTTGGGGTCTAAATCTGTGCTTATGGGGTTTGGTTTGGACTCAGATGCCATACACTCTCCCAATGAACATTTTGGGGTATGGAACTATTTAAAAGGCATTGAAACCATCCCTTATTTCTACAGCAATTTCACAGCACATTATTTAAAGCAATAATTCTTTGGGGAAAAAGGCTAAGCAAGACAAAACAGTCATTTAGTGATACTAAAACTTCGCTGCTTTGAGATAAAATGTGCTGGAAATAACTAATTTTGTTGTACTTCCTGAATAGAAGTCTCTAGAATACTCAAGGTCATACTGCCTTCTTCAACATCTATTGAACAGAGCTTATACACTTTCATGTGATTGTCTTTTGTGAGTATTCCGTGAAATTTTTTTGAAGCTATTTTCTGTTCCATAATGTTCTAATTACTTTATAAATATAATTAGAACAAGAGGCTGAAAACTTTGAGATAGGACGCAGCAACGTTTTAGTTTGGTGAACTCACGCCAATATATGGTTGAAAGGCGTTAGAAACCACTCGTCTAAAAAAAGCATCGATTATCTGCACATTAATTGAATACTAATTTGCAACTACATCATTTACAATAGATTAAGCCTTCTTATTAGCTCCGGTCTGTTGGAACGACTAATGGGAATTACATTTTTTTCAATCAGAACTGAGTTGTCTTCTATATCAATAATCTTAGTGAAATTAATGATATATGACCTATGGGTCTGTAGAAAGATATTATCTGGAAGTTTGTCTTTTATTTTTTTTAAAGTAGAGTGAACCACATACATTTCTTTGTGGGTCTTTACATCTATATAATCCCCTTTGGCTTTGATAAAAAGGATGTCGTCGAATTTCAATTTAGTTAAACGACGGTCTATGTTTATGTAAAGGTCATTTCCAATAGGATCGCTTAAGGGTCCGCCTTGGTGCATAACAGAAGTTCTACGAAGGTTATTCTTCACTTTATTCATAGACTTATTGAAGCGCTCTTGGGTAATTGGTTTTACCAGATAGTCAGATATGGATTCGTATTCATAAGCCTCTATAGCCAGATCTTTGTCTGCGGTGATGAGCACAATTTGCGCTGGAGTTTTTAGGGTTTGAACAAAATCAAAACCGCTAAATCCAGGCATATGGATGTCTAAAAAAATGACATCTACGTTTTGCTGATTAAGAAATTTAATGGCCTCAATAGCACTGGAGAACTCTTCAATAATGTCTAGGTCAGGGATTCCTTCACACAATTGTCGTACTACAAGCCTTGCAGAATCTTGATCGTCTACAATAATACAGTTCATTCTCCGTCTGTTTTTAACATTGATTAATTGCTTCCATAAATCTATCTTTTTGAAGTGGTTTTACCAAATAATCCACCACTAAATCAAAATTATAGGCAGTTAAAGCCAAGTTTTTGTCTGCGGTTACCAAAACCACCTTAGGGGTGGATGTCAAATTTTCTAAAAAGGAAAAACCACTCATATCTGGCAAATGTATGTCCAAGAAAACAATGTCTACTTTTCCGTTTTTATTGACATACGCCAAGGCCTCTTCTGCTTTGTCAAAAGTGGCTAAAATATTTAAAGCACCATATTTAACAGCCAAATGTTTGGCCACCTCTAGGGCAGTTTGCTCGTCTTCTACAATTACACAATTTTTCATTTAAAAAGAATTTATAAAAGCATTCATTAAAGCCAACACTTCTTCAAAACGCGCTGCTTTTGAAGTACTGTTTTGCTTTAAATTTTCTTCGTACTCTTGGGCTATTAAATAGCCAGACTCCATGCCCAGCATGCTTATTTTGTTTTTCAACTTATGCACCACTTCTGCTATTTGAAATAAGTTATTGGAGGACACAGCTGCATGGTATTGCTGAAGCTCTAAAGGGAATTCTTTTTTTATAACCACAACTAGTTTGGCCTTAAAATCTAAATCTCCGTCTGCCAGTTGGTCAATATAATTAAAGTTAGGCTTTTCGTTCATAATCCCTTGGTTTTAAATGAAAAAAACAACTTACGAAATGTCTTTTTTGATGGTAAAGTAAAAAGTAGCTCCTGCCCCATATTCGCTTTTTACCCATATAGTTCCTCCGTGAAGTTGTACAATTTTCTTCACAATAGAAAGTCCTATACCACTACTCCCTTTCCCACTTTCTAAAGTTTCAAATATCTCAAATATTTTTTCTTGATACGCTTTAGGAATACCAATACCATTATCTTTTACTGAAAATTCATGTAAGTCTCCCAAATCATTATAGCCAATTTCTATTTGACCTTTAGGCTTGTCCATATGTGAAATTGCATTGCTCAATAAATTTTGAAACAACTGCTGCAACTGTGTTTTGTCTGCCTTTATTGAAGGCATAGTGCCGTTAAAGCGCAACGCTATTTGTTCTGGCCAATATATGGTAGCCTTTAACTGCTGAACCAATTTTAAAGTTGGGCATATTTCAAAGCGCGCCTTTTCCGAACCAATACTAGAATACCTTAAGATTCCGGTGATTAATTGGTCCATTGAGGCAATTTTATCTTGCATTAGGGTAAGCTGAGACAAACCAGCTGGACCCAACTTATCACCAAAATCTTCCTCCAACCAAGAGACCAAAGCACTTATACTCCTTAGTGGTGATTTTAAATCATGAGACACTATATGAGCGTATTCTTGTAAACCTTCATTGCTAGACTCTAGATCCTTGAGCAATTGTTCTTTTTGTTCAGATAATTCATATTGTTCTGTAATATCTAGGTGAATGCCTATTGACCCTATTACTTGACCCTTTTCATTATACCTTGGTGCTCCGCTAATTAACCAGTGTTTTTTTTGCCCTCCCTTGACTTGAACGTTTACTTCGTAAGTATCGGAAATACCTTTTAATCGTTTTTTCTGATGTTCAGGAATAATTGTTGGGTCAGAAACATGCAATAATTGACCTAATTTTTTACCGTAAAGCTCCTTCTCTGTATAGCCGCTTAAAGTGCAGAAACTTTTATTGACCAATTGAACCAGATCTTCATTATCTACTTCTACTAAGCCAAGATTCATATTCGCAATGATACTACTGTATTTTTCTTTTTGTGCTTGAAGGTCAGAAATAACAGCTTCTAAACGCTTTTGAGAATCTTTTAATGCTTCTTTTTGCTCTTCTAAAATAGCAGAAACCTCTTCTTCATTGGTCACATCTCTAAGCACACCTTGAGCCGCAATAGGCATTCCAGAAGCGTCATAGATTAAATTGGCATTCACTTGAACAAACCTACTCCCACCTGATTTTATATTTATTTTGGTCTTGAAATTTTTTAAAATCCCCACCTCTTGGAGGACCTGGAAGGATTGAAGGGTGGCCATTAAATATTCGTGGTGGACCAATTGGGCGGCATAAAAATCTTCCTTCTCAGTGTCGAATCCTAAAAACTGCTTTGCAGCCTGGTTCATTTTAATCACCTGCCCCTTCAAATTTATCACAAGGTATGGGTCCGGGATATTAAAAAAAACTCCCTCAAGCTCTGATGTTTTTTCCTGTAAAAGACCTTTTAACCTGTTGTTGTCTTCTTTTAAATAATGAAGGGTGTCATATAGTTCCTTAGACTTGGATTCTAATATTTTTTCCGCCTCTTTCCTGGCTTTTACCTGCCTGTCCAAAGCTCTTTGCAATAATTCAATCTCTTGCTTAGACATGCGATTGTAGTGTAAATTTAACTTTAGTGCCGTCTGATTCAAGTAGATCGTAAGACACTTGCACCTCTTGTTCATAATGTCTAAAAGCACTGACCATTAGGCCATGTGCCAAACTGTATAAGCCTCTTGCAGAACTGTATACCATAATGAGTTTATGCTTTGATTTTTCTAAAACCAAAAAAGAAGGTAAATCCGCATCTGGATAAAGTTTCTTTACATGCACGTGAATGTGGTCTTCTATAGCTGCTATTAAGGGCATAGGGCTTTTATAATTTCTCACAATTTCAGGATGCGCTTCATCCAAACTTTTAAATAAATAAAGTCCAAAAGCATATAGTAACTCTTGTATGTCTTTAGACACAAGCTCCCCTAAAGCAACCAAAAGGGAGACCATTTCATTAAAATCATAGGTGCCTACTGAAGTATAAATACCCTGGTGTAAGGTTTTTGAATTGGTGATTATTTCGTCTACAACAGCCAAGCCAAATTGCGCCTCAACCATGTCTAAAAACTCCGTGAAAATAATTCCCTTCATACCTTAAGATTTGGAAGTCTAAAATAAGGTTTATAGATAGAAAGCGTCTTAAAATGTTGTGAAACAGTTGTTTTTTGTATGTGAAACACTTTTCAGGCCAAATAATTGATCCAATTAATTAATGAGTCCCTTTTACCAATTCATTTTGTTTCCAATAATTCAAAAGTGATGCTATTTTTAGCACATAATCTTCATACTTGAGGGGCTTAACCAAGTATCCTGCTATACCAATGGAATAGGCTTGTTTTAAATCTGATCTATTGATAGAAGTTGTCAGTACAACCGTTGGGATGTATTTCAAATTTGGATCTGTCCGAAGCTGTTTCAGGAACTCAAAACCATTCATTTTTGGCATATTCAAGTCTAATAGTATTAAATCTATTTGACTATTTTCAGCCAATATATCAAGGGCATTTTCCCCATTATGTGCCTCAATTAGCTCGTGTACTTCCCTTAATTTGATCAGGCTCCTGTTGAATTTAAGAATTTCAATAGCGTCGTCCTCAATTAATAAAATAGTCATCTAAAAGATTGATTATAAATGAATTTGAGATAAAAATAAACTTTAATTGACCACTCGCACTAAAAAAATATAAAAATCGGATTAAACGTAAGGTTTTACCTATAAAAGGTTTTTAAACTCATAGAGATATACCGTACTTGGTGTCGCATCATTCACAAAAGGAGCCAAGCCAATTTGCAGTAAATAGGAGCCATCTAAAACAGTATCTGGCACAAAAATAAATTCTGTTATTGTCGCTTCTGTTCTAATGTTACCATCCACATTCCAAAATGCTTTATGGGCCTCTAGTGCCCCTTGGTCTTCTTCCTTATCTATAGAAGGAAGGTCTACCAAAAGATGCTGGACACCTAATTCTCTAATGAAAATAGCGGCTCCTTGACTTAAATAGGGTGGATTGCTGTAGCTGTATTGATGGAATGCTTTACTTGTAGTATTGGGCAGTGTTCTGACCACCAATGATTCTGGAACCTGATTATTCCCTATGGCCACTATAAGTTGGTCCTTAGTGATCTGTAAATCCCCTTTTACTAACACTGGTGCAACAGTAATTAATAAGGTTTCAAAAAAATTATTTTTCAAAGCATTGAGCACCTGGTAATCACCTGCTAAAATATGGCCCACGCATTCAGTGTGGGTGCCATGTGCATGTGGATTAAAAGAAATATCGTTAAAATTGACTGGAGCACCAGCTTCAATACTCCCTATAAAATTCCCTTCTCTATGGGGTTTAATACTTGGTGGATCCACATACCAAGCACCTAATGTTTGATTGTCTTGCAGACTCAAGTGAATACCTATTGGAGTGGAAAAATCAATTTCTTTTTGACCAGTTGTCCCGGTGATAATTGCTTTCATACTAATCGATGTAAAATAATTGAGCCGCTATACCATCAGAAAAAAATAAGCCAGAGTCAGTGATCTTTAAAACAGTATCATTCACTATTTCTAAAAGACCTTCTGCTATTTTTTCCTGCGCTTCCCTAATCGCGTAGGACTCATATTCAGGACCAAATAAGGCGTTAATCTTTGATAATTCAACCCCTTTAGAGGCTCTCAGTCCTGTCATTATATACTCATTGTAACGCTCAGAAACACTTAAATATTCAATATCAAATGGTCGTTTGCCTTCAAAAATAGCTCTAATATATATGGGATTACTGGCTGCATTCCAAGAACGGCTTTTCCCATCATAAGAGTGTGCAGAAGGACCAATACCCATATAACTTTTACCTTCCCAATAGCCTGAATTATTTACAGCATAAAAACCTTGCCTAGAAAAATTTGAAAATTCATAGTGTTCATATGCTGCATTCGTTAACAAACGCCTTAATGTGGTGAATTGTGCCTGTGCGCGAGATTCATCTAAGGGAGGTAATTTACCAGACTTTATTTGATGTTCTAATACGGTTTTAGGTTCCATGGTGAGTGCATAGGCAGAAATGTGATTGGGATTGAAGCCCAAAGCCATTTTCACATTCTCAGCCCACAAAAGGTCCTGCTCCTCTGGAGACATTCCAAGCATAGGTACCCCATAAATTAAGTCTATGGAATAATTGTCAAAATATTGCTTTACCCAATGCAAGGCTTCTTTTGACTGACTGGCATTATGAGCGCGATTCATAAATGATAAATCTGACTGATGAAAAGATTGTATTCCCACACTTATTCTATTCACTTTCGTCTTAGAAAGCGCTTTAATATACGCCTCTGAAAGGTCATCTGGATTGGCTTCTAAGGTAATCTCAGCAACAGCTGTTATTGAATAGTGCGAAAAGACGGCTTCAATAAGTCGCTCAATCTCAATGGGGCTTAAAACAGAAGGAGTACCTCCCCCAAAATATATAGAATTTATTTGATCTTGTGCAAAACTATCTTTTCGCATCTTCAATTCCATACATAGGGCTTCGATCATTTGATCTTTAGAAGTCATTTTAGTAGAAAAATGAAAGTCACAATAACTACAGGCTTGCTTACAAAAAGGGATGTGAATATAAATACCACTCATAAAAAGTCCTGTTATTTTTTAACCCTTGCTGTATTTTGACTGACAAAAGAAGCCCAGCCTGAATAGGATTTCTCCCCAGTCACTTTCCCTGAATTATAAAAATGACATACCGCAGCGGCTAAACCATCCGTACTGTCTAAATTTTTTGGCAAAGTCTTTAATTGTAATAAACTCTGTAGCATTTTAGCCACCTGCTCTTTAGAAGCATTTCCATTTCCTGTAATGGCCATTTTAATTTTTTTTGGCAGGTATTCCGTAATGGGAATTTCTCTAGACAAACCAGCTGCCATAGCCACGCCTTGCGCCCTACCTAATTTAAGCATTGACTGAACATTTTTTCCAAAAAATGGTGCCTCAATAGCTATTTCATCTGGATGATAGGTATCTATTAATGAGATGGTCCTTTCAAAAATAAGCTTCAATTTGGTGTATGGATCTGCGTATTTTTGAAGCAATAATTCGTTGAGTTGTACAAAATACATCTCATTTCCCACCACTTTTATAATACCAAAACCCATAATAGTGGTTCCTGGATCAATACCTAAAATAATTCTCTCTTTTGCCAATGGATTTAATCTAAATGAATTTCTATTGGGATTTGAAAACGTGTTGCCACAGGAATTCCTTGTTTTATGGCTGGTGATAAAAAAGGCAAAGAAGCTATTTCTTTTTGTACCCTTTTTTCAAAAGACTGTTTCTCATTTATACTCCCGTTAAATCCCTCAATTTTTTGAATATATATATCAGCAGTTGCATTCACTTTAAAGTCCATAGAAAAAGTACCTGAAAAAGACAAGCTGTCTTGGTCGTACATTTGTTGAACTACTAGAAGAATTTGTGCTTTTATTACGGCTTCAAAACATTCTTTTTGTAATGATTTTGAAAGGGTTTCTTCGCAGGATTCAAATAGGGGATACAGATCTACAGATTGCCAGTCAATTTCTTTTAATTGATCAGCCACATATTGCGCCTTAAGCTCTTCTTTTGGAGTAAGCCAAGCACAATTGTAAAACAAGCAGATGAGACCTATGTAAAACAACTTACGCATACCCAAAGGTAGGGGAAAAAACTCATTTTTATAAAGTCATATAAATCGTAACTTAGTGAAGATTAAAATAAGTATGGATATATTACTGATCACTCTAGGAGCCATTTGCATTTTTATTGGAGTATTAGGGAGCTTTGTCCCTGTAATCCCTGGACCTCCCTTGAGTTGGATTGGCCTTTTATTATTGCAATACACCAACATTGTAGCTTTTAGTCCTATTTTTATTGGGGTTACAGGAGTAATTGCATTGCTCGCTACGCTTTTAGATTATTACTTACCTGTGCTCGGAACAAAAAAATACGGAGGAAGCAAAGGGGGTGTTTGGGGCGCTATAATGGGTCTATTATTCGCCGTTTTCTTTCCTGTTTTTGGCCCTTTAGGATTTCTGATTTGGCCTTTTGCAGGGGCTTTTATAGGAGAATTGAGCCAACAAAAAAATCAAAAAAATGCCTTGAGAGCGGCTTGGGGTTCCTTTGTAGGATTCTTGGCAGGCAGCCTGATCAAATTGATTATTTCAATGGCCTATGCTGGGTTATTTATCCAACAATTATTGGGGTGAATTTCGCCTAAGGGCCAAAAAAAGAACTACAATACTTTATTTAGCACATAAAAAAAAGCCTTCCAAATGGGAAAGCCTTTCATTGGTTGGACAGCCTCGCCATCTCAACACGGCCTTAACACAAGGTTAAGACACAACACAACACAACAAATATAACAAAGCTTTTTTAAAAGGTGCTTATTTAAGACTAAATATCTCTAAAAATTTAGTTCATTAAGACAGGAAGTTTTAAAATAAAGACACCAATAAAAACATTATTTGCCTTTTAAAAATCTATTACAATACCAAAACTTGGAATAATAGACCCCTCTTCTAGGGGAATTTGAAATAGGCTGCGAGGATTTACCGGCATACCAGAGGCGTCTCTACTAAGCCCATAAGAGGGGGGCTGTGGATTGGCATTTGCCAAAGCATTCTGAACTTCTATAAAGAAATCTAAGGCAACCGCTTTATAGAACCATTTTTTGTCTATTCTAATATCTAATTGATTAAATGGGTCTAATTTCTGACTCCCCAAACGGTCGTAATCCAAGACAATTTTCGGGTATAACTGAGCGGTTTGTGGAATATCTGTTGGTACAAATGGAGTAGCTGCAGCAAATCTATGGCGGGCACTTACCTCCCAATTCCTAGGAAGCTTATAGCCTGTGGTAAAAGAAGCCAAATGCCTACTATCCCATACAGATGGCCTAAAGACCTTAGGGTCTAGCCCTGAAAAAGTGGAATAAAAATAAGTGTAGGAGAAAATTCCAAAAAAGCGATCCATGAGTTTTTGTTGCCACAACAATTCCAATCCATAGGCTTTACCTTTACCAACAGATGCAATGGCTTCATTTCCTAGGACCTCAAAACCAGCTCCTTTATTGGCGATTGAAACCCCGTCTTCTAGAGAGACTGGATAGTCTGAATAATATTTATAAAAACCTTCTAAAGACACCCTAGCAGTAGGATTCAAAATCTTTTCTACGCCTAAGACCAAGTGCGTAGAACGGGTGTAGTCCAAGTCTTGATTTAAAAATTCCTGTGCGGTATTTTGAAAGCCCAACATAGTGTATGGGGGAATTTTATAATATACTCCAGCGGTCCCATTAAGCTTCCAACTAGGTGTTAAAGCATAAGAAGCAGAGGCCCTTGGAGAGAATGTTTTTAATAAATTAGATCCCTTGATAAAAGTATCTCCATCCATTCTAAATCCAAAAGAAAGGGCCAAACGATCCTTTAAAAAATCTTTAGATCCTTGGGCAAACAGACCATAGTTCAAAAAATCTAAAGAAGTGTTATATTGATAAGCTGCCAGTGTATTGAGCGTACTATTCTCGTAAAAGGCCCTCTGCAAATTAAGTCCATGACTCCATTTCCAGCCCTCTGCAAAACGATTTACCGCCAATCTTAATTTTGTTTCTGACTCTAAAGCGTCGTTTTGAAAGCGAAGCTCTGTTTGTGAGGCATTATCATTATACTCACTGTAGGTATTCCAGAGGCTGTTATTACTCAAACTCACCTCCATAAAACCACTCTGATCTTTAAAGCGCCTCTTCCAAGTAACCCCAACAGTATTGGAGTTTTGGTTAATGAAAGGTACCTGATCAAAAGTAGCTTGCTGGTCTGGGGTAGGATCTTCTGGCAAGGCAACTGTAAATTCATCTATACTTCCAAGACCTACAAAACTCAGGCTGTTGTAAGCGTCTATTTTGTGGTTTAATTTATATTGGTAATCCCAATAATCAGGTCTAATAGGCAAACCTATCAGTTCGAATAAAAACTGTAAATAGGACCTTCTCACAGACAAAAGCACATCTGTTTTTACTTCCCCATTTTTTTTATTTACCAAGAGGGGTGTTTCAAGTGTTAAAGCTGCTTCACTGGCACTCAACCTGAAGTTTCCTGCAAACCCATCTGGGTTTACATCTCTTTGAGTAAATTGTAATACTCCAGACAAAGGATTGTTGTACTGGGCGCCAAAGGCAGATGAAGAAAGCCTTACATCTGAAATAAAAGAAACATTTAACATGCCTACAGGACCTCCAGCACTTCCTTGGGTACTAAAATGGTTGATGTTGGGAATCTCAATACCATCCAAATAATACACCACTTCATTGGGAGCACCTCCTCTGATGATTAAATCATTTCTAAAGCCTCCAATAGAAGGAGAGACTCCAGGGAGTGTTTGTGCTACCTGTACCACGTCATTATTAGAACCAGGATAATTTGCAATCTCAACAGCAGAGAGCGATTGGGTAGAAAGTGGGGTCTCTTTAGGCCTTGTGATAGGACTCAAAGCCACTACCACCTCATCCAAAGCTTGTGAAGTTTCTAAAAGCACAAAATTCAATGGGGGTGTTCCCACAGATTTAATTTGAAAATTAAAAACCGTCTGCGAAGTAAAACCTAAATAACCCGCTTGTATCGTATAGGTACCCGGCGGAATATTAGGTATGGAAAACTGCCCCAATTCATCTGTAATGGCACCAAAAGTGGTCCCTTCCAAAACAACCGTTGCCCCGAATAAAGGACTTTGATTTTCTTCAAAAATTTTACCCGTGAGCACACCCAACGCTTGGCTGAAACCCGTTAAAGAAAAAGCAAACAATAGTAGAAATAAGATTTTTTTCATAGCGCGTTAAAATTAAGAAGAAAATAGCGGAAAAAAGCAAGAATCAAAAAACCACTAAATCCTATTAACATGCAAATCAAAAATAACCCCTTAAGGTCTCTAAAACTATGACATAAATCATGTCATTTATTGGGATAGCTTTAAATAAAACTGGCTTAAAACTGTATCATTAATACGCAGTAGTTGTCCACGGATAAGGGGTTCTTTTAATCCATTGCCCTCTAGTAAAATCAGGAAAATCTTGGGCGGCTCCGTTATTCTCTATTGACAATTCAGACAGCGGTGTTACCGCACTCCAAGCGGCGGCATCATAGGCATCTATTGGAGGTGCCACATTGGCTTTCGCTGCTTCCACAAAAGCATTCAAAACAAAGAAGTCCATTCCGCCGTGACCGGCACCCTCTGCGTATTCTCCGTATTTTTTCCAAAGCGGATGGTCGTACTTTTCCAGCCATGCTTTAGAGCTATCCCACCTATGTGGCTCAGATTGTCCCTCTATGTATATCCTGTCGCCATCTTTCTCCCAAAGGCCGTTGGCTCCTTGTACCCTGAACCCCAAAGAGTAAGGTCTAGGAGAATTACAATCATGGGTAATAATAATGGTTTCACCCATGGCTGTTTCTAGGGTAGAGGTAATAATATCTCCTTGTTTAAAACGCACTTTGGCATTCGGGTGGTCTGCACCACCTTTATCCACAATATACTTGTGTAAGCCCACCGCTTTAGTAGCATGAGAAGACATAGACACAAATCTATTCCCCCTATTTATATTGGCCATAGCGGCAATAGGTCCCAAGCCATGCGTTGGGTAAACGTCTGCATTTCTACTGACAGAATGTTGGGTGCGCCATTTGGCCTCAGAAATGGCTTTTTCACCAAACTCTACCCCTCCACCATAGGGTTGTTTCCCATCATTAAACTTAACATGCCTTAAATCGTGTTGGTACCCACACCTGTAATGCAGCATTTCTCCAAACACCCCTTCTTTTACCATATTTAGGACCGCCATGACGTCCCTTCTGTAATTTACATTTTCCAACAACATAAGATGGGTACCCGTTTCTTCATGGGTATTCACTAAGTCCCAGCACTCTTCCATTGTGTTGGCTGCAGACACCTCAACACCTGCAAATTTACCAGCTTTCATAGCGTCTACACTCATGCGGGTATGCCAGAGCCATGGGGTGGCGATAATTACGGCATCGACCGTTTTTAGGTCTAATAAATTTTTATAATCCAACGCATTCTTTCCAAAAACAGCCGGGGATTTAGCACCCGCTTCTGCCATAATTTTTTGGGCTATGGCAATTCTGTTTGGATCTATGTCTGCAATAGCAGTCACCACCACATCTTCCCTTTTAAGTGCGTTTTCCAAATGATTGGTTCCCCTGAGACCCACTCCAATAATACCTATGTGCAATTTTTCATTGGCGCGATTTGTCGCTTTTCCAAAAGTTTGGCCTAAGGCGTAGTTCGGCAGCACCACTGAGGCGGCGCCAAAAGCGGCAGATTTCTGAATAAAGGATCTTCTACTAGACATATTAGTGGGTGTTTGTGGGTTTATATTACCATTAAAGGCACATGAAATTTAGGGAAAAGTTTTATAAAATAGGCTTCTAAAAGGACATTTTATCTAGGATGTAGTATCTTGTAGCCGTTTTATAATGCAACTATGACTTTACTTATAATGGCTGCCGGAAGTGGTAGCAGATACGGAGGATTAAAACAATTCGACGGCCTTGGCCCAAATGGAGAGTACCTTCTTGAATACACCATTTTTAACGCTATAACAGCTGGATTCAACCACATTGTGGTCATTGCTAAACCCGCTAATACAGTAGAAATAAAAGCATATCTATCTCAAAAACTACCCGAACATATTGCTTTAACCGTATTGGGACAAGCTATTTCAGATGTACCAGAGGGCTTTACCGCGCCTGAAAACAGAGAAAAACCTTGGGGAACTGCCCATGCTGTTTGGACTGCTAGAGCGGTGATTAAAACTCCCTTTGCAACAGTAAATGCAGATGATTATTACGGTCCTGAAGCGTTTAAAGACGCTGGCGCTTTTTTAAACGCCCTACCCAATGCGCAGACCTATGGGCTTGTTGCCTATGAATTAAGCAATACCTTGTCTGAATACGGCACTGTATCTAGAGGGGTCTGTGAGGTAAAAGACGGCGCCTTAAAAGACATTACAGAGCGCACCAAACTTATTGCTTCTGGAAATGAGGAAGCTACAGATGAAGATTCTGGGTTAAAATTTCCACTAAACACGCCAGTAAGTATGAATTTTTGGCTGAGTACCCCTTTTATTTTTCCAGCTATCACAGCGCGTTTTAAAGCATTTTTATCTGGAGAAAACCCTGAAAAAGGAGAATTGTACCTGCCTTATATTGTAGCAGAACAGTTGGAAGAACAAGAAGTTAGTGTGGGGGTAATTCCTACGTCTAGCCAATGGTTTGGACTTACCTATGCTCAAGACAAAGCAGCGGCTAAAGAGACCCTTAAAGCACTTCATGAATCTGGTGTTTATCCAGCTGAATTATGGAAGGCATAGACCAAAAAAACATCGAAAATATTGTTCGCAGTTTTTTACCCCAAAGTAAAAACTTTGAGGTGATTCCCATGACACAAGGCCTGATCAATGACAGCTATAAAATTAGCTTCACCGATCAGGCCTATTTTTTACAACGCCTCAATACCCAGGTTTTTAAACATCCCACAGGGCTTATGCACAATATAGTCCAGTGGCAAAAAAGCCTTGTACATGCCTCCTACCATTGCCCTATTTTTTTAAAAACATTAGCGGGGAACTATTTGGTAAAAACAGAACAAGGCCATTTTTGGCGCATGCAAAATTATGTCTCTAAAGCCATCTCATACGATCTTGCTCCCAATGCGTCTATTGCCTTTGAAGCTGGAAAACTTCTCAATGATTTTCACAGTTGCTCCAAAAAAACTGACGCGTCAATGTTCCAAACACACATTCCGCAATTTCAGGATATTTCTTTGCGGTGGGAGCAGTTTCAACTGGCCTTTAAAAAGGCCGATGCCACAACCATCACCTCCGCTAAATACGCCCTAGAAAAACTTTATTCGCTGCAGGAATTTGTGTTTAACACCCCCTTAAAACTCCCGGAAAGAATTTGCCATAACGACACAAAACTCAACAATATGCTTTTTCATAAAGACAGTGGAAAGGCACTTTGTATGGTAGATTTAGACACCCTTATGCCAGGCTATGCTTTTTATGATTTTGGAGACGCCCTGCGTACCATTGCGAACACATGGGCTGAGGGAGCTGAAGAAAAGCCTGTGGCCTTTAGAAAAGACCATGCCCTAGCTTTTATTAAAGGATTGTGCAGTAATCCTAAAGTATTTTCAATATCAGAATGGGAGAGCCTGCCGTTTGGCGCCGTATATATGCCCTTTATTCACGGACTCAGAGCGCTAACCGATTATTTGTCTGGCAATGTGTATTACAAAGTGCGTTATGAACTTGAAAACTTAGACCGCGCTTCAGGTCTTTTAGACTTTGCTACTGTTGCCAATAGCCAACAAGCTTTTCTCAAACATGCTATTCAAGAAGCCTTATGAGGTGGGGCTTTCTTTTTATCTCGCTGTTTTCTACCGCTTTGTGGGGGCAAAATTACGGAGGACTTTCTATAGATAACGACCTGTTTTTTGGCAAAGACTACTATTATTCCAGCGGTATTTTTCTACAGTATGGAATCACAAAAAGCAACAGAGACAAGCCTTTAGACAGCCAGGAGCTGTTCAAAGAAGAAAACTTTTTTAAAAAACGTATTCATTGGACTTTAGGACAACAAATATACACTCCCATTGGCCGCTATGACAGTATTACCACTAATATGGATTATCCCTTTAGCGGCTACCTTTTTCTAGAAAGAGCCGTATCTAAAACGCTCAAAAATAAGGGAGTATTTCGTTGGAGTGCTCAATTAGGAATAAGCGGTCCTGGATCATTGAGTACCCCTTTGCAAAACACCTACCACAAACATATTCTGGGACTCCCACCACTTAGTTGGGTAGGCCAACAAGCAGGAAATATGCATCTGGGCATTCTTGGACAGTACTCCCACTATATTTCCCTGAGTCAAAAGCGTCATATTTCTTATCAGCTTCAGAGCCAATGGGGCACCCACAGCAGCCAATCTAGTCTAAGTACAGGCTTACATTTGGGCCATTTAGATCCTATGGTATTTTACTCAGAAGCTTTTAATAATTCCCAAAAAAATGGGTTTGGAGGGTATATAGGCATTCAATACCAATATCATTTTCAGGATTACAACCTATCTGGAAGTTTGTTTGAAAACAGCTCTCCATTTACCCTGCCTTCCAATTCATTCAGAAATACTTGGCTAGCAGGTGTGGGATACCAGGCCAATAAATGGCAGTTTTTGGCCATAGCCAAAGCGCGATCTAAAGATACCCCAAGACAAAAATACAAAAGGCACCAAGTGTTATATATCAGTATTCTAAGGCAATTGGATTAACGGTCGGTGAGGATTGGATCTGGCATGGTCAGGGTAGTATTGATTCTAATAACGCCTTGCCCTCCTGCCAATCCGTAATTACTCTGAATGTCGTACACAGTCCTATATACGGTTACTTTTCTAATAGACATTAAGTCTAATCCAGGTGGGGGTGTCTTACCTATTAAGTTGCCATCTACATCCCAAAGGGCATATGGAGGTTCCCCATCTGTGAAAGAGCCAATCCTGTCTCGCATGACAATCACTTTATTGCCTTCTATTTTGGCCGTACCTAAATGCCTGCGAATGGCTTGAATGACATTTGTGGCGTATATGTCTATCCCAAATTCATTGAGTTCTCTAAACTTAGAGGTCTTTTTCTCTTTACGCTTTAAACCGCGTTCTATCATTCTAGCTTCTTTCTTAGAAACCCTGGCCTCTTGGGCTGTGCCCTGAAGGGGCGCTAAAAAAAGCACACATACTAATAGGTATATAAATTTCATCCTTTTAAATTTATATGAAGTTAGTGAATTATTGCTTAATTGAATACCACACAAATGGAACGTCTAATGATTGTTTTTCGTATTTTAGAAACAAAAAACAAGATGAAGCATAAATTTTCATCTTTACTTTTAGGGTTTATGTGTTTTTCTGGCACAATAGTTAAAAGTCAAGATACCACTGCAAAAATTCTTAAAGACACAGACCATGAGAAAATGGTCTGGTTTAAAGAAGCCAAATTGGGGATTTTTATACACTGGGGGCTGTACGCCGTAGACGGGATAAGTGAATCTTGGTCTTTTTACAATGAATATCTCTCCCATGAAGACTACCTTAAGCAATTGAGTGGTTTTACTGCTGCCAACTTCAAGCCAAAAGAATGGGCAAAACTTATTAAAGACAGTGGCGCAAAATACAGTGTCATTACTAGTAAACACCATGATGGATTTGCGCTTTGGAACACCAATTATGGTCATCTAAACGCGGTATCTCATGCAGCAGCTAAAAAAGATGTCTTAAGTCCGTTAATAGATGCCCTAAAAGAAAAAGAATTAAAAGTAGGAATTTATTTTTCTTTACCTGACTGGTCATCTGACCTATATACCCATTTTACAACAAGCAAAAGAAGATATGCCATTGAGCAAGATCCACAAAGATGGCAACAGTATCTAAATTACATGAATGGACAACTTCTAGAACTTAAAAATAACTACACACCAGATCTTTGGTGGTTTGACGGAGATTGGGAACATCCGCCTGAGGCCTGGGAAAGCACAAAAATTAGAACATCGCTACTAAAGGGAGCTCCAAATACTATTATTAATTCGAGACTCACAGGACAAGGAGACTATCAGACACCTGAGATTGGCGTACCAGTTTATAGGCCAGAGGCAAAATACTGGGAACTTTGTATGACTTTAAATGACTCTTGGGGGTACCAGCAGACAGACAACAATTATAAAACTTCACAACAAGTTATAGATATTTTTGTAGACTGTATTTCAAAGGGGGGGAATTTGCTATTAGACATTGGTCCAAAAGCAGACGGTTCCATTGACCCCATACAAAAAGAACGCCTTCTGGAACTTGGATCATGGATTAGAAAACACCACAAAGCCGTTTATGAAACAGAGAAAGGAATTCCTTACGAGCATTTTTATGGTCCCACTACTTTAAGCAAGGACAAGCAAACACTGTTCCTGTTTGTAAGAGACATACCAAAAGATGGAAAAATTGTGGTTAAGGGAATTTCCAACACCATTCACAGGGCTTATGTTGTTGGCAATGGTAGTATTCTTTCACAAAATAAAATAGCTAAACTGTATTGGAATAAATATCCTGGAATTTCATACATTGACTTACCCAAAGAAACCATAGACACATATTATACGGTGGTAGCCTTAGTCCTAGACGGCCCAATAGAGCTATATTCAGAATTAAATGGTGCTGTAGAACAAAATTAAATAAGGTCCTATGAAGACATGTATAAACTCCTTTTGGAGTTTGCTTTTCTTTCTCATTGTTGGCTGTGATAAAAATGACACGACAAATTTTCCAATCAACGCCCTAGAAGGCCAATGGATTTTGGATCGAGTGGTCTGTTTTTGCTATTTTGGTGAAATTGGGAATGAAAATTTTTCTGATCAGCAACTGTGGTTTTATGAAAATCAACTCTACCCCATAGGATCAAATAATGATATTCCAAACATTGCACCCTTAGGAAAAGCCTACGATTACCGTGTCATAGAAAGTGAAATGAGTCTTGAAAATTCAAGCGAAAAATACCGCATTAGCCTAGTTGGAAATTCCCTGACGCTCACTTATGTAGACAACGAAATGATCGCAGACGACGAGATTACATTCTATTTTAAAAAAGGTATGGCAGATCCCTCTTGCATAAATTTTTCTCAAATTCTGGGAAACGCTATTTGCACCAAAGAATACGCCCCAGTTTGTGGTTGTAATGGCATCACATACGGTAACAAATGTGGGGCTGAATCCGCTGGCGTGTCTCATTGGGAAAATGGGGTGTGTGAGAAATAGAAAGTTGATTAATAAAATAAAAATTAACTTTAAAGAAATAAATAACATTCATTATGAGAGACATTATTTGCCCTAGTTGCAAGACCTCTTTTAAACTAGACGATGCCGGTTTTGCAGATATTGTCAAGCAGGTACGGGACGATCAATTTTCAGAAGAACTCAACCATAGATTGGCCATTGCTGAAAAAGAAAAATTCAATGCAGTTATGCTGGCAGAGGCAAACTTAAAGAATACCCTCCAGCAGGAACTTTCAAAAAAAGAACAGGAAATTAGTGACCTTAGATCTCGTAAAGCACTAGAACTTGAGCAAATAAGAGCTAAAGTTGTCCAAGCGGAACAAGAGAAAAGGCAAGCTGTTTTAGAGGCCACTAGAGCCATAGAAAAAGAGCGAGATGGACTGTTGAATCAACTCAGTAATAAAGAGGTAGAAAGGCAACTTCAGGAAAAGTCTATTCAAGAGCAATTCAATCAAAAACTACTCACCAAAGAAGAGACCATTAAAATGAAGGACGACGAGATTGCGCGTCTCAAGGATTTTAAGCAAAAACTCTCTACTAAAATGGTGGGCGAATCTCTAGAGCAACACTGTGAAGTGGAATTCAACAAACTAAGGGCTACTGGTTTTCAGAATGTATATTTTGAAAAAGACAATGACGCCAGCTCAGGGAGTAAGGGAGATTTTATTTACCGTGAAAACGATCAGAATGGAAATGAAATACTCTCCATCATGTTTGAAATGAAAAATGAAGGAGATGAAACCGCCACTAAAAAGAAAAACGAGGACTTTTTCAAAGAATTAGACAAGGATCGGAATGAAAAGAAATGTGAGTACGCCATACTAGTTTCTATGTTAGAATCAGATAATGAACTCTACAATAACGGCATAGTAGACGTGTCTCATAAATACAAAAAAATGTATGTGGTTCGCCCCCAATTCTTCATTCCCATCATTACTATACTCAGGAATGCAGCATTAAACTCCATGCAATACAAAGAAGAACTCGCCATTATTAGGAATCAAAATATTGACATCACAAATTTTGAAGAAAAGATCAATGATTTCAAAACTGGTTTTGGACGTAACTATGATTTGGCCAGCAGACAATTTAAAACGGCCATAGATGAAATTGACAAAACCATGAACCACCTTCAAAAGACCAAAGAAGCTTTACTCGCTTCGGTAAATAACTTGCGATTAGCCAACAGTAAAACAGAAGACTTAACTATTAAGAAACTCACCCATGGCAACCCAACCATGAAGGCTAAGTTTGATGGATTAAAGTAATAGTATAAAATTACAGCAATGAATTATTGGTTTCAGACTTCTTTAAAGAGTCTCTTTAAAAAGAGCTTCTCTTTTTTCCGTGTAAGTATCGATTACTTTTGTATTGTGAAGATCTACCCCTAACTTATCAATATCTAAAAAAGTTTCTTGAGCAAGCTCGTGGGTTGGAAGCGTTGGTAGATTTTTTTTAGTCCAAAGACTCATTTCAGTGAGTATAGGGTATAAACTTATTCCTTTATCTGTTAAGTAGTAATATTTTATTTTTCTATCTATTTTATCCTTTCTAAACCCTAGTAACTCATACTCTCTTAACTTCTTGATTCTATCTACGAGAACATTAGTAGAAATTTTCTCAGGTGATTTTAAAAATTCGGTATATGTATTTCTACCAATAAATACATCTCTTATAATTATTAACGACCATCGGTCGCCAACCAAGTCTAAGATATTAGATAAGGGACATGTAGATCTGAAAGTTAAATCTTGAAACATAAAATATATTTTATATAAAATTACTTAAATTTTTAGATAAATAAAATGAAAAACCCTACAATAAAGTAGGGTTTTTATTTTTATTTAAGATCTAGTTTTTTTTACCAAGCTGCTCTCCATTGTCTTAC
>ERZ651776.268-NODE-268-length-76458-cov-16.469606_pt1 | contig 76458 bp, 78 predicted proteins | sample MGYA00514761_ERZ651776 | MGnify/ENA metagenome assembly ERZ651776 | reverse complement strand
TCATACTCATTCATTTGACAACCATAGGTTTTAATATAAAGTTTTGTACCCATATATCTAATTATGACTAAAAAGACTACCTATAAAATAATTTTTATGCAGCTCGGTGAAATATACGAGGTATTTGCAAAGCAAATCTATCAAAGCGATATGTATGGTTTCATAGAGGTTGAAGAGTATATATTTAATAAAAATAAACAGCTAGTTGTAGACCCATCTTCTGAAAAATTAGAAAAAGAATTTAAAAACGTTGAGCGCTCCTATATCCCGATTAACTCTGTTATCCGCGTGGATGAAGTGGTGGAAACTGGGGAGGCAAAAATTAAACAGAATAAAAGCCAAGTCATGCCATTCCCAATGAATATTCAGCCTGTTAACAAACAGGATTAATCTTTAGCGAGGTTTTTTAAGCAATCAGTTATTGTTTGCAAAAAAACGCTGTTAACATGGTTGGATGAAGAGACGCACAGCCCTCAAGACCTCATCAATAGCTGCGATAGGCTTAACCGCTACGATCAATGGAGGCTGCAGTAAAAATACATTCTACTTTAAACATGGTGTTGCCAGTGGAGATCCTTTAGCTGACAAGGTTATATTATGGACCAGAGTCACAGCAGAAAAACCTGGGCCTATTGCCGTTATTCTGGAGACTTCCCCTACCGCAGACTTTTCTAGTATTGTCTTTTCTAAGGTCTTAAAAACATCTTCCTTGTCTGACTATACGGTGAAATATGATTTTTCTATTAAAAATATATTTCAATCAGGTGAAATGTTTTTTTATCGATTCAAAGCTGGTAATGCAGTCTCAGAAATAGGTAAAACTAAAACCTTGGCACTTGATATTAGTAAGGTAAAAATAGGAGTGTTTAGTTGTAGTAATTTCCCTGCAGGATTTTTTAATGCCTATCAATCAGCAGCAGATAAAAATGATCTTGATTTGTGGCTACATTTAGGTGACTACCTCTATGAGTACCCAATGGGTGGTTACGCAACATCTAACGCTAAAAAACTGGGGAGAGTTCCAAGCCCTACCCATGAAATAATCACTCTTGCAGACTACAGAGAGCGTCATGCCCAATATAAGCTCGACAATGGATCCAAAGCCCTTCATCGCAATGCTCCATTAATTGCTGTGTGGGATGATCATGAATTTTCAAATGATACTTGGAAAAAAGGAGCAGAAAATCATGCGATAGACGGCTCAGAGGGAGATTTCTATGCTCGAAGATCTGCGGCCATCAAGGCTTATAATGAATGGATGCCTATTAGAGAGCAGCAAAATAAAAGAAAAATATTTCGTGAGTTCAAGATCGGTAAATTAATTCAACTCCTAATGCTAGATACCCGACAATATGAAAGAGACAAACAAATTCAACCCAAAGATTATTTAAGCGATGCTGGTTTTAATCAAGCACGCTTTTATAACGATCTAAATGCGCCTGACAGAAAACTTTTAGGGAAGGAACAGTTAGCATGGATTGAAGCAAAAATTACTGAAGATAGCTTTCATTGGACAGTGATGGGGCAGCAGGTTCTCATGACTAAGTTAAAATTTCCTGATTTATCAAAAATGCTAAAAAAAGAGGATGTGCCTGCTTTTCTAAAGCCTTATTTAAAGTTTCTTGGCTTAGGCATACCCTCAAATCTAGATGCCTGGGATGGTTATCCATCAGAGCGTAATAAATTATATAAAGTCATGCAAAAAGCAAATAAAAATTTTATTAGTTTGGCAGGTGACACTCATAACTCTTGGGTTTCTAGCCTCACCAATGATGAAGGTATGAAGGTTGGTATTGAATTAGGCGCACCATCTGTAACTTCTCCTGGAATTACAGATGCTCTAAAAATTGATAAAAAGAAATTTGTTGAAAGTATTGTGGGAATTAATCCCGAGCTCACTTGGATGGACCCATCACAAAGGGGGTACCTCTCACTGGAATTTTATGAAGAGGAGTTGGTAGCCACATTTAACTTCGTGAAAGAGATTGAGAAGATTGACCCTTCGATCTCTTCAACTCACACTATTAAAGTAAAAAAAGATCAGCTATTTACCTAAGCATTTAGTCTTTAATCAAAAAGCATGCTTTTATAAAGTTTTAGCTCATTAATTGACTCAAGAATATCATCCTTTGCCCTGTGGGACCCTTGCTTATGATAAGTTTGAGCATCGTTCATCCAGCGTGAGATTAGCTCTTTCACCGAAGAAACATCAATATGTCGATAGTGAAAATAAGATTCTACACCTGGCATGTATTTTGCAAGAAACCTTCTATCGTGAGACACAGTGTTACCGCACATAGGCGATCTTTTGTGACCCACATATTTTGAAATAAATTCTAAAGTCCTCATTTCTGCTTCTTGCTCTGTGACACTGCTCTCATGAACGGCCTTGGTAAGCCCAGTATTGCCATGTTGGTTAGTATTCCACTCATCCATATTAGCCATTAATTCTTTTGGTTGATGGATGACCAGGCTCGGACCTTCGGCAACAATGTTAAGATTGCTGTCTGTAATGACGGTAGCAATCTCAATAATTCTTTCTTTTTCAGGATCAAGACCAGTCATCTCAAGATCGACCCAGATTAAATTTTGATTTGATTTTTGATGTGACATTTGAGTTGTTAAATTTTAACGATAGTGTATTTTGAGCCCAAGATGAGAAAAGTTCAAACTGGACAAATTATTGAGTATTACTCAAACACCTGCAGGGTAGCCGCAACTGATGGGATATTCAAGTGTCGAATTCAAGGCAGAATTGAGTTAGTGGTTGGGGATTTTGTTAAAATTGAGCCTGCTGAAGACTCTAATGACTGTGATGCAATGATTACAGAGAGGCTACAAAGAATTACAGCCTTATATAAATCCAAGGATAGGGTTACCAAAGCAGTGGCTGCTAATATTACTCGACTAGGCATTCTGGTGACCGTGAATCCAAAAACTAGCCTCGAATTTATCGATAAATGGGTGGTGATTGCACTTCAATCTAGAATTCAACCATTTATTATTTTTAATAAAATTGACATGCTGGAAGATGATGCATATAGGGTTCTACAAAATTTATATGAGGGCTTGGATGTTCCTTCTTTTGCAATTTCAGCAAAATGGCAAACAAACTTAAAGGGGCTTTTCTCTTATCTTGAAAATCAAACAAGCATATTCGTGGGAAATTCTGGCTCTGGCAAGTCAACACTAACCTCTGCATTAACTGGAACTGAGATTCTATCTAGAGAGTTATCAAATAATCAGGGGGTCCATACCACATCCGTTTCAACCCTGTATCAAGTTGGTAATAATATGCAGGTTATTGATTCTCCAGGCGTTAGGGATATAGGAATAGAGCATCTTGATCATGCAGAAATTCTTGCTGGATTTAAAGAAATCAATAATTTTTCTTTAAAATGTATGTTTCCAAAATGTAGTCACCAAGAAGATGATGGTTGCGCCGTCATGGAGGCTCTCAAGCATAGCCATATTGAAGAAAGTCGTTACAATAATTTTATGAATTTAAATGCGGCAGTGAGATCGTGAGCAATAAAACACATTTTGGGTTTGAGGAAGTAAACACCGACCAAAAAGCTGCAAAAGTTGGGAATGTTTTTCATTCGGTCGCTGCAGAATATGACCTGATGAATGATGTCATGTCATTTGGCATGCACAGACTTTGGAAACGAATGTTATTAGAGCTTGCTGGGCTCCCTGAAAATGCTGTTGTGCTAGATATTGCTAGTGGCACAGGTGATATCCCAAAACTAATTAGCGATAAATTTCCTTCATCCCAGATACATGTAACGGATATCAATGGATCAATGCTTGCGCTAGGAAAAGAGCGATCTATTAATGAAAATTTCTTTCACAATTGTTCATTTGCTCTAGTCTCAGGCGAGGCATTGCCCTATCAAGATCAAACATTTGATTTAATTACCATTGGTTTTGGTTTGCGTAATTTTACGGACAAGCAGGCTGGCTTAAAGGAAATGAAAAGAGTGCTGAAGCCTGGTGGCATATTATTAATCCTTGAGTTTTCCAAGCCAACAAACTCTATTTTTTCAAAAATTTATGACTGGTATTCCTTTAATGTGATACCAAAACTGGGTAATTTGCTGGTAGGTGATGCTAATAGCTATAAGTATCTTGCTGAATCTATTCGCATGCATCCTGCCCAGGAAGAACTCAAGCAAATGGTTTTAGAGTGTGGGTTTGAAAGATGCAAATTTTATAATCTAGTAAATGGAGTGGTGGCAATTCATCAAGCTAAGTAATATGCAGATCTCTCTTAATCTACTCTTTAAAGAGGCATACGAAGCCTCGAGCGAACTTCAAACAAAACTAGAAAATATATACCCTATTGAATGCAATATATATTTCTCTAACCTATCGGTCATATCGCTGAGTCTCACAAAAACAGAGCAAGTCCTTGATTGCAAACCTGCAACTCAACCACAGTTTTCTTTATTTCTAAATTCTGCGACAGCCCTGCATGCACTCTTACATTCCAATATTCCATCTGATGTATATGAGGGAGATTCAGAGCTTGCTTTACTTTTTTTGCTAGCAATAAAAGATTCTAATTTAGATATAGAGGTTTTAATTTATAAACATTTGGGCACTATTCCTGCCTTGATTATTAGAAAGCTTCAGAATAATGATATGGCGAACTATCAATTTAAAAATATTGATTCAAAGATCTGGCAGCTTCAGGGCACTTTTAGGGCCATGGCAATTAGGCTGGATAGATTAGAAATGATTACATCATCATGATTAACTTTTTTTTATCCCTCTTTGATATTTTGAATATTTTTTTAAAAATGATGTGGTTCGGGGTAATTAATATACCAGCAGAGAATAGCTCATCGCGAACAATCAGATGCGTCAGATTTCTTAATCCCTTTTACCTGCTTACTCGCGGCTCTCCGGCCGGACAAAGAATTACAAGTTTTCTAGAAAGCTTGGGCCCTATGTTTATAAAATTTGGCCAGCTGCTCTCAACAAGAAGTGATGTTGTGCCAGCTGAAATAATTGGTTTTTTGAACACCCTGACAGATCAATGCAAGCCGTTTCCAGCAAAGGATGCAAAAAATATTATCGAGCGTTCCTTAGGAATTAACCTTCAGGATGTATATAAAAATTTTGAAGAAGCTCCCATGGCTGCCGCCTCCTTGGCTCAAGTTCATAGAGCCCAATTAATCAGCTCATCAGAACATGTAGTTATCAAAGTGCTAAGACCTGGCATTCATAAAAAAGTTCAAAGAAACATTGGAGTGATGAAAGTGATGGGCTTTCTTGTTAACTTATTTTACTGGGAAAGCCATCGATTGAAACTCAATGAGGTCATTGGCGACTATGAAAGAACCATTAAGCAGGAGTTGGACTTAAAAGTAGAAGCTGCAAATACGAGTGCAACAAGAAAAAATTTCGCTAATTCAGAGCTTCTGTATATTCCAAAGATATTCTGGGACCACACCTCTGTAAATGTCTTAACGCTAGAGGAGATTGATGGTCTTGCCTGCACAGATACGGCATCCATGGATAGACTTGGTATTGATAGAAAAAAATTAGCAGAAAATGGTGTACGAATATTTCTTGATCAAGTCTTTCGGGATAATTTTTTTCATGCAGATATGCATCCTGGAAATATTTTTGTAAGCAAGGAAAATGTCCAAACTCCAAGCTATATTGCAATTGATTGTGCGATTGTTGGCTCTTTAACTCAAGAAGATCAATACAATCTTGCAAGAATGCTTCAAGCAACATTAAAACAAGATTACCCTAAGCTAGCAAAACTTTTTATAGGTGCTGGGTGGGTAAACTCTAATACTCAACAGTCTGTGCTCGAGCAAACTCTCAGAGCCACGTGTGAGCCTATCTTCTCTAGACCGCTGTCTGAGATAGAATTTGGAAAACTCTTACTATACTTATTTGACTCGACCAGGCAATTTGGTTTATCCATCCAACCCTCTCTCATCCTCCTCCAAAAAACTCTTATTCACATTGAGGGCATGGGGCGTGAGATCTATGCAGGGCTAGATTTCTGGGGCTTAGCTGAACCATACATTGATAACTGGGTGATGAGCCAGTACAGTCCAGCAAAGCTGAAAGATTTTTTAGAACAGAATAAGTTCGAGCTATTAGATAGAGCAACTGGCTTGCCAGGCGAAGTATTTGATGTGCTAGATAATATTAAATTTCTTACTCAAGACAGCAAAAAATACTCTAATCTCGTTCAAGAAATGCAGGCAAGTTTTCACAGTCAGCGTAAATGGCAAAATCTCACTATAATTATATTAACGGGAATAATTATGGTGTTGTTAATCAACAGGCTCTAGATGAGCGTATTATGTAAGGTATTAGGAGTATAAAATGGGCATAGGTGGAATAAGTATTTGGCAGATATTAATTGTTTTATTAGTAATTGTGGTCTTGTTTGGTGGGAAAAAAATTCGCAGCCTAGGCTCAGACCTGGGTGAGGGCTTAAAAGGTTTTAAAAAAGCAATTAAAGATGAGGATGTGGAAACAACATCACAATCAGATTTAGAAGATAAATAGCCTTGTTTCAAATTGGGCTATTAGAAATTCTAGTTATTCTCTTGGTGGGAATCTTAGTTATTGGACCCGAGCAACTGCCTGACTTTGTTAAAACCTCAATCAAACAGATCACGAAATTACAAAATAAATTTTTTGCATTCCGAGCTTCAGTTGAGAGAGATATTGGAGCAGAAGAATTAAAGCAAGATATTTTTAATGAGCTGAAAATGGAAGAGCTGGAGCGAGATGCTGATGACCAACTCAAGTGAGATGAGTTATGTGGAGCACCTAAAAGAATTACGCTCTAGATTGATCAGGGTGTTTGCTGTGGCGGGCGTTTTTCTGGTTTGCTGTCTGCCTTTTGCCAACGAAATCTACTTTTTTATCTCTTCCCCTTTAACAGTAATTCTTCCAGAAAACAGCACCATGATTGCAACAGAAGTAACTTCTCCTTTTATTGCCCCCTTAAGACTAGCAATTTACAGCGCGCTAATTTTGTCTATGCCATATTTTTTATTTGAGCTTTGGGGCTTTATAGCTCCAGGGCTTTACAAGAGTGAGAAAAATTTTGTCATGCCTTTGCTTGTATCTTCTGCTCTACTTTTTTATGCCGGAGTAGCTTTTGCATTTTTTATAGTTAGCCCCATCATCCTAAATTTCTTTATTGCTGCAGCCCCAGATTCCATTCAAATCATGACTGATATTAATAAATACTTAGATTTTGTATTAAAACTATTTTTTGCTTTTGGATTAGCTTTTGAGATACCAGTGGCAACTTTTTTATTAATTAATACTGGTATTGCTGATAAAAAGACAGTTAAAAAAATACGCCCTTATCTAATTATTGCTTTTTTTATCTTGGCCATGCTCTTGACGCCACCTGATATTTTTTCTCAACTTTTTTTAGCGATACCCATGTGGCTATTATTTGAAATAGGACTGCTAATCTCTCGAGATAAAGTAAATTAAGAAGGTTTAGGGTCAGCGTTTAGTCTTTCAAACCAGCTATCAGGGTCAGGCATTTCAGCAGTTAAAATCATCTCTAGCAATTCAGCTGGATCACTAGAAATCAAAACACGATTATGGTTTTCAATCGAAACAAACTGCTCATCCACTGAATGTTGTAACCACTCCATGAATGCGTCGTAATAACCATTAATATTTAAAATTCCGATGGGTTTATTGATCTCTCCCAGGTGATTGCTTACCATGACCTCTAGTAGTTCATCCATAGAACCAACGCCTCCAGGCAGGACTATAAAAGCATCACTAATACTAAGAAACTTTTCTTTTCTTTCAAATAGTGAATGTGTGATGATCGTCTCTGTTATTGTTGGATTGGTCAGCTCAAACACATCCAAAGACTTCAAGGCAATGCCTGTCACTTTGCCGCCATGCGCCATGGCACTATCTGATACAACTCTCATTAAACCCACATTGCCACCTCCAAACACCACCTCCAAACCTTTGTTTGCAAACAATATCCCTATATCTTCAGCTGCTTTTTTATACGCTGGTGATTTCCCCATGTGGGCACCGCAAAAAACAGAAATTTTTTGTATAGTCATGATGTTAAGCCAAGGATGTTTTTAGAAATAATGTTCAATTGAACCTCTGAGCTGCCTCCTGCAATAGTATAAGCTTTTGAGTAAAAAAAAGATTTAGAAACCTCTTTTCTAACTCCAGAACTTCTATCAACAATCTCCAAGCCACCCATCCCAAGACTGGAGACGTTGAGCTCCCATCTATTTTGAGTCTCTTCAGTGCTTAAATATTTTAAGGTCAATCCAGTAGGTGAAAAACCGTTTTGTGATTCTGCTGCAGTTCTAGACATTGTTATCTCTATCATATGATTGCGCATCTCATGAGTAGCAATCTTTGCAAGTAGTTTTTTACTACCAGGGCTTGATCCGGGCTTGGAATCACGAAATACTTTCAGTGGCTCAACGTCTATGGCGCCTTCACTTTCCATATCAGCCATCATTGTGCGTTCAAATTGCAGTAATCTTTTAGCAACTTTCCAACCATCATTTTCTGGAGCAATCCTATGGGTCTCGCAAGCGTAAACATTATCAAAAAATACTTGGCAAAATGGAGATTGGCCACTTAAAAGCTGAATCGGCTTGATATCTATATTTGGCTGATTAAGGTCAAGAAGAACAAAAGAAATACCTGCCTGTTTTTTAACCGTCTTGTTGGTTCTCACCAAGCAGTACATCCAATCAGCCTTGTTGGCCTCTGAGGTCCAAATCTTAGAGCCTTCGATCATATATTGTCCACCTTTTAGAGTAGCAGTGGTTGAAATATTTGCGAGATCTGACCCTGCTCCTGGCTCTGAGAATCCCTGGCACCACCAAATCTCTCCCCTTGAAATTTGTGGCAAGAACTCATGTTTTTGCTCGTCTGTTCCAAACTCTAATAACACAGGACCCAGCATTGATATCCCAAAATTAATTTGGGCTGGCCTACAACCATAAAATTTTAAACGCTGTTTTAAGATTTTTGACTCATCAAAAGTTAGCCCGCCACCTCCAAATTCTTTTGGCCATTCTGGAGTGCACCAACCTTTGGATACCATGGCATCAAACCAAACTTTTGCATCTTTAGATGGAAAATAAATATTTGATGAAGCCCAAACTTGCTCAGAAACAGGCATAGGTGTTCTCATGGAGTGTGGGCAATGAGATTCAATCCAGCTATCTACTTCTTTTGTAAATTTAGTGAGGTGTTGACTCATTAGCTTAAAAGTAAAGAGGAAATGTAACAGGACCAGTGTTTGTTAGTGTTACGTTCATGTGAGCACCAAAAACTCCAGATTGATATTTAATTGATGAAGAGTCTAACTTTTGCATTAACTTATTATATAACGTCAATGCTAAAGCAGGAGGGGCGGCCTTATGAAAACTAGGTTTATTGCCCTTGCTAGTAATGCCTGAAAGTGTAAATTGACTTACTATCATTAGTTCTGCGTCTATCTCCTTTAAACTGGTAGACATTACGTTGCTATCATCATCAAAAAAGTAAAAATTTTCTATTTTTTTGATAAAGCTATCAAGCGTTTGTATCGAATCAGCTGGCTCAAAGCAAATAAATGCTAGGAGACCACTTTCAATTCTTGCATGAAGCTGATCTTGAATCTCTATTTCAGCCGATAAAACTCTCTGGACTAATGCTTGCAACGAAAATTAAACGTTTTCTTTGTCTGAGCTCCAAGCCCCTTCAGCTGCAAGCTTGTTCATTAAAGCTCTGTGCGAGAAAGCTATCTGCGCATTTCCTATATTTTCTAATTTTCCTAACCATGTTTTTAATGCTGCTTGCTGAAGCGCTCGACCATATGAAAAACTTAACTTCCAGGGAAAACCACCAATTTTATTCATTGCATCCAGGTGAGCTGTTGAATTGATTTCTGATTGTCCCCCTGATAAAAAGGTAACGCCCGGCAAATCAGCTGGCACATTCTCTTGAAGGCAACGCACTGTCATTTCTGCTACTTGCTGAATAGAGGCTTGAGATTCACACAGCGAGCCGGCAGTAATCATATTAGGTTTTAAGATGGTGCCTTTGATATTGACATTATTTTTAGCCAAAGCAATAAATAATGCTTTTAGGGCTGCGCTTGAAACTTCATAGCACCTCTCAATAGAATGATTGCCGTCCATCAAAACTTCTGGCTCAACCATTGGCACCATATTGTTATCTTGAACAATTTTTGCATAATCAGCTAAAGCCTGCATATTGCTTTCAATGCAATCAGCCGTTGGAAGCTGTCCATCGATCTTAATAACAGCCCTCCACTTAGTAAATTTAGCACCTAAATTAAAATACTCAGCGCACCTGTCATCCAAGCCTTCAAGCCCTTGAGTTAAAGTTTCATCAGGCGAGTTAATAAGAGGCTGAAGGCCTTGATCAACCTTGATGCCAGGTAACGCACCTTGATCCATAATGACTTTTACCAGAGGCGTTCCATCTGCGGCTGCCTGACGAATGGTTTCATCAAATAAAATAACGCCGCCAATGTTGCCCTTCATCCCACTAGCTCTAAAAAGCATCTCTCTATAGTCTCTTCGATTTAACTCTGTAGATTCAACTCCAATAGAATCAAATCTTTTTCCACATGTCGGATTGCTCTCGTCAGCTGCAAGAATCCCTTTGCCGTCTGCAACAATAAATGATGCAATTTCTTCTAATGTATTTAATGACATATTTTTTTTCCTCTTATTATTTTGTAAAGCCTAACGCTGATAATGATGGTAGCTCTTTTCCTTCCATGAATTCAAGAAAGGCCCCGCCACCTGTTGAACAGTATGAGATATCACTCTTATTAATAAACATTTTAATAGCAAGCAGGGTTTCCCCGCCACCAGCCAAGCTAAAAGCTGATGATTGCGCAATGGCCTCTGCGAGTTGTTGTGTACCTTGAGCAAATGCATCTCTCTCAAAAACTCCAATTGGACCATTCCAAATAATTTGTTTGGCTTGTGAGATCAAATTGAAAGCTTGCTCATCAAGGACCTGATCAAGAATCATCTCATTATCTTGAACATCTCGCACATCACAAACTCTTGATTCTAGAGAATCAATATTCGAGCTAACTACCACCTGATTCGGTAAATAGATATTTGTAGAGCTTAATAAGTCCCGGGCTTCGGATAACATTGACTCCTCATATAGCGAGCTGCCAATATTTAAGCCACTAGCTTTTAAAAAAGTATTGGTAATACCCCCTCCAGTAATAATATTTTCTGATAACAGGCTAAGGTTTTTTATAACTCCCAGTTTAGAAGAGACTTTTGATCCACCTATGATCGACAAGAGAGGCGCATTAATTGAACTAATAGCGCTGGATAATGCTGCAATTTCTTTTTCTAAAAGTAGTCCTGCGCATGAAATATCAGCATGATTAATAGCCCCATAAGTGGAGGCTTGCTCTCTATGGGATGTGCCAAATGCGTCAAAAACATATACCTCTGCAATGTTTCCAAGACTGTTAGCAAGATCTAAGTCATTTTCAAGCTCCCCAACTAAAAATCTTGTATTTTCAAGTAAGGAGATTGGCGTTTCAAACTTAGCATCTACAATAGATGAGATTAATGGTACTTCTATTTCCAGCAGCTCACTTAGTTTTCTAGCGACAGGATCAAGAGAAAATTGTGGATCGAAATGTCCTGCATATGGGCGACCCAAATGTGAAATTAGAATGACTTTTGCATTTTCTGTAAGAAGATATTGGATTGTAGGAAGAATAGAAATGATCCTAGTATCATCTAGAATCAGTTGCTTTTGAATGGGTACATTTAAATCAACTCTAAGAGCAACTGTTTTATTCTTCACTGTTGAGGAAGCAAGGGTTCTCATTTGCTGATCAGTTTTTTTGCCTCAGCTAAAATATTATCAACAGTAAAACCAAATTTTTTCATTAAATCTGATGCAGGACCACTCTCTCCAAAGGTATCAATACCAATGACTACATCATCAAGGTTTGTTAATCCTTGCCAAGAAGCAGAATGCAGAGCCTCAACAATCAGCTTGGGTGCGCTCGGATTGATAGTAGCATGTCGGTAGGTCTCTGTTTGAGAATAAAATTTATCAAGGCAGGGCATAGAAACAACATTTGCTTTAATTCCAATTTTTGATAACTCATCTGCTACAGACAATATAAGGTGTAACTCGCTGCCTGATGCTATCAATGTTAGTTCTGCATTTTCATCTTGACGCAAAGAATAACCACCCTTATGAATAGAGTGAATCTGCTGATCTGTTCTTTCAACATAGGGAAGATTTTGTCTTGAAAGGATCAAGCTGTGAGGGGTAGATTGAGAAGTAATACTCTCATTCCAAGCAATTGCAGTCTCGATGACGTCTGCTGGTCTCCAGTTATTTAAATTAGGTGTGGCTCTTAAAGTCACTAAGTGCTCTATAGGTTGGTGAGTTGGCCCATCTTCACCCAAGCCAATAGAATCATGAGTGTATACAAAAATATTAGGTATGCCCATTAAGGCTGCTAGTCGAACAGCATTTCTGGCATAGTCCATAAATACCAAAAAGGTTCCCCCATATGGCTTTAAGCCACCATGAAGAAGCATTCCATTCATCATTGCAGTCATTCCAAACTCTCTGACACCCCAGAAAATATGATTGCCTTCAGGATGGGTGGGAAGCAAGTCCGAGCTCGCCGTAGAAAAAGTATTATTCGAGCCTTTTAAGTCAGCAGAACCGCCAATGAGCTCTGGTAATTTTTGACAAAAAAAGTTTAGGCAAATTTCAGAGGCTTTCCTAGTGGCTATATCCTTATTATTTTCGTCTACTTGGAGATTAGCTACAAAAGCATCAAAGGATTGACTGTAATCCTCTGGCAGGCTACCAGCAATAATTCTTTCAAGCTCCTTATGCTCCTCTGGATGAGCTTGAGCATATTGAACCATCAAATCATCCCATTGAGCATTGATCTGTTCACCTTCACTAGACATATTCCATTCAGCACTAATGGCCTCTGGTATTTCAAAGGGCGCATGGGACCAGCCTAACTGATCTCTAGCTCTTTGTATTTCTTCATCGCCAAGTGGTGATCCGTGAATACCTGCAGTTCCTCCTTTGTTGGGCGAGCCAAAACCTATAATTGTTTTACAGCATATTAAAGTTGGCTGAGTTGAGTTAGATTTTGCAGCATTAATGGCTTCAAGTATCTGTTCTACGTTATGACCGTCCACCTCAATCACTTGCCAGTTATAACTTTCAAATCTTTGAACTGTATTATCTGTAAACCAATCTGAAATCTCTCCATCAATAGAAATGCCGTTTTGGTCATAAAAACAAATCAGTTTGCCGAGGCTATGTGTGCCAGCAAATGAACAGACTTCATGGGAAATACCTTCCATTAAACAGCCATCTCCCAAAAATGCATAAGTATGATGATCAACTGGTCTAAATTGAGCAGACTTATTAAATCTAACGGCAAGCATTTTCTCTGCAAGCGCCATCCCAACCGCATTGCCAAGCCCTTGGCCAAGAGGTCCTGTGGTTGTTTCAATGCCAATCTCTAAGTCCAGCTCGGGATGTCCAGGAGTCTTAGAGCCAAGCTGCCTAAAATTCTGGAGATCTTTCATGGAAAGGTTATAGCCTGTTAAATGCAAAAGGCTGTATAGCAACATAGAGCCATGTCCATTAGAAAGAACAAATCTGTCTCTGTTAAACCAAGTAGGGTTTTTGGGGTTATGTTTTAAATTGTACTTCCAGAGGGCAACTGCAATGTCAGCCATGCCCATTGGCATTCCAGGATGACCTGATTTAGCTGCTTGAACTGCATCGATAGAAAGAAATCTTATAGCATTAGCTAGGTCTTTATGCATTCTGTATAAAGTAATTTAGGGAACAATTATCATAATATGGCTCTAGAAATTTTTATATAGATAATTGTGTTTAATTAGCCAAAAGGTTAAGATTCGCATTGTTAAAAAAGTGATTTGTTCCAGCTTGCATACTCAAACTGCTAAGTCGGATACCTCTTTCTGAAAGGTTAAAATGAAAATTTCTTATGAATTCTATCCTCCTAAGGATTTGAACTATCAAAAAGTTGTCGAAGAATATTCTTTGTTGAGCAGCCATGGGCCAAGATTTATCTCTATAACCTATGGAGCGCTTGGTAGTTCACAGGAAAAGAGTGTGGGGCTCATCAAAGCATTTAAAGAGAACGTGAGCGTCGAAATAGTGGCGCACTTAACTCTGGTTGGCAAAAGTAAGCAAGAGGTGGGTTTGATTGTGGATGAATTTAGTGACTTAGGCATCAAAAAAATTGTTGCCCTCAGAGGAGATGTTGCTAAGGGTAGCTTTGTTGCACATCAAGATGGATTTAAAAATACAGCTGAATTTGTAGATTTCTTAGTGAATAAAAACATGGAGGTTTTTGTTTCAGCATATCCTGAGCCTCATCCTGATTCTCAGGGTTTTGAGTTTGATATTAACCTCTTAAAAGATAAAACCCTTGCAGGCTCAAAGCAGTCTATTTCGCAATTTTGTTTTTCCATGGATGAATATCAAAAACTGGTGAATGCTATGAAGGCTAAAAATATTCAAAATGATCTCACTGCAGGAATTATGCCCATTTATAATATTAACAGTTTATGCAACATGGCAGAAAGATGCGGCACAAAGATTCCCTCAGAAATTATCAATCAATTTTCAGATAGCCCTCTGCAAAATGAACAAGCGGCCATCAATATATGCATTAAACAAATATATGATCTGCAGGCAATTGGGGTAAATAACTTTCATTTTTATACCCTGAATCAATCATCTCTGTTAAATAAAATATTTCAAGAGTTGGAGCTGAAGCAATGAAGATAATAAAGAAATTAAACATTAAGACTAAAAATTTAACCTGAACTAACTATATAAATAAAGGAGAATATTATGAGTTATATATTTACATCTGAATCGGTATCTGGCGGGCACCCTGACAAGGTGGCTGATCAAATTTCTGATGCTATTCTTGATGCATACCTTGCAGAAGACCCGGATAGCAGAGTGGCATGCGAGACCATGATCAAAAATAATATGGTATTTATTGCCGGAGAGATTACCTCTAATGGCAATCCTGAGCTCGAGCCCATTGTTAGAAAAACAATCAATGAAATTGGATATGACGATGATGCCTATGGTTTTAATGGGGCTACTTGTGAGTTTACTAACCTAGTTTTTCAGCAGTCGCCTGATATTGCGCAAGGAGTCAACGAGGGTGAAGGCGAAGATTTAGAGCAAGGCGCTGGAGATCAAGGTTTAATGTTCGGATACGCCTGCAAGGAAACTGAATCTTTGATGCCTCTTCCAATAGACTTATCCCACAAATTAGTTAAAAAGCAGGCAGACACTATGAAGAGTGGAGAAATTTCTTGGCTAAGACCAGATGCTAAAAGCCAAGTTAGTGTTATTTACGGTGATGATGGCAAAACTATCGAAGGTCTTTCCGCAATTGTGCTGTCAACACAGCATGATGAAGATGTATCTCAGGAGGAAATTAAGTCTGTGATTATGGAAAAAATTATTAAGCCGATTGTTCCTGAGGAATGGATACTTGATTCAACTAACATATACATTAATCCAACAGGTAAATTTGTTATTGGAGGGCCAGTTGGAGACTGTGGTTTGACTGGAAGAAAAATTATTGTTGACACCTACGGTGGAATGGCCAGACATGGTGGAGGTGCTTTCTCTGGAAAAGACCCATCTAAAGTTGATAGATCTGCTGCTTATGCTGCGAGATATGTTGCAAAAAACATAGTAGCTGCCGGTTTAGCTGACTATTGTGAGATTCAAGTTTCATACGCAATCGGAGTGGCCAAACCAACCTCTATTAATGTTAATACATTTAACAGTGAGAAGATTTCCAAAAAAGCAATTGAGCAATTGGTTGAAGAGCATTTTGATCTTAGGCCAAAAAATCTAATTAATATGCTGGACCTAAAAAAACCCATTTATCTTCCAACGGCTGCATATGGTCACTTTGGAAGATCAGATATTGATTTAACTTGGGAGAGAACTAATAAGGCTGCAGATTTAACCCAGTAAACTCTTAAAATCTTTTAAAAAGATGCATATGCGCTTTTTTTTTATGTAAAATGCCACCCAAACACTTTTGAGAATAAAAATGGAAAATGATTATAAGGTAGCTGATATTACTCTGGCAGATTTTGGTAGAAGAGAGATTTCGCTTGCGGAAAATGAAATGCCAGCTCTAATGGCGCTAAGAGATAAATATAGAGATGCTCAACCTTTAAAAGGGGCAAAAATTATGGGCTGTATCCATATGACTATTCAAACTGCGGTGTTAATGGAAACATTGAAGGATCTTGGCGCGGAATTGCGCTGGTCTGGTTGTAACATTTTCTCAACCCAAGAGCATGCAGCAGCAGCGATGGCAGCGGCGGGCATTCCTATTTTTGCATGGAAGGGCCAAACAGAAGAAGAGTTTGAATGGTGCATTGAGCAAACCATTCTTGAAGATGGCAAGCCGTGGGATGCGAACATGATTCTGGATGATGGCGGCGATCTAACAAGCATGGTTCACACAAAATTCCCAGAAATGCTTGAGACAATTCATGGCATCTCAGAAGAAACTACTACTGGAGTTCATAGGTTAAAAGCTATGCTTGAAGCTAATACACTGAAAGTCCCTGCTATTAACGTTAATGACTCAGTCACTAAATCTAAGAACGATAACAAGTATGGCTGTAGACATAGCTTGAATGATGGTATCAAAAGAGCGACAGATATGTTTTTGGCGTCAAAAAAAGCTCTAGTCGTTGGATATGGAGATGTTGGCAAGGGCTCAGCTCTAAGCCTTGCGCAAGAAGGCATGATAGTAAGAGTGGTAGAGTCAGATCCAATCTGTGCCATGCAAGCTTGTATGGATGGGTTCGAAGTTGTCTCCACCTATAATAATGGTGTTGTTACCAGAGATATCAAAGACATAAACATCCAGCTTCTAGGTGATACTGATCTAATAGTTACTACTACTGGAAACGTTAATGTCTGTGATGAGGCTATGCTCAGGTCATTAAAAAATACAGCTGTGGTTTGTAATATTGGACATTTTGATAATGAGATTGATACGGCTTTCATGAGAGAAAAGTGGTACTGGGAAGAAATTAAACCCCAGGTTCATAGGGTATTCAGAGATACATCTCCAACTGGAACTCCAAATCTTCAGAGCAGAGATTATATCCTGTTGTTATCAGAGGGTAGGCTTATAAATCTTGGCAATGCTACAGGCCACCCAAGCAGAATCATGGATGGTTCGTTTGCTAACCAAGTTTTGGCTCAAATGTATCTATATGAGCAAGGCTTTGCCAATATTAATGATGAGGATAAGAAAAATGAGATGCTCTCAGTAACAGTTCTTCCAAAGAAACTAGATGAAGAGGTTGCACAGCTTATGGTTGAAGGGTTTGGTGGCACCATTACTAAGCTGACATCAGAGCAAGCAAGTTATATCAATGTGCCGGTTGATGGCCCGTTCAAAGAAGAAGAGTATAAATACTAATAATTAGTTTTTTTCTCTTTAATTAATCATAATAGGCGAATGAAAATTCGCCTTTTTTTTATCCTTGCAACTATTAGCATTGTAACTGCCAGTTGCGGCATGAAAGCTCCTATTCCATCGTACCTTTTAACCATCATTCAATAGCAAATACATGGATTACTTTAATTACAAACAGGATGTGCTATTTGCAGAGGAAGTATCCTTAAAAGATATCGCAGATGAGCATGGCACTCCATCATATGTATACTCTCGCGCTACACTGGAACGTCATGCTAAAGCATACACAAATTCTTTTAAGGCAATGGATGGTCTTGTATGTTTTTCTGTAAAAGCGCTTTCAAATATTTCAATTTTAAAGGTTCTCAAAGATTGTAATTGTGGATTTGATATTGTTTCTGGCGGAGAGTTACATAGAGCCTTGTTGGCTGGTGCAGATCCTCAGAAAATAATTTTTTCTGGCGTGGGAAAATCTGAAGCGGAAATGGCTGCGGGTATTGAGCAGGGAATCTTATCTTTTAATATTGAGTCTGAGAGTGAGCTGATGCGACTTGAAAGAGTTGCAGCTGAGATGAAAAAAATAGCCCCCATAGCCATTAGATTCAATCCAGGGGTAGATGCTGGGGTGCATGAATTTACTAAAACAGGCAGGAAATCAGATAAATTTGGCGTGAGCATTGAAGATGCCATAAGATTGGCAAAACACTGCATTGAGAGCAAATGCTTGAGTATGGTCGGGTTAACTTGCCATATTGGATCGCAAATTACAGAGCTAGAGAAATTTGAGCAAGCCGCTCACCAGTCATTGAAGATGCTTTATGAGGTTGAGGCGCTAGGGGCTACCTTAAATTTTATAGATATGGGGGGTGGCCTGGGAGTAACCTATATGGATGAAAAAACTATTCAACCTGATGAGCTAATCCAATGTTATGAAAGGGTATTTCAAGGCAGATCAGAAAGACTAATTGTGGAGCCAGGTAGATCTATTTCTGCAAATGCTGGTGTCATGATTACCAAAGTAGAGTATGAAAAAGATAAATTTCTTATTACGGACGCAGCTATGAACGATTTATTGCGTCCGGCCTTATATCAAGCGCATCACGATGTTTGGCAGGTCAGAAAGAACAACCTTGAGCCAAAAAATTATAATGTTGTTGGGCCCATATGTGAGACAGGTGATTTTCTTGCAAAGAATGTCGCTCTCAGTGCCGGTGAGGGAGATTTGCTGGCTATTAAAACAGTAGGGGCTTATGGCTTTGTAATGAGCTCAAACTATAATTCACGGCCGAGAGCTGCAGAAATTCTTGTAGATAAAGATCAATTTAGTCTAATTAGAAAAAGAGAGGATTTCTCAGATTTAACTGCACTTGAGGAGCAGCCGAATGATTAAATTTAAAAAGATGCATGGAAACGGCAATGATTTTGTTGTTATTGAAAACCTCACTAAAAATCAATCTCTTACTAAAGCTCAGATAATAAAAATAGGGAACAGGAAAAAAGGTATTGGATTTGATCAGCTGATCACCATCAATCCTCCCAAAAAAGATCATCATGATTTGCATATTAGGTTTTTTAATACTGATGGCTCGGAGGCTAGCATGTGCTTGAATGGCGTGCGATCTGTTGGAGCATTTGTTTGGGAGGCAGGTTTGCTTCCTAAAAAAGCAATGATCCTTGGAACCAACTCTCAAGAAATAGAAATACTGCCAGCTACATCTAAATTTGTCCGAGCTATCATTGCCAAACCTGTCATGGAAGAAATTCCAACAATAGAAAAAAAACACCTTGAGAAATGCGGCATCAACAAAGCTCAATTTGTAAATGCAGGGAATTTTCATTTGTTGGTTGAGGTAAATAAAACAGAAGCTTATGACCTTGCAAGTATTTGTGGGCTGTTAAGAAAAAGAGTTTTTTTTAAAAATATAAATATATCTCTGTTTAATAAGTCTGAGGGGAATGTGTCCCTAAGAACCAATGAGGCTGGCGCTGGAGAGACATTATCTTGTGGCTCTGCTTCTGCAGCTGTTGCGAGCTTATATATTACAAAAAATAAAAAATTTACAGTGTCGTCTGCGGGTGGCTCTGTTTCACTAAGATTGGTAGGTGATAAACTTGAAATGACTGGGCCGGCTGAATTTATTTATGAGGGTGTATGGATCAAAAATTAACGTCAAAAGAAGTGGAGCTTTATCTCTTAGAAAATACAGAATTTTTTCTATCAAGAGAGTCCCTAGTAGGTGAGCTAAGCTTTAAGCATGATATTGGGGAGGCTTCATCTCTTTTAGAGATGCAGGTTAAACGTCTAAGAGATGAGCAAACAAGGTTAATGGAGATGCTCACTAACTTTGTTTCAACAGGCCAAGATAATGCAAACCTCTTTTTAAAGTCGAAAGCTCTCACTTTGTCACTTATTCAAGCCAAGGACCTAGGCGCCGTTATTGCAATAGTAGAAAATTTTTTTAAAGAAGTGATTGGGGCAGATCAATGTAAGTTAGAGCTTGCATCAAATACTGAGATACAAAAATTAGAAGTGGCTACTTCGCTTGAAATGAATAAGAATTCAATTCATATGGGCCCACTCTCTAAAGAGAAAATGCATCTCTTGTTTGGTGACACAAACATGCTATCTGGGGTTATCTGTGTCTTTACAGTCAATCATAAGTTTGGCCTTCTTAAAATTGGCTCTACAAATCAAACAAAATATTTGGGAGATGGTGACACAACCTTTATTGAGTATATTAGAGATGTCATCGCAAGTATCATTGAATTAAAAGATGTATGAGTGAAAAGAAATTTTTTCTTCTTCAAAATATTTCTGATTACTTAAACTTTTTGAGTAACATCAAAGGTTTGGCAAAGAACACAACACTGTCCTATCAAAGAGATCTAGTAAAATTTTCATCTTTTGCTCAATCTCAAAATATTACTAATTTTGAAATGTTAACAGAAGAAATCTGCTCTGGATGGATTGCCAATCTATTTGAAAGCAGTGTTAATGCTCGAAGCATTCAACGACATATCTCATCTGTTAAAGGTTTTTTTAATTATGCGATCAAACATGGCCTGATACTCAACTCCCCCTTTGAATTGATTGGTTCGCCTAAATCTCCAAATTATTTACCTAGCGTGCTTTCACCAGAAGATATTGAGCAACTACTCAATTTCAAGCCGAAGAATGCTCAAGAAATAAGAGATATGGCAATTGTTGAATTAATTTACTCTAGTGGTCTCAGGGTATCTGAGGCTATTAATGTTAATTTAAATGATTTTGAGGAATCAAAAGATTTTTTAAGAGTGCTGGGCAAGGGATCTAAAACTCGACTGGTGCCAGTGGGTCGCTTTGCACAATCTGCCATCAATAAATGGATTAATAAAAGAAAGACTCTTGCTACTGTTGATGAGGCATTATTTGTAAATTTAAGAGGAAAAAGGATTTCTGCAAGAAGTATTCAGGAAAGAATTAAGCATTTGGCTTTGAGGCAAGGCCTGCCTCCTGTTAACCCCCACATGTTGAGGCATAGTTTTGCAACGCATTTGCTAGAATCAAGTGGAGATTTAAGAAGTATTCAGGAATTACTGGGTCATAGCTCCCTTTCTACTACTCAGATATATACTCGATTAGATTATCAGCATTTAATAAAAGTCTATGAGAAATCTCACCCTCGCGCAACAAAAATAAATGTCTCAAATTAAATTAATTACCTTTGATCTAGACGATACCTTTTGGGATATTAAAAGCGTGATTATTTCTGCGGAAAAAAATTCTCGAGCATGGCTAGGCAGTAGAGTATCCAAGAAAATCAACTGGGGGTCTTTTGAAGACTTCATGAGTATAAGACAAGAGCTGATCAAGGATGATCCAAGGCTTACCTATGATTTAGGCTTGTTAAGACAAAAAACTATTTGCCATCATCTCAAGGACCACATTCATAATCATCATGAATTAGAGCAACTCGTAGATGAGGCTTATAAGTTTTTTCTAGAAGAGCGCCATAAGGTTGTTTTTTTTGATCAGGTCTTAAATACACTAGAGGTGCTTGCAAAAAATTATACTCTGGGCGTTCTAACCAATGGCAACGCAGATATTCATAAACTCGGCATTGGGCATTTATTTAATTTTTCTATCTCTTCTATTGATGTCCAGAATAACAAGCCAGATCCTGCACATTTTAAAGCAGCCAAAGAGATCTCAGGGATAGATTTTTCTCAGACACTGCATGTGGGAGATGATCCTTTGTGCGATATTCAGGGAGCGAGAAATCTTGGTATTAATACCATGTGGTTTAATTTAAATGGTCTAGTTTGGGATGCAGACAACAATCCTCCGAATGAATTTAATCATTGGTCAGAATTTATCAAGTTGCTATCATTGCATTATGAGCAATAAAGATACCCTTGATGCGTTTGTAAGCATTGTGCAAGACAAGCTGATTGAATTTTCAGATGTAGCTGGCAAACCGGGGCTGAATATACTGAAAGGTGAGATGCAAGAAAAATTTGATGCTCTGGTTAAATCCCAGGGATATGTGACGACTAAGGATTACCAGATGCTAGAAGCTTTGGCTGCTAAACTCGAGGCAAGAATAGATACTTTGGAGAAGCTATTAGAGGAGGATAAGGCTAAATAGCATCCAGCATATACTGAACAGCAATGCCGATCTCTTCCTTGGTGCAGTCTGCACATAAACCTTTTGCAGGCATTCCATTAATACCATTCCAGGCATTATCCACAAGCATCTCATAGCCCTTGGATTGTCTAGACTCCCATTGAGATTGATTTCCCAAAACAGGGGATCCAGCTACTCCAGAAGTATGACAAGCGGCACACCCAGTTGAATAAATATCTTCAGCAGATCGCGAAGCGCCACCGGCAGCTAATGTTATTGCCGTTGATTGTCCACAGGATTCGCCTTCCAGACAAACTGCAATAGGACTGCTCAATCTCGATTCCATCATCTCATCATATTTTTTTCCATTAAAAAATAGAACTAGTGCCAGTGTAATAACAAATAATGGTGCGATTTTTTTCATAATATATAACTTTTAAGAAACAGGTTTTTGAAGCTCAATCACGTGATCTGCTACCTTCAGCATTTCTGAGTGTGATCTCTTGCCTTCTATTTTATACTGGCCATCAACAAAAAGCATTGGAACAGCCGTAACTTTTAGCTGTCTTGATAGTTCTATTGCCCGCTTTACTTTTTGTTTTACAGAGAAAGAGTTCATCTGCTTCTTAATCTGATCCCTTTCAAGATCAAAAGTTTCAAGAAATGTAATAATTGCTTCATCACTTGAAAGATAATTTGATTCTTTGTGAATGGATGTAAAAACAGCAGTATGTGCTTTTTGTCCCAATTCAAAAGCCTCTACCGTATAGAATAATTTAGCATGAAGTTGGTGAGCTGGTCCCCAGGTAACAGGCATCTTTGTAAGTTTCACGCTGCTGTCTTGCTTGCTAGACCAGTTTTCAATAACTGGTTCAAGGTTATAACAATGTCCACAACCGTACCAAAAAACCTCTAAAACCTCGACCACGCCATCCTGCTTCACAGGAAGAGGCCTAGAAATAGAGCCGTAATCTCTCCCTAACTTATACTCAGCATGAACGCTTAGGGCAGAAAATAATAATAGGAATGTTAAACAGTATTTGTGGTATTTCATTTTTGGTATAGTCCATGCATGTAGTTTGTTAAGGCTTCGATGTCTTTATCTTTTAAATTTTGAGATGCAGATTGCATCACTAGAGAGTAATCCCCAGCATTTCTATCCATACTTCTATAAGCTTTTAAGGTAGAAGTTAAGTAAGCTTTTTGCTGGCCTGCAATGCGAGGAAATCCAGCTTGATCATTTCCTGCTCCATTCATAGAGTGACATGCTGTGCAAGCTGGTATGCCTCGAGATAAATCTCCAGCCATGTATAAGCTTTTGCCCAATGCTAAAAGCTCCGGATCATCTTTTGCCTGACCAACAGCTGCGACTTGTTCGCTATAGAAAGCTGCAATATCAAACAGCTGCGAATCTGAGAGCGTTTTCAGGTACGGCACAACCGCCAACATAAGAGCATTCTCTCTGCTTCCTTGTTGGAAATATTTTAGTTGCTCGGCAATATATCGTTGGTTTTGTCCCGCTAAATTTGGCCAATCGGAGTTTGCGCTTTGCCCCATTCCACCATGACAGGCTGCGCAGGTTGCCACTAAATCAGCCCCAGCCTTTGCGTTACCAACATTCAAGAGGTTGGGAATTTCTAGCTCAGATGCTATAGAAGCAAGGGATAAGAGGCTAAGTGCGGCGAGTAAATAAGTTTTCAATATATATTATGCGTTATGGTACAGAAAGCATATTATATGTCCTGCATCGCTTGAGATAAATGATCTTATGAAAAATCCTTTTAAAAATACTGCTTTTTTATTTGGCATAACAAAGTACCAAAAACTCCCAGAAGACACTGGGACAGAGATTTTATTGTCTGGGCGATCAAATGCTGGTAAATCTAGTGCATTAAATGCATTAACTAAAAATAAAAAATTAGCACGAATAAGCAAAACTCCTGGGCGGACAACTGAAATTAATTTTTTTGAAGTGGAGGAAGGTTTCAAGTTTCTTGATTTGCCTGGCTATGGGTTTGCAAAATCTGGTCACTCTAGAAGAAAAGATTGGGGCCCGTTGTTAGGTGAGTATTTTGAAAAGCGGACCTCATTGAAAGCAGTAGTAATATTTATGGATATTCGCCATCCACTTAAACCCATAGATCTTGAAATGATTGAGCTGTGCGAAAACTTTGATGTTCCCTTTATTCCAGTCCTCACAAAATCTGACAAGGTATCAAATAATGTATGCGCGAGCACTCAACAGAAGGTTTTAAAAGAAACTAATGCTCCTCATGTAATAGCAATCTCAGCCCTGAAGGGAACTAATTGTGAAAAACTAGGGAAAATTTTGCTAAAGTATGTAGATGGTTAAATTATCTTTTCAAGATCAATCCTGTAACCTAACCCTTGAGGAAGGGCTGGAAGAGTATCGTGCCTACCTTCAAGCCAACGGCAAAAAACAATTAATTGATAAGCCTGATTCACAGATTATTAGGGACCATGATGCAACTCACGTTATCTTTGGACTTGATACCTCTATTGAACAAGAGTCTTTGCTAGATTCATGGGTTTTGCGAGGCTGCCATTGGAAATTTCAAGAATTATTTGCATATTCAAAATTACCTGAGTTAAAAGAGTTAAATAAATATTTAAAAAAAGAGTTGGGTTACCTCAAGCTTGTGCTTGCCGTCTTTAAACTAATCCCTATCAAGAGAAGAATTGGACGCCGCACAAAGGCAATGAATAAAAAATGGCCTTTTAGATCTCCAGACGCTTTAATGACTCAAAGAGTATGTGATTTAAGAGAAGAATATGGCATCAGGATTCTTGAGCCAGAAGAAAGAATTGTCAAAGATCCATTAATCTGGGCAGGAACAATTTCTTCCTAGTGAGCTTCATTCCAATTAGATCCTTGGTTTGCATCAACAATTAAAGGAATATCCAATTGAACTGCTTTTTCCATAAGGCTAATTACATTAGTTAGAGCTTCTTCTGCAAAATTCTTTTTGACTTCAAAAATAAGCTCATCATGAACCTGCATAATCATTTTAATGTTTGGATTGTCGTCTCCAATCCATTCATCAACGTCAATCATAGCTTTTTTGATAATGTCTGCAGCTGAGCCTTGCAAAGGAGCATTAATTGCAGCCCTTTCAGCTGCCTGTCGTCTTAACCCATTAGATGCGTTAATTTCAGTTACATGTAGTTTCCTGCCTAAAATAGTCTCCACATATAGGTTTTTCTTTGCTAGCTCCTTCGTAGAATCCATGTATTCCCTGACGCCAGTATATCTCTCGAAATAAGTATCAAGATAAGCTTGGGCTTCATGGCGAGGAATTCCTAGCTGCCTGGTTAATCCAAAAGCTGACATGCCATAAATTAAGCCAAAATTAATTGCCTTAGCGCTTCTGCGATGGTCGGTCGTCACCTCCTCTAAAGGCACATCAAATATTTCAGAGGCAGTAGCTGAATGAACATCAATACTGTTATTGAAGGCATGGGTAAGATTTTTATCTCCAGATAAATGAGCCATGATTCTTAATTCAATTTGCGAATAGTCGGCGGAAATTAAGACATTCCCTTCTTCTGCTACAAAAGCTTCACGTATTTTTCTACCTTCAGCTGTTTTGATGGGTATATTTTGTAGATTAGGCTCCGTTGAAGATAGCCTGCCAGTCGAGGTGACAGCTTGTTGATATGAGGTATGAATTCTTTTCGTATTGGGATGTTGAATATTTATCAGGCTGTCAGTATATGTAGATTTTAGTTTTGCCAGTCCTCTGTACTCAATAATAACTTTTGGTAGCTCATACTCTTCGGCCAAACGCTGAAGGGTATCTTCGTTTGTGGAAGGTTGGCCTTTTGGAGTTTTCTTTAATACGGGTAATTCTAATTTGTTATAAAGAATTTCAACCAGTTGCTTGGGAGAATCCATGTTGAATTCCTCTCCTGCCATTTTAAATGCTGTCCTGGACAGCTGCTCAATTTTTACTCCTAGCTCTGTTGAGTAATCTGCTAACATTTTTGCATTAATCTTCGCACCATTGGTCTCAACCTTAATTAAAGATTTAAGCATTGGATACTCTAGGGTTTTAAGAAGGGTGATGAGCTTTGGTTCTTTTTTAAGCCTTTGATCTAAAAGGTTAAAGAGTCGAAAGGTTATGTCTGCATCCTCGGCGGCGTAAAATGTTGCAGCAGGGATCTCCACTTGGGCAAAATTAATTTGCTTGGAAGCAGAGCCTGCCACTTCCTCATATTTCATTGGTTGATATTGTAAATAATGCATGGCCATTCTATCCAAGCCATGTCTGGTGCCCGTGCTGTTTAAAACGTATGACATCAACATGGTGTCACCAAGAAATTCTGTAACTTTGATGCCATGTCTATTAAGAATTGGTAAATCGAATTTAAGATTCTGGCCTACCAACTTTGTTTGATTGCGAGAGATAGCTTCGCCTAAAGTTCTAGCTATAGCACTTAGTGAAAGTTGTTGAGGCATGCCTTCATATGAATGTTGGATAGGGATGTAGCAGCCCTCTCCCTCTTCACAAGATAGGGATATGCCGATCAAGTCAGCTGTCATGGTGTCTAAAGAGGATGTCTCTGTGTCAATGGCAAAAGCTGAGCATTTATTTAATTTCTCTGCCCAATTTTTTAGGGCTTTGTCAGACAAAACAGTTTCGTATTCTTTGGAAGGCGCGGTTGGTATTGGCGCATCTGTGGGCCGACCTTCAGAAGATTTGATCCAGTTCTTAAACTCTAGGGATGCAAAGAGTTTATTCAGCTCTTCTTGGTCTTCGGTTGCTGCTAGCAATTTATCCAGAGAAACAGATAAATCTACATCTTTTTTAAGCGTCACAAGCTCAACATTTCTGTCTAGATCATGGATAGAATCTCTTAGGTTTTGACCCACAACACCAGTAAAATTTTCTGCATTTTGAGTGATCCCTTTTAGGTCTTTAAACTCATTTAACCATTTAACTGCGGTTTTGGGTCCTACCTTCGGGACACCAGGAATGTTGTCTGAGGTATCACCAACAAGAGCAAGGTAATCTATTATTTGATCGGGATGCACTCCAAACTTTTCTTGCACGCCAGCTTCGTCATAGACCTTGTTGTTCATAGTATTTACCATTTTGACCAATGGATCTTGGACAAGCTGCATTAAATCTTTATCCAGGGAAGAAATAATCATAGGCATACCCCTTTGAGACCCCATGACTGCCAAGGTTGCAATAACATCATCGGCTTCCACATCTGGAATTTCAACAACAGGCATCCCCATAGCATTGCAAATGGACTTTAATGGCGCTAATTGCTCGCGAAGCTCTGGTGGCATGGGAGGTCGGTTTGCTTTGTAATCCTTATAAATAGAATGTCTAAAGTTTTTGCCCTTAGCATCAAAAATTGCTAAATAATGAGAGTTAGGATTTTCGTTCCTTAGATTGCGGAGCATGTTGGTTACTCCCTTCACTGCACCTGTTGGCAATCCAGTCGAAGTAGTTAAGGGCGGCATAGCATGAAATGCTCTATATAAATAAGAAGAACCGTCGATTAAAAAAATTTTTTTGTTAGGATTGGTCATAAAAATTTATTATGTCATTTGGTTTTTATATAAGCCATGGATAATATAAGATCAATGCTGCTTTAGTTGTAAAATTATATTTATGAGTATTTTAAAAAGATTGTTTTTAAGCCCTCCTGCAGTGAATTGCATTACGGGTGCGGGCTTGATAGTGGGAGCTTATCTTTTTGAGCTGATTGGCTACTATGATCCTTGTCCTCTTTGCATACTGCAGCGCTGGTCATTTGCATTTATTGCTTTTTGTGGGGTTATTTTAGTCATTCCCCACCTCCACATTATTATTTCAAAAATCACGTTGTTTCTGGCAGCTTTTTTTGCGCTGGGTGGAAGCATTATTGCTGGCAGACAAATTTATTTACAACATTTGCCAGCAGATCAGTTGCCGACTTGCGCGCCACCAATGGATTTTTTAATGGATACGCTTCCATTTATGGAGCTAATTCAAACAATTCTTCTTGGAGATGGCAATTGTGCAGAATACGAGTGGAGATTTATTTTTAATTTTGCAGAATGGGCTTTTCTATTTTTTATAGGCTTAGTGGTCTATAACTTATATTTCTTTTTTTTACGGAAAAATGGCTAGAGTGTAGTTAAACTACAATAAGGTAAGCCATAAAACCCACTTAATTTAAGTAATTGCAGCTTGATTGACAATTCATAGCAAATAAATTCAAATCCACTACACAAATAATATGTAGTGTTGCAATACATCAGAATGTAAAATAAGTGCTATATAGGGAATAATAATATTTATGGAAAATAATACTTTGAGTCAAGTAATGGAACTTGGAACTGAGGAGCTCATTCAGGCTGCTATTGCCAATAACGAAGGCGTAATTGCCAGCAATGGTGCGCTCTCCCTAGAAACTGGCGAGAGAACCGGCAGAAGCCCTAATGACCGATTTATTGTGCAAGAAGATAGCACATCTAATTTAATTGACTGGGGCAGTATTAATAAGCCATTTGATGCTGATAAATTCTCTAAGCTTTGGAATAAGGTTGATGCTTATCTTGCTGAGAGGAATAGATATCTTTCAAAAGTGCATGTCGGTGCGCATGTGGATCACTATATTCCAGTAAATGTAACAACAGAAAGTGCCTCCCATAGCATGTTCTCCAAACTCATCTTTATTAACCCTGCTGAATTTAATTATCAAGGTAAACAAGAGTGGCAAATACTAAGCGCTCTTAATTACCAATGCTCTCCAGAGGAAGATGGCACCAACTCTGAGGGGTGTGTCATTATTAACTTTGCGGCTAGAAAGGTTCTTTTAGCTGGCATGAAATATGCAGGGGAGATGAAAAAATCTATGTTCTCTGTACAAAATTTTTTACTGCCTGAAAAAGATGTACTGCCAATGCATTGCTCATCTAATGTAAATAAAGATGGAAAAGTCTCATTATTTTTTGGACTATCGGGCACAGGCAAAACTACATTATCTGCAGATCCTACTTGCTCGCTGATTGGCGATGATGAGCATGGTTGGGGTGAAGGAACTGTCTTTAATTTTGAGGGTGGTTGCTATGCAAAAACCATCGATCTTTCAGAGAAAAATGAACCTGTTATTTGGAAGGCTATCAAGCACGGCAGCATCATTGAAAACGTTGCCTTAGATAGTGCAGGAACGCCTGATTACTCAGATACATCTCTTTCAGAAAACGGTCGGTGTTGTTATCCAAGGTCGCATATCGATGATGCAGTTGAATCTAACGCAGCTGGGGAGCCTGAAACAGTTATATTTTTAACCTGCGATCTAACTGGTTTAATTCCTCCTGTTTCTATCCTGTCCAAAGAAGCTGCTGCATATCATTTTTTAAGCGGCTATACCGCCAAAGTTGGCTCCACTGAAGTTGGTTCCACTGAGGCCATCGGCTCAACGTTTTCAACCTGCTTTGGCGCCCCATTTTTTCCAAGGCCTGCTGGGGTCTATGCTGATCTTTTGATTAAGCGAGTAGAAGCTTTTGATGCAAAAGTATTTTTGGTCAACACTGGTTGGACTGGCGGTCCTCATGGTATTGGCTCACGATTTGATATTCCAACTACACGCAGGGTTGTCAACGCAATCCAGAACGGGGAGCTAAATGATGTTGCTACACAACATATTGATGGTTTAAATCTAGATGTTCCCCTGTCTATTGAAGGTGTTGACCCTAAAATTTTAACGCCTCAGTCTACCTGGGAAGATCAAAGCCAATATGACGCCTACTTAAAAAATTTGGTTCAGCAGTTTCAAGATAACTTTAAAAAGTTTTCCGTAAGACAAGAAATCATAGAGGCTGGGCCATCCATTTAGCTTCCTTTTAATGGCCTCGCTAACATTTAAGAATTCTCTTAAGCAATATCAAGACAGCGGCTTTTTTCATAACCTTGAAATTAACAGGGGTATAGAGCGAGAATCTTTAAGGGTTAGCAATGCTGGTGCTATCTCCCAGGCTGATCATCCTAAAAAATTAGGGTCACCCTTAACCAACAAAGATATTACAACTGACTTTGCAGAGGCTTTGATAGAACTTGTGACCCCTACTTTTAGCTCTGCCGAGGGTTTATTCGATCATCTATCGGATCTACATCATTTTTTATATAGCACCATGGGTGATGAATTATTGTGGAATTTTTCAATGCCTTGCGCTTTTAATGCAGAATCTGAAATACGAATAGCAGAGTATGGAAGTTCAAATAGCGGGATGCTAAAACATGTTTACCGAAAAGGTCTGAGGCTCAGGTATGGGTCCATTATGCAGTGCGTCTCTGGAATACACTTTAATTTCTCCATCTCTAAAAACTCATGGCTGGCTATGAACCCGCATCCATCTCAAGCTTTTATAGATGATCAGTACTTAGGTTTAATTCGAAATGTTAAAAGAAATTTTTGGTTTCTTTTGGAGCATTTTGGAGCATCCCCTGTTGCGCATAAATCTTACTTGCTAGATAGGGCTCACAACCTGGAGCAGTATGGAGAAGAGGACTTATTTCTTGCTTCAGCAACATCCTTGCGCATGAGTAATGTGGGTTACCAAAGTGCGATTCAGGATACTTTAGACATTCGTTATAATGATTTAAATGAGTTCATCAATTCCGTGGTGAAAGGTATTAATACACCATACGAAAAATTCGAAGCATTGGGCTTAAAAGATGAACAAGGAATGCCTCAGCAGATTTCTGCTGGTATCTTGCAAATTGAAAATGAGTTGTATGATATTATTCGCCCCAAAAGAACTGGTGCCAGCACCTCTCGACCCTCAAACTTGCTTCGCCGCCATGGGATTGAATACATTGAGTTAAGGGGCGTGGATGTTAACCCTTTCATTCCTGAGGGAATTTCAACAAATAACATTAAGCTTCTAGACGTTTTTTTAATGCATGCTCTTATTTCTGATAGTCCTATTATTTCAGAGCAAGAGGCTATAGAAATTCAATTCAATCATTCTGCTATGGTAGAAAGAGGTCGCGACAAAGATGTGAGCTTGAGTAAGGAAGGTGCGCTCTTCCCTCTTGCTGATGTTAAGAAAAATTTTTATGAAGAGCTGCGCATGGTTGCAAAAGCTATGGATGCCTATTCATCAGAATATTCAGTGGCTATAGATGATGAGTTGACTAAGCAGGATCCTCCGAGCAGAAGAATTATGAGTGAGATGAAAGAGCATGAAATGTCATTTCAAGAATATGGCTTATGGCAAAGTCAAAAAATTGCTGAAACTTACCGTAATGGAGCAACGCGAGATTTTTCACATTTTATTGCATCTGCTGATCAGTCTATAAAAGAATTAGAAAATCTTGCTAAAAGCACGAGCGCAGATATTAATAAATATGTAGAATTGTATAATTCAAAATTAAAAGAGGAATTATGAAAGCATTGCAATGTGTAGAGCTAGCGGGTCCAGAAAAATTAATCTTTGGAGAAGTAGATGATCTTCAGCCTAGCCCTGGAGAGGTGCTAGTCCAAGTAAAAGCAGCAAGTGTCAATTTTCCTGATGTATTAATGATTCAAGGTTTGTATCAATTTCAGCCCCCTATGCCTTTTGTTCCTGGGGCAGAATGCTCAGGAGTCGTTGCTGAAATTGGAGAAGGTGTAACAAACTGCAAGATTGGTGATCATGTTTTTATAATGGCTGGCCATGGATGCTTTGCAGAACAAGTGGTAGTGGAAGAGGCGCGAGTTAATCTGATTCCGAAAGAAATGGATTTTCCAGCTGCTGCGGCACTTGCTATGACTTATGGCACCTCACTTTACGCGCTTAAGCAAAGGGCTCAGATTCAGCCAGGGGAAACATTATTAGTATTGGGAGCTGCCGGTGGTGTTGGTCTGGCAGCAGTAGAGCTTGGCAAGGCCATGGGTGCAAGAGTTATAGCGGCAGCATCATCTGAAGAAAAAATTCAAACTTGCATAGAGCATGGCGCAGACGAGGCATTTGTTTACCCCTCAGGGAACCTTAATAGAGATCAGCAAAAGGAACTATCTAATAAAATTAAGGAGTTAACAGGTGGTCTTGGCGCAAATGTTGTTTATGATCCGGTGGGTGGCTCTTTTAGCGAGCCTGCAATTAGAGCAATGGCATGGGAAGGTCGCTTTTTAGTTATTGGCTTTGCAGCTGGTGAAATCCCCAAGCCTCCCCTTAACTTGGCGCTTTTAAAGGGGTGTCAAATTGTGGGTGTCTTTTGGGGCGCCTGGACCATGATGTTCCCAGAGGAAAATCAAAAGAACTTTCAGGAGCTATTTGACCTCTTCGCATTAGGAAAAATTAATCCAGAAATTGCTGATAGATTTTCTCTAGAAAATGCAGGTCAAGCAATTGCGCACCTCAAGGATAGAAAAGCTCGAGGCAAGGTCATTATAGATGTATAGAACAGTAGGTTTTTTAACCCTCTGCCTATTTATAACTCAATGCTCAGATAATAATAATTTAATGGAAAGACCAATACATAAAAATGATCAATCTTTTCAAACGGAGGCTCATCGCAAGCTTCCAATGGACGGGTCCCATAATACCAGGGAGCTTGGGGGATACAAAACAAGTGATGGCAGGCTGGTAAAATGGGGTCTTTTATACAGATCAGATAAATTAAGTGACCTATCCTCGGTGGATGAGCAGTACCTGCAGAAACTGGGAATCAAGCGAATTGTTGATTTCAGATCCACAGTAGAGAAAACTGAAGATCCTGATATTGTGCCAAAAGGGATTGAATATGTGGAAATGCCAATTGCAGTGGATGGTGCAATGCGAAGTCAGATTGAAGACATCCTCAGGGGCAAAACTAATAAGGATATTAAAAGCTTCCTTGTAGAGGCTAATAAAGAATTTATTACAGACTATCAAGAGGTTTACAGTAAGTTTTTAAAAGACTTACTTGCCAATAAGGGCCCAACCCTATTTCACTGCACCGCAGGCAAAGATCGAGCTGGCTTTGCTGCAGCAATAACGTTGATAGCTCTAGGTGTCTCAAAAGAAGATGTCATTCATGACTATATGAAAACTAATGATTTTACTTCTGAAAGGATTGATCAGATGATTGGGCAAATTAAACTCATGAGTCTTTATCAGGCAGATGCAGAAATACTGAGACCATTACTGGGTGTTGAAAGAGAGTACATAGAAACGGCATTTCAGACTGCCGAAGATACCTATGGGTCTCTTGAGAACTATATTAGAGTGGGGTTAGATATATCTGATGCAGAGATTCAAGAGCTACGCTCCCTGCTCCTAGAGAGCTAGCGAGGCGTCACTACCGCTTGGTAGGTTAAAAGAAATTTTTCCTCGTCGAATGGAGGTCTAAAAAATCCAAAGTAGTTTCCCCTAGGGTCAATAAGTAAAATATTATTTGAATGGTTTTCAAGGTGATCAATTGAATGGTCGCTATGGTTTTGAGGTGGCTTGACAACCATAACGTTTAATTGTGTTGCTAGACTAAGCAGCATTGGTCTGTTGGCGCGAGCTCCAATAAAGCTGGTATTGAATATTTTTGCATATTTATCTACCGTTTCTGGAGAGTCATTCTCAGGATCAATGGTGATCAATAAGGCCTGTTTGTCTGATAAATCAAAGCCTTTTGTTTCAAGAGTGGCGTAAAGATTTTTAATCATGGACATGGCAACCGGGCATTCGTCTGGGCAACGCGTAAATCCAAAATAAACCAAAGTCCACTTCCCCATTAAATCATTTTTAGTAATAGAGCGATTGCCTGCACTTAAGAGGGTAAATTCTGAGAAAGGCTTGGCTTCTGGGAAGACATACATGCCATTCACTAGGAGCTCTGGTGCTGATAAATATCTAGGTGTTGTTAATTTATTGATAAATAAAAATAGAACAGAGACCATGAACAGAACAATCAGCAGTAGTGAAATTTTTATGTTTGTGGGCATTTTAGATAAGGTAGTGGTCTATCAACAACGCTGCAAATATTAAAAATATGTAATAGATGGAATATACAAATGTTGGAAATGCATTTTCATTATTTTTATCCCTATAAAGTTTAATGGAATAGTAGAGAAAAATAGCACCTAAAATAGAGGCAGAAATTAAGTAGAAAATACCCGACATCAGAACAATAAACGGAAGAAGACTAACCAAAATCAGAATAATGGTATATAGAATAATTTGTAACTTGGTAAATGCGACTCCGTGGGTTACAGGCAGCATTGGAATATTTTCTTTTGCATAATCATCTTTTCGATGGATGGCTAAGGCCCAAAAATGAGGGGGAGTCCATGCAAAAATAATGAGAACCAAAAGCAATGCATTGGGATCAATTGAATTTGTTACGGCCGTCCAGCCCAGCAACGGAGGTGCAGCACCCGCTAAGCCGCCAATAACAATATTTTGCGGTGTAGCGCGTTTTAAATAAACGGTGTAAATAAATGCGTACCCTATGAGAGAAGCAAGGGTCAAGACAGCCGTAAGAACGTTGACATAGGTAATTAATATTATTGCGCCCAAGACCCCCAGTACAGCAGCAAAAATTGAAGCATTAATCGGAGAAACCTCTCCCTGTGGTATGGGTCTATTCTCAGTTCTTCCCATGTTTGCATCTACTTTTCTATCAATAATTTGATTTATGGCTGCGGCAGATGACGCACACAAACCTATGCCCAGCATTGCAAAAGCAATTAAGGATAAGGGTGCCAATGTCTTGCTTGCTAGCAATGAGCCTACTAGGGCAGTAATCAGCATCATTATTACTACATTGGGCTTGCAAAGCTCGTAGTAGTTTTTAAGAGTATTCATTTTTTCCACACAATAAAGTTGACCATCAGGGTTGCTAATAATAATGCAGCTGCAACTAAATTATGAGCTATGGCAATGTACAAAGGAAGAACATATACAACATTCATAATTCCCAGTGAAATTTGGGTAACCAATACCACGCCAAGGGTTGATGCTAGCGGAGCCGCGCTAGAAAACCATAAACGTGTGATTAGCGCTGCAAAGATACACGTAACAATTAGTGCGCTAATCCTATGAGAGTAGTGAATGGCAACTCTTGCTTCATTATCAAGTAAGCCATAGAGATAGTTTGGACCAACCTCTTGAAATAAATTAAATCCGTTGGAGAAATCCATGTCTGGAAGGAAAGATCCATTGCAGGTAGGAAAGTCTACGCAGGCTAAAGATGCATAGTTTGTGCTAGTCCATACTCCAAGAAAAATTTGAAATACCAGGGCCACCAATGCAATAGCTGCTAATGGTTTTAAATGACCAATCTGGTAGCTTATAATTTTGTCTGTAGAAATAAGGTATAAATAAAAAAATAAGCTAAGGGTCGTAAAGCCTCCAAAGAGATGTCCTGTAACTATAAGGGGTAGGAGTTTTAAGCTAACGGTTAGGTAGCCAAATAAACCTTGGCAACATATAAAAAATAACAAAAATGACGTGAGTCTTTTTATCCTAAGAGACAGTTTGAATTTAAAAGCAGCCACGACTAATGAAATAGCAATTATGCCTAAAAAAGCAGCAAAATATCTATGGACAACTTCTGGAATTGCTTTGTCAATCTCATATGGAAATTGAGGATAGCGCTGCTCGGCTAGCAAGACATCTGCTTCAGAGGTTGGAAATACAACAAATCCATAGCATCCTGGCCAATCTGGGCAACCAAGGCCAGCATCTACTAGTCTTGTCCAGGCTCCCAATGCAATAACAACAAAAGCAAGGCAGAGACCGAAAAATGATAACCCTCTGATCATACTCATATCAATACCTTTAAATCTTTTAAAATCAGCTTAGGATCCATTGATACTGGAAAAAACATCACCGCTCTACCATAAGGGTCAATAATAAAAATCTTTTGCTCTTTAAAAAAATTATCTCCCTCCATGTCACCAATAGTTTTATAAAGCGATCCCGTTGTATCTAGGATAATTTCTGTTCTTGGGTAATCCATTAAAGCATTGTCCATGGTCGTATTTGGTTGCGTAAATACCACTCGCTTTAGCTTGTAAATATCTCGGTTGAGAGCCACGTTTAATTGCCTCATTAAATATAAGGCTTGCTCTAAATCGTCAGATTGGAGCCCGTAGGTTCCAAAAATCCACTTAGCATCTTCAAATTCAAGGGTACCAGCCTCTGTTGTAAGACCTATGTTGGTAACATCAAAGAATTCTTGAAAGAAGGTTCCATTGTTTCTTGTGTCTTTTGGGGCAAAGCCTGACTGAAAAGATAGTGTAGAAAAAAGTAATACTGCTATTGGGGTTATCAGAAGCGCGGCAAGAAATAATTTATTTTTCATTTAGTTCTCTCTTTTTAATGCAAATAAGAACATCCCCAAAAGGACGATGCTCATAGTAAACCATTGAAGCGCATAGCCATAATGTTTTACCGGAGTTATAGCGAATGGTTTAATCTCAATATATTCTTCAGTCGTATTAGAGCCTGGATCCAAAACTAGGACCATGTTCAAGATTGGTTCTTCGTAGGCGTCAGCTAAAACTTTAACTGCTTTAGTTTGAGCTACTTTAGGCCAAAAATTCGTTAACAGCTCAGTGCCAGCCAAAACTCCCTGCTCTGGGTAAGTAACGGTAGCGATAATCCTAGACTCAGGGGAAGAGAAGTTGATATTGGGTAAGTCTGCTCTGGAGCTACCTTGAGGGATCCAGCCTCTATCCACTAGAACAACCTGATCTTGATCGAATCTAAAGGGCGTGAATATTTTATACCCTACTTTTCCGTTATGGATTTGATTGTCTATTAATATTTGTTTTGAAGGATCAAAAGCTCCATCCACATACACTCGACTCCACTCAGGAGAGTTGAAGGAAATCTTTGCTGGTGTTGCCTGCTGCTCAGAATTAAAAGCATTCAATAAATCAGCTTTATAAGATGCTCTTTCTATCTGCCACCCACCAAGATAGATAAATACCAGCACAAAAAAAGAAGAAAAAATGGTTAATAGTTTATTCTCTGTGAGTCGCTGTCTTAGTTTAAATTTTGTCATTTTAAAGGTGATACAATCTTTCCTATGTGGCTCAAACCTATTATTACAGTTGTTATTATCTTAATTCTTCTAAGCTTGGCGAGCAGTCTGTTTTTCCTTTTCAAAGACCAAGGCAAGGGCAAACGCTCAGTTTATAGCTTGGGAGTTAGGGTAAGCTTAGGGGCCATCCTTTTAATGCTAGTTGCTTATGGCTTATATACTGGGGAGCTTGGTAACTCCATTCCTTGGAGCCCCTAAGTTACAAGATATAAACAAATAGAAATAGCATCACCCAGACCACATCAACAAAATGCCAATACCAAGAGGCTGCCTCAAAACCAAAGTGACTCTCTGAATCAAAGTGATTATAAAAGACTGACCTGCAAAGCATTACTGCCAGCATAAAGCCGCCCATCATTACATGGAAGCCATGAAAACCAGTCAACATGAAGAATGTAGATCCGTAAATACCTGAATTTAAAGTCAGCCCATAATGCGCATAAGCTTCATAATATTCTGCGATCTGGAGAGCAACAAAGGTAAGAGCTAGAGTTACTGTGACAGCCAGCCATTGATTAAATAATCTTTTATTATTATTTTTTAAGGCTAAGTGGGCAAAGTGCACGGTCACACTGGAACTCAAAAGCACAATGGTATTCCACATGGGCAGCCACTTCAAAGCATGATTCCATCCTGGCCAGTTCATATTTTTATCTGCTAAGGCGAATGCGGCACCGGCATCCGGGGTAGACATTACCGGCCAAGATGGCTCAAAACCTTCCCATAACATATTGGCTAATCCTTTTTCTCCCTCGCCCCCGAGCCAAGGAACAGAAAAATTTCTTACATAAAACAATGCTCCAAAAAATGCTCCAAAGAACATAACTTCAGAAAAAATAAACCATGCCATACCAAATACAAATGATTGTTGAAGTTGTGCGCTATTCAAGCCTGCAATATGTTCCGCAATAACAGTTTTAAACCAAAAGAATAGAGTCACTCCAAATACTGCAAAGCCCAGGTAGAGAATATAAGCAGCATTGCTATCTGGATTGTCTAGACTATTAATGGTGCTGGACGCCCCCATAACTAATAAAAAGAGAGATATAGCAGCAAAGATTGGAAATTTGCTTTGATCAGGAACATAGTATTTTTGATAACTCATAATGCGGGCTCCATATCATGGCCATCATGATGGTCATGCTCATTGTGATGTTCCGTCAACTCAACATCGTTATAATCTGTAACGTCAAAAATTGTATAAGACAAAACTACACTGTTAATAGACTCAGGTAGCTGGTCATCAAATAACAGTTTCACTGGCAGCAAGGCTTCCTCACCTGGAGCAAGCTCTTGTTGCTCAAAACAAAAACACTCTAATTTCTTTAAATGTATTGCTGCATTAGAGGGCGCAACACTCGGAATTGCCTGAGCTGTCATTGTCTTGTTGGTGGTATTCTTTACATAAAAAGTGGCAGTATGAAATTCGCCAGTTTTAATTTTTATGGTGTCTTCAGAAGGTCGGAATATCCATGGCATTTCTTCATTATTATGAGAGACAAACTGGATAGCCAGATCTCTTCCATCTTCAGTTTCAAGGTTCTGATTCGTGGTCGCAGAAAGCTCCACTTTTCCATTCAGGCCTGTAATTTCACAAAAAACATCATACAGAGGAACCAGGGCAAAAGAGAATGTAAACATTCCCAACACTGCAAAGCAGAGCAATTTAATGGTTTTTTTACTGCCTTCGTTCATTAAGTAACCTTTGGGGGGGTGGTGAATGTATGATACGGAGCTGGTGAGTCTACCGTCCACTCAAGACCGCGTGCTCCTTCCCAAACTTCAGCAGTAGCTTTTTTTCCACCCATAACTGTTTTGATGACAATAAATAGAAATAGAATCTGAGAAGCTCCAAATAAAAATGCTCCTACAGACGAAACCATATTCCAATCTGCAAACTGAAGAGCATAGTCCGGCACTCTTCTCGGCATACCCGCTAATCCAATCCAGTGCTGCGGAAAGAAAGTTACATTAACGCCTATAAATGAAAGCCAAAAATGTAATCTACCCAGTCTTTCGTCGTACATATTGCCAGTCCATTTAGGAATCCAGTAATAAACTGCTGCCATGATAGAAAATATAGCTCCAGGGACTAGGACATAATGAAAATGCGCCACAACAAAATAAGTATCATGATATTGAAAGTCAGCCGGAGTAATCGCAAGCATTAACCCAGAAAAACCACCAATAGTAAATAACACGACAAAGGCTATAGCAAACAACATTGGGGTTTCATATGTAATAGAGCCTCTGAACATAGTGGTAATCCAATTAAATACTTTTACACCTGTAGGAACCGCTATAAGCATGGTTGCCCACATAAAGAACAGCTCGGCTGCAAGAGGAAGTCCCACAGTAAACATGTGATGAGCCCAAACCACAAAAGACAGAATTGCGATTGAAGTCATCGCCCAAACCATGGAAGTATGTCCAAATAACTGCTTTCTTGAAAAAGTTTCAATGATGTGTGATGTGATGCCAAAAGCAGGCAAAATCATAATATAAACCTCTGGATGACCGAAGAACCAGAAAATATGCTGGAATAACACGGGGTCACCGCCACCTGCAGCATTAAAAAAACTAGTTCCAAAATGGATATCCATCAACATCATGGTAACTGCGCCGGCCAAAACTGGCATAACTGCAATCAAAAGATACGCTGTAATTAACCAAGACCATACGAACAGAGGCATTTTCATCAAAGTCATACCTGGAGCACGCATATTCATAATGGTTACCACCACATTAATGGAGCCCATAATAGAAGATGCTCCCATAATATGAACAGAGAAAATAAAGAAGGTTACGCTTGGAGGAGCGTAAGTAGTAGACAGCGGAGCATAAAAAGTCCAGCCAAAGTTAGGGGCGCCGCCCTCCATGAATAAAGATGAGAGAAGAATAAAAAATGCAAATGGAAGTATCCAAAAGCTTAGGTTGTTCATTCTTGGTAGCGCCATATCAGGGGCCCCAACCATCATTGGTATTAACCAGTTAGCAAGCCCAACAAATGCAGGCATAACTGCCCCAAAGACCATTATTAAACCATGGAGTGTAAGCATTTGATTATAGAATTCTGGTTCGACAATTTGCATTCCTGGCTGAAAAAGCTCTGCTCTGATAACCATAGCCATTGCACCACCAATTAAGAACATAGCAAAACTAAACCACAAATACAGGGTTCCTATGTCTTTGTGGTTGGTAGTAAACAACCAACGTGTTAGCCCTTTGGCTGGACCGTGATGGTGTTCATGATCGTGGGATTCTATTACTGCACTCATATTATTTCCTTTTAAACTTTAGGTTTTTTGTATTCAACGATGTCTTTTGGAACGACAATTTCGCCATTTCCGGCTTCGGCATTACCCCAAGATCTTCTTGTGTAAGTAATGACTGCGGCCATATCAACTTCGGAGAGTTGATTGGCAAATGATTGCATGGCTGCGCCTTGCACTCCCTCCATCAGGATTTCTATGTTTCTTGCTTTGTTATTTAAAACAATGTCACTACCAGCTAATGCTGGAAAAATTGGTGGCATGCCCTGACCATTTACTTGATGACATGCAACGCAATTCTTTTGATATATGCCCTCTCCTCTTTCGATCAACTCCTCTGCTGACCATTCTTTCTGAGTTAATTCAGCCATTTTAAAAGCTTCTTCTTTTTTGCTACTAACCCATAACTCATATTCATCCTGGGGCACCACTTTTACAACCACCGGCATAAAGCCATGGTTTTTTCCGCAAAGTTCTGTGCATTTACCTCTATATGTTCCGGGCTTATCAACAATGGTCCACGCAGTATTAATAAATCCAGGGATAGCATCTTGCTTGATTGCAAAATCAGGCATCCACCATGAGTGGATAACGTCATTAGCCGTAATTAAAAAACGGATTTTTTTTCCAACAGGAATAACAACAGGCTCATCCACCTCTTCTAAGTAAAACTCTCCTTTTGGTGTTTTGTTATAAATTTCATCCCAATCTGTTGTGAGGTTTGAGAAAAAACCAATGTTATCTTCTAAATATTTATACTCCCATTTCCACTGATAGCCAATCACTTGAATGTTAATATCGCCCTCAGTATCATCATAAATTTTTGTTAGAGTATTTGAGGCAGGAACAGCCATGAGCACCAATATTAAAAAGGGCACGATCGTCCATGCTAGCTCTACTTTTGTGTTTTCATGAAACTTGGAAGGGGTGGGGTTTTTCTTTTTTGTGAATGCAAACATGGAGTAAAACATCACCCCAAACACCAAAATACCAATGACCACACAAATCCAATAAATCAGCATGTGGAGGTCAAACACTTCTTTGCTAATAGCTGTGACGCCTTCTGTCATATTAAGATCATCCCAAGCAGCAAAGGATTTGCTAGAAAAGATGAGCAGCATTACTGCCGTTAATTTATTATTAATGCTGTTAGTGATTTTTTTAAACATTAGGATTCCTAGCTTCGTAAAGTAAAGTTTTTTTAAAATAAATAATTGATATATATTATTATAACTAAAAATAATGTTTATTAGAAGTCTATTTGAGCGTTCTAAAGATTTCTATTTAACGGTTTTTTGTGGGGCTATAATAACTGTAAACTGTTCTAAATTCTAGGAATTTTAGTCTCTGAAATCATCAAGATTAACAATCTTCGGCGCACTTATTTTTTTATTACCATCTTTACTAGCGCTTGGGCGGCGCTCTTCAAAATCACAGCTAAGACAGTAGATCATTTGATCGTCTGCGCTAATAGCAATTTTATCTATCTCTTTGCAGCTTGGGCAGACAGCTCCAGCAATAAAGCGAATAAAACTCTTACTCATTAAAAAGCTCATTTTTATTAATGTTTGCATCAGGGCCTATGTCTGTCCATAACTTAAAAGAGAGTGCAGCCTGGTTAACAAGCATTCCAAATCCATCATAAGCCTGACCAGATGAATATTGATCGGCCCATTTTAAAAAAGGGGTAGGGGCAATATCGCTGCTATAACTTAAGTCATAAAAGTTGGTGTGCTCATTCGCATAGATTTCTTTATCCCAGTGAAAGGGACCATCAAAACCAGCAGAAGTAGCATTTATTACAGTATGAGTGCCCGCTTGATCGGTGTTATTACTTGAAAAATCTTTTAAATCTAACAATGGTGTATTAGGCTTCAAATGATCATGACTTAGAGGCGGGAATCTCTTGATAATTCCCTCAATCTTTTCTCTTGAACGGTTGTCTAATATTATTTGTTTTGCATGCTGTTCCTGAATTGCGGGAATGATGCTTTGTGCCGCCCCGCCTGCTCCTAAAATAAGTATAGTGCTGTTCATAAGGTTTATTTTTCCGACAGTATCACGTATAAAACCAGCTCCATCGGTAGACTCAGCAAAAATTTTCTCTGTTTCTTTGTTATAACAAAGCGTATTGGCAGCCCCGATCTTTTTTACAGTATCAGATAGCTCATCTGCTGATTTTAAACAGCTCACCTTGTGAGGCAATGTTATATTTAATCCATCACCTCCCTTTTTAAAAAATTCTTTAATAAAAATGTCTAGGTCTTTCGGGTCTACTCTATAGGCCTGATAGTCAATTTTTATATTTGCTTGTCGTGCAAAAATATTATGAATTTTTGGTGACAAGGAGTGCTCTATTGGGTCTCCAATTACCCCTAATTTATATGTCTTCATGTTTTTATAGGTGTTGATTCCAATCTAAGGCTAAAAATTTTAATAGCTTCTTCTCATGAGCTTTTATTTCAGCAGAAAGCTTAAAGGGCCAATTTACAGATGGCGGCAATGAGGCAAGGATTGATTCAGCTCTGCCATTAGACTCTATGCCAAATTTTGTTCCGCGATCAAACAAAAGATTAAATTCTACATATCTGCCTCTTCTATATAGCTGAAAGTTTTTTTCATCTGTGGAAAATCTATCTTTTTTATGACTATTAATAATACTTTCATAGGTATCTATATAGGTTCTTGCAATCTCCTCAAGAAACTGAAGGCTTGTTTCAATATTTTTATACTGTAGTTGATCAAAAAATATACCGCCAATTCCCCTTTTTTCTTTTCTATGGGGAAGATAGAAGTAACTGTCGCACTGTGCAGCAAATTTTTTGTGAAAAGTTTTATTGAATTTATCGCAGGCACCCTTTGCAGCATTGTGCCAAATTGAAGCATCACCCATTGAGGGTTGGTAGGGCGTTAGATCAAAACCTCCCCCAATCCACCAGTTTTTAATAGCTTGATTTTTTCCGGTTTCTAAAAAAAGTCTTACGTTCATGTGGCTGGTAGGACAAAATGGATTGTGTGGATGAGAAATAACTGAGACACCAACTGCGTGGAACCCAGATGATTTTTGTAATTTAGCAGAGCTTGCTATTGAGGAAGCTGGAAGTTTATTCCCAGAAATAGATGAAAAATTAACCGCTGCTTTTTCAAGAATTGTGCCCTCGAGAGAAACTGATTTGCCTCCACCTCCCTGCTCTCTTTTCCAGTTCTCAACCACCACATTGCATTGAGAATTGTTTGCTAACTTAAATCTATTTAAGATATCTTTTTGAATACCTTTAAAGCATGCTTCTATGACATTTAAGTTATCAGGATCAAGTTTATTCACGTATAAATTCCATGGTTCTAATGTCAATTATTGTAGAGGATTTTTTTGCTCCGCCATTGTCGTGAGCATACACCGCTATATCACTATCTGAAAAAATCTTAATGATTTCATCTAGGTTGGCTGGGGTCGGAAAGTTGCTGATATTGGCAGACGTAGAAACCATTAACCCTCCAAAGCAGTCAAGCAGTTTATAGATGTGATAGTAATCACTTACTCTCACTGCAATTGATCCATCCATAGCTTTTAGGTAACCTGGAATCTTATCATTGGCATTCATAATCACCGTCACATGTCCTGGCCAAACCTTATTAAGATAATTTTGTTGTTGTGACGAAATGCTATCAAAATAATTAATTGCTTGAAGAGATGTGCTGGCTAATAATATAAAAGTCTTTGCTTGGGATCTCTGCTTTAGGCGACTAATTTTTTCAACAGCATCTTTGTTAAAAGCAGCGCATCCAATACCCCAAATTCCTTCGGAGGGGTGAATTAAAATCTTCCCATCGTTTAGCCAGTTTGATGCATCCTCTGGAGCAGTAAATTTTTTCAAATTTAAAGCTGCTGGATTGACTCATTCGCGCTTAATACATCATCATGCATCTTAGTTTTGTAGGCAGATAATTTATTCGAAATACTTTCATCATGGGTGCCTAGAATTTGCACGGCGCAAATAGCAGCATTAATAGCTCCAGACTTCCCAATTGCAAAAGTTGCCACTGGCACACCCTTGGGCATCTGCACAGTTGCTAGCAAAGAATCCATTCCATCTAGATCTCCTCCAGCCAATGGAATTCCTAAAACTGGTTTTGATGTTTGCGCAGCAATAGCACCTGCTAGATGAGCAGCCATTCCAGCTGCGGCTATAAATACTTTAACGCCATTATCTTCTGATTCGCGAATTTTTCTTACGACCTCTTCAGGTGTTCTGTGTGCAGAAAGAATATACATGTTAAATGTAATATCAAACTCCTTTAGTATGTCGGCAGCAGCCTGAACAATTGGTAAGTCAGACTTAGAGCCCATAAATATTGAAACTGAAGCTTGGTTAGACATTCTGTGTTACTCCCTTAAAAAATAAAAATTATTCACTAACAGGTGTTGATTATAGATAATGTAATTATAATGTGTATATGGCAAAGCTAAACATTTTAACGTTTCCAGATCCACGGTTAAGAAAGGTTGCCGTAACAGTTACTAAATTCGACAAAAGTCTTGAAAAAATAACCTCGGACATGCTGGAAACGATGTATGAAGAAAATGGCATTGGGCTAGCAGCTACTCAAGTGGATTATCACGAAAGAATAATAGTGATGGATATCTCAGAAGAAAGAAATGAACCAAAAATCTTTATTAATCCTGAATTTAAAATTTTAAATGACAAAAGTCTACTTTCTTTTAGCGAAGGCTGTCTGTCTGTTCCGGGCGTGACAGAAGAAATTATTAGGCCAGATAGTATTACCCTAAATTGGCAGGATATTACAGGTCAAAAATATCAAGAGGAGCCATCTGGGCTTCTTACTGTTTGCATACAGCATGAAATAGATCATTTAGAAGGAAAATTAATGGTTGACTATCTCTCACCCCTCAAAAGGGATAGAATTCGGAAAAAGGCCTCAAAATAAAAGAATTTAACCGAATTTAAAAGAATTTAATAAAAATAACTATTATGAAAATCTTGTTTGCTGGCTCTCCAGGATCTGCAGCTCAAATACTGCAAAATCTTTATAGCCAGGATTGCGAAATAGTTGGGGTTATTAGTCAGCCTGATAGGCGCTCAAAAAGAGGAGGCGCAAGAGAGCCATCTGCAGTATCGGCAGAGGCGTTAAAACTTGGAATCCCATTATTCACCCCAGCACTTATAGATGATGAGTTTTACAAAATTATTTCATCTGTTGAGTGTGATTTTTTAGTTGTCTCTGCATATGGAAAAATCCTACCTGACTGGTTACTTGCTCACCCTAAAGTTGCTCCGATTAATATACATTTTTCATTACTGCCAAAATATCGAGGGGCATCACCCATACAAGCTTGTCTTTTGAATGGTGATCAGGAGACAGGCATTTCAATTATGCAGATGTCCAGTGGACTGGATGAGGGGCCTATTTATTCAAAGCATAGTTTTGAAATTCCAGCCCTATGCAATAGGAATGATTTAGAGCAGCACCTTACAAACCTATGCAATCGAAAGTTATTTAAAACCTTATCAAATATTCTAAATTTTAAAAAAAATGCGCTTGAGCAAGATCATGATTCTGCTTCATATTGCAGTAAAATTTCTAAGGCATCCGGTGAAATTATTTTTTTGGAAGAGAGGGCAGATGTCATCTTTCAAAAATTCCAAGCATTAAGTGGTTGGCCTGGCCTCTTCTTTCGAAAAAATGGTCTTGATATTAAAATACATGGAATGTCTCTTCAGCCAGTTAAAATTGATCCAGATATATCTGGTAATTTTATTTTCTTTGAAAATAAATTAATTGTTAGAACAATAGACTCAATGATAGTAATTACACACTTACAATTTCCAGGCAAAAAAACTATTATGGCAACGGATGCTGCCAACTCTTATTCTGATTTTTTTAAAGATTAAATAAATTAGACGGGTTCTTCCAATTATTTTAAAAGAGGTTTAATTTATAGCTATGAAAATTTTAATACTGGGGGCCGGCAGGGTCGGCAGCAGTCTTGCAAGAACCTTATCAAGAGAAAGTTATGATGTAAGCATTGTTGATGTAAACAAAGATAAGCTTTTAAAACTTCAAGAAGACTCTGATTTAGCCACTGTGATTGGCCATGCTTCTCACCCAGATACACTCGCAAGTGCTGGCGCAGATAATGACACAATTTTGCTTGCTGTGACTAGCAGTGATGAATGTAATATTACTGCTTGTCAAATCGCAAAATCTAAATTTAACGTTAAGAAAACAATTTGCAGGCTTTCTGATGCATCTTATTTAAATTCCTTGGATGCTTTCGGTAAGGATAATATTGATATAGCCATTGGCCCTGAAAATGAGGTAACCGATCACTTGGTTGATTTAATTAAACATCCAGGCGCTGAGCAGATAGAAACTTTTGCCAATGGGTTGTTAAAGGTAGTTTCAGTGAAAGCAAAAAGGGATGGGATGCTTGTTAACAGAGCCCTGAAAAGTATTAAAAGTGATATGCCTGAAACGAGCACCTTCGTTCCTGCAATATTTAGAAAAGGGAAGCCATTCATACCTGATGGTAAAACTATTATTAAAGAAAATGATGAGTTGTACTTTGTAGCTGCAGAAGAGGATATTGATACAGTCGTCCAAGAAATGCGACTACAAGACACATCTTCTTCAAGGGTCATGATCATTGGTGGCGGAAAGATTGGTTTTGCTTTAGCAAAAAAACTAGAGGATGAATATAAGATTAAAATAATAGACCCTGATCGAGATAGATGCGAAATGCTCTCTCGTGAATTAAACCGGACAATTGTTCTGAATGGTGGTGGCTCTGATGAAGAGTTGTTAAAAAGCGAGAATATTGAAAATATCGATGTGTTTTGCGCCCTAACAAACGATGATGAGACAAATATTATGTCTGCCTTTTTAGCAAAAAAACTCGGCGCTAAAAAAACAATCATTCTTGTAAATAACTACACCTATATAAATATTCTGCCCAAGAATTTTGTTGATATAGCCCTTTCCCCCCAACGACTAACTGTCTCAATGGTATTGCAGCATCTTGCTGAAGGTGATGTTCCTCAAGATGTAATTTTTAAGATGGAGAGTGGTGCAGAGGCTATCGAGGGAATAGTCCATCGAAATCAATTTACTAAGGAGTACCTTGGAAAGCCTGTTGCTGAGATACCTTTACCGGAGAACTGTGTGGTTGCTGCTGTTACAAGAGGTGATGAGACGTTTATGGGATCAGAAGGTTTGTTACTAAGCGTTGGAGATAGAATTATTGTATTTATTTTGGGGAAGACTAATAAAAATCAAATACAAAATCTTTTTTTAGCTGATTAATGAACTTTAAATCTATTTTTAACTTACTTGGGATTTTGCTAGCGATCTTCAGCATTTCTTTTTTACCTCCATGGGCAATGACAATGCTGTACCAAGAGGCAGGTGGATCAATTTTTCTTTATTCATTTTTATTTTTATTTGTGACGGGGGGCTTGATGTGGATATCTTCAAGACAAGACGGCCTGCCATTGAATATTTCCGATGGTTTTATTATTACAACAATGTTTTGGGTGGTTCTTGCGATCGCTGGATCTATTCCTTTTTATTTTTTTGGGCTAGGTTTAACTGAAGCGCTGTTTGAGTCAGTGTCAGGAATCACTACAACAGGCGCAACTACCATTGTTGGTTTAGATAATATGCCAAAATCTCTACTACTGTATAGGCAATTATTGCAGTGGATTGGGGGAATGGGCTTGATTGTCTTGGCTGTGGCTGTAATGCCAGCTCTTGGAATTGGTGGGGGACAGCTATATAAAATGGAGCTTCCAGGAAGTCATGGGAATCAAAAGCTAACCCCTCGCATAGCAGATAGCGCCCAGGCATTGTGGAAAATTTATGTAGGACTCACACTTGCGTGCGCTCTTTTATACGGGCTTTCTGGAATGACAGCATTTGATGCAATCGCTCATAGCTTAAGTACTGTTGCAGGCGGAGGTTTCTCAACTCATGACGGAAGTATTGGATTTTTTAACAGCGGGTTTGTTGAAATTATCTGTATTTTATTTATGTTGTTATCTGCTGCTTCTTTTGCTGTTCACTATGCTGCAATTTTTGGCGGTAAGCCATTAAAGTATTTTTATGATTCAGAGTTTAAATTTTTTCTGTCAGTTGTTGCGCTGGTCATAGTCGTTTCTTTTGTTGTTTTATTTTTTAGTGATTCCTATAAAGGTTTTTATTCTACTGCAGGCACAGCTATCTTTCATACAGTCTCTATTGTTACCACATCAGGGTTTACAACAGAGGACTTTTCTTTATGGCCTGGCTTTTTGCCGTATCTTCTCCTAGTGGGTGCATTTATGGGAGCATGCTCACAATCGGTGGGTGGAGGAATTAAGGCCTGGCGGGTGCTCATCATGATTAACCAAGCATACAAAGAAATAATAAAAACCATTCATCCCAATGCCATTTTGACCTCTAAAATTGGTAGCAGGGTTATAGATGCAAAAATTGCTGAAAAGGTCTGGGGTTTCTTTTCTATTTACGTGTTTATCTTTATGTTTCTGCTTATGGCAATGCTGGGAACAGGAATGGATTTTGAGTCAGCTTTTTCTGCAGTGGGAGCATGCTTAAACAATCTTGGCCCGGGGTTAGGAGAGGTATCGGCAAACTACACTTCGGTGACAGGTATTGGTAAGTTAATTCTTTGTTTTGCTATGATTTTAGGTAGACTTGAAATTTTTACCTTGCTAGTACTTTTTACTCCAGCGTTTTGGCGGCGTTAAGTCTTATATATATCTACTGACCTATCAGATAGCCTTCTAAATTTTTTGTACTCCCATGAATACTCCTTAGGATTTTTTCTAATTTCATTTTCCATTTCTTTATTCATAACATCAACACCATCTTCTTTATAAATTCCATCGCTGGGTTTTTTAAAGTTTATGATGTGACCTATTGTTGAATCGTAGCTTAAAAAACTCATCAAGATTGGTTTGTTTGTTTTGCTTGCTAAGGAAGGCGCTAGGGAAAAAGAAAAACACTCATGCCCAAAAAAGGTTGAGTATTTTCCCATGCCATGGGCGGGCACTTGATCTGAGGCCATGCATGTCATTTGGTTATTTTGTAATGCTTTAATTATGGTTTTTACGCCCCCAATACCAGTGGGAGCAAGGACGCTGCCCCCTTCCTCTCTCAGTGTCTTAACAAAACCATTTATTGATTTAAATTTTATGGTTTTATAAAGAGAGGTGTGTTTCCGCTGGGTTGATATCCATCTCAACATAAAATCAATGCTTCTATTGTGAAGAGCAAAAACAATGAGCCCTCGATCATTTTCTGGTGCTGAAAATAGAAATCTATTATTAATTTTTTTTGTGTGCTGAATAATTTTATTGGGTGTTCTGGCCCATGTATATAAGGTCTCATAAAAACTTTTAAGGGTCTCTATAGTGCTATCCCTAGACAAAGAATCTAGTGCAACCCCTGATAGTTCTGGGAAAGCAATGGAAAGATTTATTTTAGTAACCTTAAATGTTCGGTGGGCAGCCAAGGCAAACCTGGGCAATAGATCAAATAGCCCAAAAGCAATTTTAAGGGGCAAAAGTGTAAGGATATAAAAAATTAGTCTCATTTGTTGTTTTTTTACTTTTTGCTATATTTTATAGGTATATATGCTCAAACAAGAATAAAAGCTCTATAGATTCAATCAAAAAAACTGCATAATGTATTTTTCTATCCACACAAACAAAAGGTATTTATTTTGACAGCTAAAACCATGGAAGAGCTTGTAGCTTTATGCAAAAGACGAGGCTTTATATTTCAATCAAATGAGATTTATGGGGGCTTACAAGGGCTTTATGACTATGGTCCTCTTGGTGTTGAGTTAAAAAATAACCTCAAACAGGCATGGTGGAGGTCTATGGTCTTTGATAGGGATGATGTTGAGGGCCTTGATGCTGCAATTCTGACTAAACCTAGCGTGTTAAAGTTTTCAGGTCACGAAGATACTTTTACAGATCCCTTGGTAGACTGCAAAGGGTGCAAGGCTAGATGGAGAGCAGATCAATTAACCTCAGCTAATTGCCCAACTTGTGGCTCCACAGATTTAACTGATCCACGCCCATTCAACCTAATGTTTAAGACGGCTGTGGGTCCCGTTGAGGATAATGAATCTTTTGCGTATCTAAGGCCGGAAACAGCTCAGCATATTTTTACAAATTTTAAAAATGTTGTGGACTCAACATCGAAGCATCTACCGTTTGGAATTGCCCAGATAGGCAAAGCTTTTAGAAACGAAATTACACCAAGAAATTTTATTTTTCGAGTTCGAGAGTTTGAGCAAATGGAGTTAGAGTTCTTTGTAAAGCCTGGAACAGATGAAGAGTGGCACAAGATATGGGTTGATGCTCGCCTGAAATGGTGGTCAGAGCAGGGAGTAGAAGAAGAAAGTTTAGAGCTTTATCACGTTCCCAAAGATGAGCTTGCCCATTACTCTAAGGCAACCGTTGATATTATGTATAAATTTCCGCATGGGTCAGAAGAATTAGAGGGTATCGCCAATAGAACCGATTTTGATCTAGGCTCTCATAGTAAAAATCAGGATGAATTGGATATTCACTCTACCGTTAAAGAAAATAATGAGTCAAATTCAAGGCTAGCAATACAAGATCAAGAAACAAAGAAGTGGACGGTTCCTTATGTCATTGAACCGTCTGCCGGTGTAGATAGAGGGGTTCTAGCCGTTCTGAATGAAGCTTATAGGGTTGAAGATCTGGCTGATGGAAAAAGTAGAACAGTATTAGCCTTAAAGCCTCATCTCTCTCCGATTAAAGCTGCTGTTATTCCCTTAAAAAAGAATCATGATGGCTTGGTGGGCCTCGCCTCAGAAATTAAAAAAGATCTTCAAAAACTAAGGCTGGGTAGAATTTTACTAGAGAACTCAGGAAATATAGGTAAAAGCTATAGGCGTCACGATGAAATTGGTACACCCTTGTGCATTACGGTTGATTTTGAAGCGCTAGAAGATGCGTCAGTGACTATCCGTGATAGAGACACCATGGCGCAAAGTCGAATACAAATCTCTGAGCTGCCTAAATACCTAGAGGATTTAATAATAAAATAAACATAAGTTCTTTTATTTTTTAGATTAGGGGTTTATAGACAATCAGTGGATTCTAGATTTTAAATAGGTTAAATTTTTGTAAAAGCAGGCTTATAGAAGCCATATCAATGGTTTGAGAGAGGCCATGGTTGAATAAACTAAATATCTAGATTAGCAACAGAGAGAGCATTTTTTTCTATAAACTCTCGTCTAGGCTCAACATCATCACCCATAAGGGTTTCAAACATGTCAGTTGCTTCTTGAGCATCTTTAATGTCTACGCGCATCATTGTTCTTTTTTCTGGATCCATCGTAGTATCCCATAACTGATCCGGGTTCATCTCCCCTAGACCTTTATACCTTTGAACATCAACTCCTTTTAAACCAGATTTTGAAAACTCTTTAACCGCAGTCTCCTTAGCCTCTTCATCGAAGGCGTAAACAAAAGATTTACCTTTGGTTATTTTATACAGAGGTGGCATCGCAATATAGATATGGCCATTCTCTAAAATATCAAAGTACTGTTGGTAGAAAAATGTTAATAGTAGTGTGCGGATATGAGATCCATCAACATCAGCATCTGTCATAATAATAATTCTATGGTATCTCAACTTTTCTATATTAAAGTCTTCGGTGCCAATGCCGCAACCTAGGGCTTTGACCATAGTTCCTATTTCAACAGATGACAGCACTTTGTCTATTCTTGCTTTTTGAACGTTTAATATTTTTCCTTTCAATGGAAGAATAGCCTGATATTTTCTATTTCTGCCTTGTTTAGCAGACCCACCAGCTGAGTCCCCTTCAACTAAATAAATCTCTGAAAGTGCAGGATCTTTTTCTTGACAGTCTGATAGCTTACCTGGAAGGCCCGCTAACTCTAGAACCCCTTTTCTTCTGGTCATCTCTCTTGCTTTTCTGGCAGCTTCTCTTGCTAATGCAGCTTCTGAAACCTTCCCTAGAAGCGCCATGGCCTCTTTCGGGTTTTCTAGTAGAAATTCGTTAAGGCCCTTGCTTAAAACTGAACTAACAACACTCTCAACCTCTGAGGACACAAGCTTTTCTTTGGTTTGTGATGAAAACTTAGGATCAGGAACTTTTACAGATATTACAGCAATTAACCCTTCGCGCACGTCCTCTCCTAGTAGCTCAATAGGAGAATTTTTACTTAACTCTTCTTTTTTAATAAAAGCTTTTAAGACCCTGGTTAAACTAGACCTAAACCCAGACAAGTGAGTTCCCCCATCTTTTTGAGGAATATTATTGGTATAACACAAAACGCTTTCGTTATATGAGTCATTCCACTGCATTGCTACCTCAACAGTAATCCCATCTTGGCCACCCTCGCAGTTTACTGTTTGGCATAAAGCAGTTTTTCTCCCGCGAAGAAAGTCAACATAACTAGCAACGCCACCTGAATTCTGAAATTTCTTAGATTTACCGGTTCTTGCATCTGTAACCTCTACACTGACCCCTGCATTAAGAAATGATAGCTCTTGAACCCTTTTGTTAACCCTTTCTGCTTCGAAATTGATTGATGTAAAGATCTTATCAGAGGCTTTAAAAGTTATTTCAGTTCCTGTTTCTGATGATGCTTTAATTTTTTTAAGTTTCGTTGTGGCTGTGCCTTCGCTATATTTTTGCTGGTACATGCCACCGTCCCTGCATATTGTTAAAGTAAGCTCTTTAGATAGCGCATTTACGACTGATACTCCCACACCATGCAATCCGCCCGAGACTTTATAGGAGTTATCGTCAAACTTTCCACCTGAGTGAAGGGTTGTCATAATTAGCTCAGCAGCGGGCACGCCCTCACCTTTATGAACATCTACTGGAATTCCCCTGCCGTTATCCCTGACTGTAATGGAGTCATCTTTGTTGATGATAATATCGATTTTTGAGCAGTGTCCTGCCATAGCTTCATCTATGCAGTTATCGACGACTTCAAATATCATATGATGCAAGCCTGAGCCGTCATCCGTGTCGCCAATGTACATTCCTGGTCTTTTTTTAACAGCCTCTAAACCCTTTAAAACTTGAATGTTTGATGAATCATATTTTTTATCGTCGGGTTTCTTTTTTGGCATAATTAGTGTGGTCTTTGTTCCACGTGGAACTTTTTTAATTGATTATTAGTTTTGTCTATTTTACTACCAAAAAGATCAACAATGTTTGAAAAAATAAAACGATTTTCAATATATTGTAGCACTGGCAAAAAGCACTCTAGCATTTCAGAATCTAGTTCTGAGGATAGGTCGTCAAGGAGTAAAATTGGTTGTAAATTATATACTCGTCCCAGCATTATGTTTTGAGATATTGACCAAAGAATAGAGAGTAGTTTTTGCTCGCCACGAGAAAAAATATCTTTAATTAGTGAGCCCTTACTATCAAATAATACATCTGCTTTATGGGGCCCTTTTGTAGTAGACCTCCTTCTAAGATCATTCTCAGTGGACTGGGATAGCTCGCTCTGTAACCCCTCCTGATCATCAAAACCCGAGAAGAGTTTTACAGAAACATCTGAGAAAATCTTTGCTCTCGGGCTTTCAATTAAGAGTCTTTTGGTTAGCTCTGAAAATACAGACTCAGTGTCGTGTATCAATGAGCTTCTCAGTGTATTAAGTTTTTCTCCATGCACCACCAGCTGATGATCATAAGCTCTAGCTTGAGAGAGAGATCCCTGTTTTAAAGCAGAGTTTCTTTGCTTAAGTGCTCTAAAGTAACCAAACCAGTTTTTTGCGTATTCTGGTGATGCGACAAATAACCCTCTGTCTATATGCTTTCTCCTATACTCAGGAGCGTTGTCGTTGTAAAAAAATGTTTTACTGTCTATGGAAAAGGACGGAAAGGCTCTCACCAACTCGCTAGCTGTCACCCTGGAGTCATTGATTTTAATACTAATGGAGTGTTTTCTCTGTTTTTTTATTTCTAAAATAGATCCGTGTAAGTCATCATAGGCTTTGATGGTAAAAGCTTCTGCGCCCTCTTTAATCAAAGACTCTAAATTAGATGTGCGAAATGATCGCCCTGAACTAGCAACAAATATTGATTCTAGAATTGAGGTTTTGCCACAACCATTTTTTCCATATAAGAGAGTTGATTTAGGGGATAAGTCCAGGGAAAGCTTCTCAAAGCATCTAAAGTTCCTTAGCTCTATATTTGAAAAGGCCACAAACCTAAATAAGGAGTGGCATTACAACATATTTTGGACTGTCGCTATTTGGGGGTGTTAGTAAACAACTTTTATCAGAGCCAAAAAAATTGATATGGCATGTTTCTGTTTTAAGGTGGGACATGATTTCTTGGAGGTAAGTTACATTGAATGCTATGTCTAGCTCCTCTCCTGAGTATGGTGCCGGAAAGAATTCTTCTGCCTCTTCTTGTTCTGGGTTGTTGGCTGAAATCCTAACTCCCTCTGGTGATGTAATAAGTCTAATACCTTTGTATTTTTCACTAGATAGAACAGAGACCCGGCTCAATGTGTCAGAGAAATCCTTTACGTTAATTTCAAGAATTGAGCTCTCACCAGATGGAATAACTTGCTGGTAGTCTGGAAATTTTCCATCAATTAATTTGCTCTTAAAAACTAAATTTCCAACAACCAACTCTAGTGATGCTTCGTTGATTTTTAGCTCAGCATTTCCATCCTGGTCAGCAAGAAATTTTGCAATCTCATTAATAGATTTTCGCGGCACAATACCAGAAAAAGAGTGTTCTGAATTTGTGGTTAGATTGGCAACTGCAAGTCTGTGGGCATCAGTGGTTACCGCTGTAATTTGCCCCCCATCAATGGAAAGAAAAAGACCGTTTAGGTAATGTCTCCAGTCCTGGTTACCCATAGCAAAAGATGTATTGGTAATTAGCTCTCTTAACTCCTTGGCTGGAATAACCAAAGGAGAGTCACCTGAGTCAATATCAAAAATAGGAAAGTCTGCACTGGGCAAGGTCGATAGTGAGTACTTACCATTTTTTGTTTTCAAGCTTAATTTATCCCCCGCAAGAGACAAACCTATTTCTTCACCATCTGGAATTAACCTACACAGCTCATTAAGTTTTTTTGCTGATGTCGTTGTCTTTCCGGCTGATTGGACATTGGATAATGGGCCGCTAGTTGTCACTTCAGACTCTAGATCTGTGGCTGTTAACTTAAAAGAATTTTCGTCAACCTCAAATAAAACATTTGCCAAAATGGGGAGAGTTTGTCGTTTTTCTACAACACCTAAAGTAGTAGAAAGTGCGGACACAATATCTTCTTTTTTAACTGAGATTTCCATTTAATTTGTGAGAGTCCTGTTGAGGTTTCTATAGTCTTCTTCTAGAGAGGGAATTTCCTTTCGAAGCTCTTTTATTTTGCCGCATGCATGCAACACTGTTGTGTGATCGCGACCATTAAATGCCTCGCCAATTTCTGGCAGACTGTGATTTGTGAGCTCTTTGGTTAAGGCCATCGCTAATTGTCTTGGTCGTGTAATAGATCTACTTCTTCGTTTGGATAATATATCTGATAATTTAATATTGTAGTATTCAGCTACAGTCTTTTGAATATTATCAATGCTCACCATTTTTGCAGAGATAACAAAAAGATCTTTTAATGACTCTTTAACAAAAGGTATATCTATCTCGTGATTAGAAAAGCGGGAGTTAGCAACAACTCTTTTTAGCGCACCCTCAAGCTCTCTAATATTAGAACGAATTCTTTGGGCAATATAAATAGCGCAGTCATTTGGAAGGGTGACGCCCATTGAGTTTGCCTTGCTTAAAAGAACGGCTGCGCGGGTTTCAAGTTCTGGCGGCTCTATAATAACTGGCAAACCCCACCCTAACCTTGATTTTAATCGCTCTTCAAGGCCGTCTATTTCTTTTGGGTACTTGTCACAAGTAAGAATCATTTGATGGTTTCTGTCTAAAAGAGCATTAAAAGTATGAAAAAACTCTTCCTGAGACTGCTCTTTGCCAGCAAAAAACTGAATATCATCAATTAAAAGGGCATCTGCATTTCTATAAAACTCCTTAAACTCGCTCATAGCGCCTAATTGAAGGGCTTTTACCATGTCAGCCACAAACTTTTCTGAGTGCACATAAACTATACGTTTTTTACTGTCAGAGTTAAGTATTTGGTTGCCTGCAGCATGCATTAAGTGAGTTTTACCCAGCCCAACGCCACCATATATAAAAAGAGGGTTGTAGTCGCCAGTCGGGTTGCTGGCTACTTGTTTTGCAGCAGCCAAGGCCATATGGTTAGATTTGCCTTCAACAAAGGTCTCAAAAGTAAAATTTTTGACTAATCCAGGGGTATTTTCTTCTGTAACATTTAATTTCTCGACAAAAGTTGACTTATCTAATGTTTTAAACTGTACGCTCAGCGACGCATCAGTGGTGTTTACTAGGTTTTTAATAATCTGCCCAAGATTATCCCTAACATAGGTTAAAACAAAATCATTTGGGGCGCTGATTTCCAGGCTGTTGTTGTTAATGTCTGCCTTGAGGGGTTTAATCCATGTGTTAAACTCTTCCTGTGAAAGCTTTGCTTCAAGTTTTTGAGTGCATTCCGACCAAAATTTCAATTCACAGACCTCCAATAGAAAAGTTAGTCTAACAAAAACTAACAAGATATCTACAGGATAAGCATATGTATTTTCTGTGGATAACTTGTGTGTATATGTTAATTTCTTTTTTGGGTTTTTTGTCTTCCAATTCAGAGCATATGCTTCTATAATTCACGCCTAATTTTTTGAGTTACTATGAAAAGAACATTTCAACCCAGCACGCTAAAAAGAAAAAGAACTCATGGGTTCAGATCAAGAATGGCAACCAAAGCCGGTAGAGCTGTTTTGGCGAACAGAAGAAAAAAGGGTCGCAAGGTTTTATCAGCGTAGTTTTCTAGGCCTCGTTATTTCTAAAAAAATTTCCCACTCCAAAGAGGTATCAGTTTATTTTGATGCTGCCACGCTTGAAAAAAAAATAAAAATTATTATCAAAAAAAAGGATTATCCGCTTGCGGTCACACGCAACAAAGCAAAGCGCTGGGTAAGGGAGATTTTTAGAAGTTGTGGTTATGGCCCTGGTTTTGTTGTTGTTATTAGAAAGGGTTTTCTTGACCTTGGTTTCAGGGAATTTCATGATATTGTCAAAATAGACCTAGTTAAATTTGAGCAACCAAACACCATGGGTGATTAGTTAACATGAAAAAGAGTTTGCTATATATAATTAATTTTTATCAAAAATATTTAAGCTTTTTGATAGGGCAAAATTGTAGGTTTGAGCCCTCTTGCTCAACATATGCCAAAAAAAGCATTGAGGTGCATGGTTCGTTGGTGGGTGGTTTTTATTCGGTGGTTAGAATTTTTAAATGTGGTCCTTGGTCAAAAGGCGGGGTCGACGAGGTAAAAAAATGAATTTTAGATATTTGTACATAGCGCTTGTTTTAGTTTTTGCATACATGCTTTTTTTATCATGGGGCCAAGACTCTGAAAGAAAAAAAGAGCTTGTAGAAGCTGCTTTTATAGAGCGTATTGAGGTTGACACCCAAAGCCCTCCCAATGAAAATTCTGGCTTTATTGAAATCCAAAATGAAAAAATGATTGTGAAGATAAGCCCTGCGAGCGGAAAAATATGGGAAGCGAGATTAAAAGAACACACCTATCTCAATAATAAAGATTCTTTGGGTGTTCGTTTATTTGGTTTTAATGATTTGGGGTTTAAATTTTATTTAAATAGTGGTTTTGCTGGAAATGATCGTGGTTTTGATGTGGTGGAGGTTGGTATAGACCGTGTTGAGTTACTTTCTGAGGATGGGTTGATCTCTAAGACCATCTCCCTTAAAAAAAATGATTACGAATTGTTAATTGACGATACTTTTGTGGGTAGCCCATCGGGGGAGCTTTTAACCCCTTATGTGGCTATGTATCGAACAGATGGGAAGCCTTTGGATGCAAGGGGTGGTTTTTTTGAGAACAGCTCTTACACAGGGGTAGCCTTTAACACGCCAGATGATCCGTATGTTAATTTTAGATTAAGAAGCATAGATGAGAGAAAGGAGTTTCTCCAAAAGGGTGGTTGGTTGGCTTTTATCCAAAAGTATTTTATGGCTGCTATTTTGCCTCCCGGTGATCGCGAGCAAACATTAACAGTGATCCCGCCAAAGGATGATGGTGGGGTGTATGTAATGGCAGCAATGTCGAGTGAAATAGAAGATTTTAATCTGCAATCCGGGATTCAGCACAGGATTTTTGTCGGCCCTAAACTCAGAACAGACCTTATGACAAGGGCATCAGATTTAGAATTAACTATTGATATGGGTTGGTTTTGGTTTCTTGCTCAACCATTAATGATGTTACTAAGTATGATTAACGGTTTTGTAGGCAACTGGGGTATCTCAATAGTTTTATTAACCGTATTAATTAAATTATTGTTTTGGCCAATCTCAGCCAAGGGTTTTTCTAGTATGGCAAAAATGAGAACGGCTGGGCCTAAGTTAAAAGAGATTCAGGAGCGCTATAAAGATGATCGCGCAAAACTGGGAACTGAAATGATGGCTTTGTATAAAAAAGAGGGTATTAATCCTGCGGGCGGTTGTTTTCCTATGTTATTGCAAATGCCTGTATTTATTTCTTTTTTCTTTTGTTTAAGAGAAAGTGTTGAGCTTCGCCATGAATCATTTTTCTTTTGGATACAAGATTTATCTGCACCAGATCCATTGTTTATTTTACCGGTATTGTTTGCAGGTTTAATGTATTTGACCCAGAAACTCAATCCACAGCCCCCGGGTATGGACCCCATGCAGGCGCAGGTTATGAAGTTTATGCCGGTGATGATTGCTGGTATTTTTGTAATCATGCCGTCTGGGTTGGTTTTATACTCCGTCGCAAATAGTGGTATTTCTCTTGTTCAACAGCGGGCTATGTATAAAAAATATGGTGCTCCCTCATCTGAGGCTTAGCTTTGATTTTTGCTCTTGCAACCCCTGTTGCGCAGTCGGCCTTAGCGATCTATCGAGCAACAGGCACTGGATGTTTAGCTGCTTTTAACAAGGTATTAAATATCCCTATTGAGGATTTTGGGCGAGCGTGCTTACGAAGTGTTGTTTGGGAGGGCCGGGTTATTGATCAGTGTTCTGTAATTTTTTATCAAAACCCAAAAAGTTTTACAGGGGAGGACTCTGTAGAGGTTTTTTGTCATGGCGGCCTGCCTGTGATCCGTGAATTGGCGTCTATTTTTTTACACCTAGGCTTTGAAGAGGCTGCTCCAGGCGAGTTTTCAAAAAGGGCTTTTGAAAACGGAAAGATCTCCCTAAATGAAGCCGAGGCAATTGCAGACTTAATTCACTCTGAAGACAGTGAGAGATCCAGGCTGTCCTCTGCCGCGCTGTCAGGAGAATTAAGCAACATGATTTCTTTGTTAGGGGATGGTGTAAACGCTTTGAGAGTTTTTTTGGAGGGCAGTATTGATTTCTCTGATGAAGACTATGATTTTATTAAAGAGGGTGATGTTAAGAATAGGGTCACAGCCCTTAGGGCTCAATTGCAAGAAATTATTGATTCTTCACTTGTATCATCCAGTAAATTAAAAAAAAACAGGGTGTTATTTTTTGGCCCCCCGAACACAGGGAAATCATCTTTATTTAATGGGTTGTTGGGTTTTGATAGGGCCTTGGTTTCTAGTGTGCCAGGCACGACCAGGGATTTAATTGATTCTGAGATGTTTTACAACAGTGTTAATTTGGAGTTGGTTGATTCAGCGGGAGTTAGGGACACTCAAGACCCCATAGAGGCTGAGGGGGTTGCTCTTACAAACTCAGAGCTAGCCGCCACAGACTTAATTTTGGTTGTATTAGATGGGTCTACCGAGCACCTTGCCTCTCAACTCTTAGAGGTGGTGGGTGATAAAAAACACCTCTTGGTTTTCAATAAAACTGACCTGTCGCCACCTTTTGCGGGTTTTGATTGCTTGGTATCCGCTAAAACAGGCCAGGGAATTCAAACCCTAAAAGACCAAATTCTTCAGGCTATAAAAAAGGAATCCCGAGAATCAAAAAAAACCTATTTAATTCGGGATCGTCATCTTCTTTTGTTTAACTCAGCGTTGGGTTATCTTGATGATTGTATTGAGAGGATAGGAGAAGAAAAGGATGTTGATATTGCGGCGGAAGACTTGCGATTGGTTAGGGTGTGTTTTGATGATTTTCTTGGTGTGAAGTATCCTGATGCCCTTCTTGGTGATATTTTTAAAGATTTTTGTATTGGTAAGTAGAAAAAACTGTGGATAATTTGTGTTCAAAATTTTGGTTCTTTTTATCCACAAGTTACTCTAGTTAGGCTTACAAGATTTTAGATGGTGTCTACATAGGTTATCATCTTGTTTTTTTGGTGCTGTGCTTGTTTTTCAGGTGGTTATAAACAGAAATTAACCTCCTTAATAATAACAACAATAGTATATTGTTGTTATAACATTCTTATATATATGTTTGATGTAATTGTAATAGGCGGGGGTCACGCCGGTGTTGAGGCAGCACACGCTGTGTATCGGCAGGGCTTAAGTTGCTGCTTGGTAACCTTCTCCCAAGACACCATTGGCCAGATGTCATGTAACCCAGCCATCGGTGGTTTAGGTAAATCTCATTTGGTTCGCGAGGTTGACGCCTTGGGCGGTATCATGGCCCAAGCAACTGACGCATCTGGGATTCAATACAGAACCTTGAACACAAGAAAGGGGTTTGCTGTTCAAGCTTTAAGGGTTCAATGTGATAGAGATAAATATAAAGAATCAATCCAAAGCATATTAAAACAAACCACTATTAAAATTATAGAGGGCGAGGTTGTGGATTTGGTTGTTGAAGATAACATAGCCAAGGGTGTGGTATTACATCAAAGCAAAACAATTAGAGCCAAAAAAATTATTCTGACAACAGGGACTTTTTTAAACGGTGTTATGTTCACCGGAGAAGAGAATTCCTTGGGCGGCAGGGTGGGTGACAAAAGCGCAATACCCCTATCAAAAAGACTGTACGATTTAAGGCTACCCATGGGTCGACTCAAAACAGGCACCCCCGCAAGAATAAAACTTTCCAGCATTAACCTTACCGTGATGGAGGAACAACCAGGTGAGACACCCACACCTCATATGTCTCAGTTAAACCCACCTAAATCACAACTACCCCAAATTTCCTGTCACATCACCAGAACAAACCCATTGACACACAAAATCATCAAAGATAATACCCACCTTTCCGCGATGTACTCTGGGCAAATCTCTGGAATTGGCCCAAGATATTGCCCATCTATCGAGGATAAAATTAATAAATTTGAGGACAAGGATAGCCATCAAATTTTCGTAGAACCAGAGGGCCTTACAAAAGATCTTATCTATCCTAACGGCATCTCCACCAGCCTTCCCAAAAAGGTTCAGAAAAAATTCATTCACTCAATAAAAGGATTTGAGGACTGTGTTATTGAGGAGTATGGATATGCCGTTGAATATGATTTCATAGACCCAAGAGCCCTTCACCAAACCCTTGAAACTAAATTTATAGAAAATCTATATTTAGCCGGCCAGATCAATGGAACCACAGGATATGAAGAAGCGTCTGCCCAGGGCTTAGTGGCCGGCATAAACGCAGCTCAAAAAATACTTAAAAAACCTGATGTTATTTTTTTAAGAAACGAGGCCTATATTGGAGTCTTGATCGATGATCTCACCCTCCACGGAGTAACTGAGCCCTATAGGATGTTTACCAGCAGAGCAGAATTTAGGCTGATGTTATCCCAAGACACAGCTCGCCAACGACTAACTAACAAAGGGTTTGAGCTTGGGTTGATCAACCCCTCAACCTACAACACCTTTCAAAACCAGGAAACTGAATACCAAGCATTCTTAACAACACTAAAAAAACAAAAAATACATGAAACAGACAAAACAACACCAGCAATTGAGTTTTTAAAACGAACCAATTTAAGCCAAGAGGAAATAAAAAACACAATCAAACTAGAGCCCAAACATCAAAAAATGTTTGAGAGAGCTGCCAACGAAATTAAATACCAGGGATATATCGCAAAACAGCAGCGTGAGGTTGAGAGCGCACGCAAACACGAAGAAACCTCAATACCTAAAAACCTAAGTTTTAAATCAATTACTGGATTGTCCAACGAGGTGGTTGAGCGACTAACAACAGCCCAACCCTCAACACTAGGACAGGCACGACGTCTTGAAGGCGTAACACCAGCTGCAATCAACCTTATATCTATTACCATTAAAAAAAATTACCTATCCAACAAGGCTACATCTCATTAACACCCAAACAGAGATTCAAGAGCTAACCAATCAATATGTTGATGAAATTGTGGTTTTTAGCGCCGCACACAACATTGTTGGAAGGAACTCCGCGCAAGATATTCATAGGTTTGATGTTCAAGACTCAGAAACTATTCTTGATCACACCAAGGAACACAAACACATCTTAGATATTGGTAGTGGCGCTGGGTTGCCAGGAATAATCATTGCAATCAATCAACCTTGGACAAAAGTAGTAATGTCTGAAAAAAACAAAAAAAAAGCCTACTTTATAAAAAAAACCATCAAAAACCTTGGGTTAAAAAATGCCGAGGTTATAGATACAGCCATCACAAAACAGACGGTTGATCTTGGGCAGTTTGATGTGGTCACAGCCCGAGCTCTCGCACCAACCAACAAGATTATCGAGATGTCAGAGCAACTCCTAAGCAGCACAGGAAAGTTTCTATTAATGAAGGGGAAAAAAGAAGTCATTCTTGAAGAGGTTGAAGGTTTAGATAAAACAAAATATTCTTACAACATCCACACCAAGAAACTAGCCCAAGCACCTAGACACATATTAGAGATCAATAAGATATGAGACACACCATTGCAATTGCAAACCAAAAAGGCGGTGTTGGAAAAACCACAACAGCTGTAAACCTTTCTGCTGCCATCGCGGGGACCAAAAGAAAAGTTCTACTTATTGATTTAGACCCCCAGGGAAACGCAAGCACTGCGGCCGGAGCAGCAAAAAATGAAAAAACCTTGTTTGAGGTGTACACCCAAAACCTAAGAATTCAGGATGCTATTTTAAAATCATCTGGTGGTTATGATGTTGTTCCTGGTGGCGAAAACCTCATAGCGCTTGAGGTTTTTATTAGAAATGAACACAAGCAGGGAGAGCTTAAAAAACAACTAATAAATCTTGAATATGACTTTATTATTATTGACACACCACCATCACTCAACCAACTAACCCTTGAATCTCTTTTTGCGGCCAGCGCAACACTGATTCCCCTTCAATGCGAATATTATTCACTAGAAGGCATCTCCTCTTTGATCCACACCATCAACACCCTGAACAATAAAAACCTAACAAACAATAGGGTTTTTGGCATTATTAGGACCATGGTTGATATGAGAAACAATCTTGCAAAAGAGGTATCTGAGGAGCTAGAAAAACACTTTCCCTCATTGGTTTTTAATACCCTAATACCTAGAAATGTTAAGTTAGCAGAGGCACCAAGCCACGGAGTATCTGCTATACAATATATGCCATCTTCGTTTGGAGCTAAAGCATATTTAGCACTTGCAGGAGAGTTAATTAGGAGAATAAACAATGGCGGATAAAATACTCAACACAGGCCTGGACGCACTACTAGGGGATGTTGTCGCCCCCAACAAACAATCTATTAAAGACATCGACCTAAACCAAATTAAACCCAACAGGTTTCAACCAAGACAAGTGTTTGACGAACTAAAAATCAATGAGCTGTCACTGTCGATTGCCAAACACGGCATTTTATCTCCTATTTTAGTTCGAGAAACTGGAGCTGGTGGCTATGAACTTATTGCTGGAGAAAGACGGCTCAGAGCTGCCAAAAAAGCAGGCCTTCAAACAGCCCCTTGTTTGTTAGACAATGCAGAAGACCAGTTGTCTCTAGAGCTATCCTTAATTGAAAACTTACAAAGAGAAGATCTCAACCCAGTCGAGGAAGCCAGGGGTTATGATCGCCTAAAAAGAGAGTTCAATTTAACGCAAGATAATATTGCTGAGGTTACCGGAAAAGCAAGGAGCTCTATCGCCAACTCAATGCGTTTGCTGAATTTACCCCAATCAATTATTGATTTACTTTATTCTGGAGACCTGGAAAAAGGTCACGCAAAAATTCTTGCATCCATGGAAAGCTCCGAGGCAGAAGGGCTAGCAAAAAAAATTGTGACTCTTGGGCTCACTGTTAAGGATGCGGCCGCAAACAAAGCACCCAAAAAACACTCAAAACAACAACCTAAAACCAAAAATCGTGATCTCTTAAATATAGAACAAGATCTCTCAGAAAACCTAGGCCATAAGACAGAAATTGATCAACAGTCTCAATCCAAAGGAAGAATCTTAATCTCATATAGCTCTAAAGATGAAAGAGAGAATATAATTAGCAAATTATTGAAACTAAAGAAGAATTAAGCTTGTTCTGAGCCTGATTAATTTTTATAATTTCGCCCCGTAACAACTTATTTAACCCAGCTATAAAAACTTTAAAAGAAAATACTTTATCAATCCTAGGGCTTTTGGCTGCCTTGGTAATATTTCCAGCCTTTATTCAGCCAATTTTCCTTGTGTATTTAGGGTCTATTGCCACAGCTCTTTATCTTTCTAGCCTACCTAAAAGCGAGGCGTTAAATCTTTATCTAGCATTTTTATCCCGCTGGGCAATTTTTATAGTTTTCACCTTATTTTCTTTGATATATATTCCAGAAAACACTCTTATTGCAGTCTTTCTCCTTGTATACTTGAACACAACTTTTAATCCAAAACCAATCACAACCTAAGATGGCTTCAGAATCCGGCGCACAAACAAGCGCAGAATACATTCAACACCATTTAACCAATCTGGTTTGTGGTAAAACCCCTGATGGTTGGACTTGTGATCATAATGCAGTCGATCAAATGGGTTTTTGGTCATTCCATGTGGACTCTTTGGGTTGGTCAGTCTTTTTAGGCTTTGTATTCATAGGTTTATTTCGCTGGGGCGTTCCTAAGCTCTCAACCGAAGCCCCGTCGGGATTTCAAAACTTCGTAGAAATGTGTGTAGAGTTTGTTAATGAAAATGTTCAAAGTATATTTACTTCCGCCAAAAACAACCTAATAGGCCCAATGGCATTAACGGTTTTGGTGTGGGTATTTTTAATGAACTTAATGGATTTAATTCCTGTGGATTATTTGCCAACTCTTGCGGGGCAGGTTGCAGAGGCAACAGGCATGGTAGAAAATTCCAAAGACTCTTATTTCAAAGTCGTTCCAACAACAGACCCCAATATCACCCTAGGCATGGCACTAGCGGTGTTTATTTTAATTATTTTTTACAGCATTAAAATCAAAGGATTAAGGGGGTTTTTAGCAGAGCTCACACTTCATCCTTTTGGCAAGTGGATGATGCCTGTTAACTTAGTGCTTGAGGGCGTTAATCTGATAGCTAAACCTATATCACTAGGGCTACGACTTTTTGGTAACTTGTATGCAGGAGAGATGATATTTATCTTAATCGCATTGATGTTAACTTTTAGTTCAATATCTGTAGGTTTACTTGGTGTGGGTCTACATTTAATATGGGCTCTTTTTCATATATTGATATTAGGCCTTCAGGCGTTTATTTTTATGGTGCTTACCATTGTTTATTTAGCAATGGCGCATGAAACCGAAGACCATTAGGTCTTTATTTTTAGGAGAATAGAATGGAACAATCACTTATATATATAGCTTCAGGGCTTATGATCGGCTTGGGCGCGGTTGGCGCAGCGATTGGTGTTGGGGTTTTGGGTGGAAAATTTTTAGAAGGTGCTGCGCGTCAGCCCGAGCTAATACCCATGCTTAGAACTCAACTTTTTATTGTAATGGGTCTTGTTGATGCCGTTCCAATGATTGGTGTTGGTTTGGGGCTTTACCTGATGTTTGCTGCTTAATTAAGCATGAATATAAACGCAACACTCCTTGGCCAAACTCTAGCATTTGTTATTTTTATAGCAATTTGTTGGAGGTATGTGTGGCCACCCATTATTGCGATCATGGAAGAGAGAGAAAAGCGTATTGCTGACGGTTTAGAGGCAGCTAAAAAAGCAGATGACTCTTTAGAAGAGGCGCAACTTGCCTTTGATCAGGAGATGAACAAAGCAAAAGCAGAGGCGGCAGAGATATTAGAGAAAGCAAATGCCAGAGCATCTCAGATTATTGGTGACGCCACCGAGAAGGCAGGTGTTGAGGCAGAGAAAATACTCACCTCCGCCTCTAAAACAATTGAAAATGATGTTAATAAAGCCAAAGAAGAACTAAGGCAAAAGATGTCCGCGTTAATAATTGAAACTTCAGAAAAAATTCTGGATGATGAAATTAACACCGAGAAGCATCAAGAACTTCTAACTAAGGCGGCTTCAGAGCTATAACAAATGATTGAACTCTCCCCACTTGCTCGACCATATGCTAAAGCTGTTTTTGCAGCGGCATTAGATGTTGGCCAGCACGATGGAGTGGGCTCTGAGCTTTTATTGCTATCATCTATCGCCCAAACCCCCGAGGTGACTTACCTGATAGAAGATCCAGAGCTCTCAAAAAACAAAATCGCACAAAGCATCATAGGGTTGTGCAAAGAAGATTTGAGCGCAATCTCAGTCAATATGGTTAATTTGTTGGCTGAAAATAAGCGCTTAAATCTTATTGATGCAATTTTTGTTAGCTACCAAGAATTACTAGAAGAACATAATAAAACTAGCTCTATTGTTGTCAATGTCGCCAACCTTCCATCAGAAGAGAACAAAAAAATAATCATACAAAAACTTTCCACCTCTTATGGGGAAGGTTCTAACATAGAATTTGTAGAAGACCCATCCATTATGGGTGGTCTCTCAATAAAGATTGGAGATGAAACGCTAGATCTCTCCATTCGAGGAAAAGTCAAAAAATTAGTAAATCAATTAAATTTTTAAGGTAAAAAAATGAGTCAATTAAACCCATCAGAAATATCCAGCGTTCTTAAAGAGAAGATAGCTGGCCTTGACCTCTCAGCTGAGAGAAAAAATGAGGGCATTATTGTTAGTGTCTCCGACGGAATTGTTAGAATCCATGGTATGGGCGATGTGATGTATGGAGAGCTCATTGAATTTGAAAATGGCATTCTGGGTTTAGCCTTAAACCTTGAGCAAGATTCTGTTGGTGCTGTTGTACTGGGTGACTATCTTGACCTAATTGAAGGACAAAAAGCAGTGTGTACAGGAAGAATTTTAGAGGTTCCGGTGGGAGAGGCTTTGCTTGGGCGTGTTGTTGATGCTCTTGGAGCGCCAATTGATGGTAAGGGTGAAATCAAAACAACAGAAACTGCTCCAGTTGAGGTAGTTGCTCCCGGGGTTATTGCCAGGCAATCAGTTGATCAGCCAGTTCAAATCGGCCTTAAGGCTGTTGATGCGATGGTGCCGATTGGAAGAGGACAAAGAGAGTTAATTATTGGCGACAGACAAACTGGTAAAACAGCGGTTGCCATTGATGCAATTATTAATCAAAAGGGCACAGGGATTAAATGTATCTATGTTGCCATTGGCCAAAAACAATCAACAGTTGTTAATGTGGTAAAGAAGCTAGAAGAGCATGGCGCCTTAGAGCACACAATCATTGTTTCAGCCTCAGCTTCAGACCCAGCTCCAATGCAATATTTATCAGCTTATGCTGGTTGTTCTATGGGAGAGTACTTTAGAGACAAAGGTGAGGATGCCTTAATTGTTTACGATGATTTATCAAAACAAGCTGTAGCCTATAGACAGGTTTCACTTCTTTTAAAAAGACCTCCCGGAAGAGAAGCCTATCCAGGGGATGTGTTTTATCTTCACTCAAGATTACTAGAAAGAGCCGCTCGAGTTAATGCAGACTATGTTGAAAAAGCCACTAATGGCAAAGTAAAAGGAAAAACTGGCTCACTCACAGCCCTACCTATTATTGAAACCCAAGCAGGAGATGTATCTGCCTTTGTGCCAACCAACGTTATTTCTATTACAGACGGTCAAATATTCTTAGAGACTGATCTATTTAATTCTGGCGTTAGACCGGCGATTAATCCAGGTATTTCTGTTTCAAGGGTAGGTGGAGCTGCTCAAACTAAAATTATGAAGAAGCTCAGTGGTGGCGTAAGAACCGCATTAGCACAATACAGAGAGCTGGCAGCTTTCTCTCAGTTTGCATCAGACCTAGATGAAGCAACTAAAGCCCAGCTTGCTAGAGGTCAAAGAATCACTGAGCTCATTAAACAAAAACAATATGCCCCTATGAGCGTTGCACAACAATCTCTCAGTATTTTTGCTGCAGACAGAGGATACATGGATGATATCCCCGTAGAAAAAGTAGGAAGTTTTGAGGAGGCCCTCCATAGCTTCTTTACTTCAGAAAAAGCAGATCTAGAAAAAAGTATCAATGACACAGGTGATTGGAATGACGACATTGAGAAACAATTCACAGAAGTGGTTGAGCAGTTTAAAAAAACTCAAACGTTTTAATTTAGATTAATAATGGCAAACACCAAAGAGGTTAGAAAACAGATTGCGAGCATTAAAAGCACGCAAAAAATAACTTCGGCTATGGAAATGGTTGCTGCTAGCAAAATTAGAAAAACTCAGGGCGAGATGCAACTTGGCAGACCTTATTCTGAAAAGATCAAAGAGGTTATTTCTCACATTGCAACATCAAGCTCAGAATACTCCCACCCCTTTTATGAAAACAGAGAGCCCAAAAAAGCATGTTTTATTGTTGTGAGCTCTGACAAGGGTTTATGCGGCGGTTTAAACATTAACCTTTTTAAAAGTGTCATCAATAAAGCAGCAGAGCTTAATGCTCAAGGCGTTGAATCTAGTTTTGCTTTAATTGGTGTAAAAGCAGCCAACTTTTTTAAAACAGTGGGTGGGAATGTGGTGGCCAATGCTCAAAAACTGGGTGACAAGCCAGATCCTGATATGTTGATTGGTTTAACCAAAACAGTTTTAGATTTACACAAAGAGAAAGATATTGATCAGGTTTATCTTTGCAGCAATAAGTTTATCAACACCATGACTCAACAACCTACAGTTCAACAACTTATTCCATTGCCAGCAATAGCTGATGATGGCTTTGCCTCGACTCATTGGGATTATATTTATGAGCCAGAGGCCAAGGAATTGCTAGAGGGCTTAATGACACGATATATCGAGTCTCTTATTTATCATGCGGTCGTTGAAAACAATGCATGTGAACAGGCAGCTAAGATGTTAGCAATGAAAAATGCCACAGAGAATGCAGGGGATTTGATTAAAGAATTAGAACTTTTATATAACAATGTAAGGCAAGCAGCAATTACTCAAGAGTTATCTGAGATAGTTGGCGGCGCGGCTGCGGTTTAAGGAGAAAAAAATGAGTAATGGTTTAATAACACAAATTATTGGAGCGGTTATTGATGTAGAGTTTGAAAAAACTAACATCCCAAAGGTATATGAGGCAATTATTATCTCTGATACTGGAACAGTTTTAGAGGTTCAACAACAGCTGGGCGATGGCATTGTTAGAGCAATTGCCATGGGTACAACTGAAGGGTTAAAAAGAGGTTTAAAGGTAGAGCGCACCAATGCACCTATCTCTGTTCCCGTTGGAGAGAAAACTCTTGGCAGAATTATGGACGTTTTAGGCAACCCTATTGATGAGTGTGGTCCAATTGGCGCAGAAACAACCATGCCTATTCACAGAAAGCCCCCAAGCTACATGGACCAATCTCTTTCTGATGAGCTATTAGAAACAGGAATTAAGGTGATTGATTTGATTTGTCCTTTTGCCAAGGGCGGTAAAGTGGGCTTGTTTGGCGGAGCTGGTGTGGGCAAAACGGTAAATATGATGGAGCTGATCAATAACATTGCTACAGAGCACTCAGGTCTCTCAGTGTTTGCTGGTGTGGGAGAGCGAACAAGAGAAGGAAATGACTTCTACTACGAGATGCAAGAATCAGGCGTGGTCAACATTGAAAAACCAAGTGAATCAAAAGTGGCCATGGTTTACGGTCAAATGAATGAGCCTCCAGGAAATAGATTAAGAGTGGCTTTGACTGGACTCACCATGGCTGAAAAATTTAGAGATGAAGGAAGAGATGTGTTGTTGTTTATTGATAACATCTATCGATACACCCTTGCCGGTGTAGAGGTTTCAGCTCTACTGGGAAGAATGCCATCAGCCGTCGGATATCAGCCAACATTGGCTGAAGAAATGGGCGCACTACAAGAAAGGATTACCTCAACCAACGATGGTTCAATCACCTCTATTCAAGCCGTGTATGTTCCAGCGGATGATTTAACGGACCCATCCCCAGCGACAACTTTTGCTCACTTGGATGCAACAGTTGTACTTTCCAGACAAATTGCTGAGCTTGGAATTTATCCTGCAGTGGATCCACTAGACTCTACCAGCAGACAGTTAGATCCATTGGTCGTTGGTGAAGAGCATTATAATGTTGCTCAAGGCGTGCAAGGTGTCTTGCAGAAGTACAAAGAGCTTAAAGACATCATTGCAATTTTGGGAATGGATGAGCTATCTGAAGAAGATAAATTAGCAGTGTCGAGAGCAAGAAAAGTTGAAAGATTCTTATCACAGCCGTTCACAGTGGCAGAAGTTTTTACAGGCTCGCCAGGTAAATATGTGAAGCTAGAAGACACCATTAAATCGTTTAAAGGAATTTTAGCAGGGGATTATGATGATCTTCCCGAGCAAGCATTCTATATGGTTGGCACCATTGAAGAGGCTGTAGAAAAAGCTAAAACCTTATAACTTACCAATCATGTCTACCATTAAAGTCAGCATAGTTTCAGCTAGTGAGGAAATTTATTCTGGCGAAGGCACCATGGTCTTTGCAACAGGATCTCTTGGCGAGATTGGTATTGCTCCCGGGCATACACCCCTCCTTACAGGTTTAGCTCCAGGGCCAGTTCGAGTTCAAAATGGAGACGACGAGCAAACTTTCTTCTGTTCAGGTGGTTTTATTGAAATTCAACCAGATGTTGTAACCTTTTTATCTGATCGAGCAGAAAGAGCTGATTCAATGGATGAAGCAGAGGCCATCAAAGCACAAGAACAAGCAGAGAAAAACATGCACGATCAACAGTCCACTTTGGACTACACCAAAGCCGCTGCTCAATTAGCAGAGGCGGCAGCAAGAATTAAAACTATTCAAAAACTTAGAAAAAACAAGTAAGGTACTTGTATCACGTTTAATTTTTTTTCGCATTGACAATTCATACCATTATCCTTGCAGCGGGCAAAGGAACTCGCATGAACAGCAACCTGCCCAAGGTGCTGCAGCCTCTTGGTGGATCAAACCTCATCTCCCGAGTGATCACCACCGCCCAAAAAACCAGCGATGATATTACTGTGGTGGTTGGACACCAAAAAAACCTTTTAAAATCCTACATTGAGGGCCACTATCCTTCTGTTAAGACAGCTGATCAGGACGAGCAATTAGGCACAGGGCATGCTGTCAAAACAGCAGTCCATTTAATAACGCCGAATCAAAGAGTTTTAATTCTTTATGGCGATGTTCCACTAATTTCTGATGCCACCATACAAAATTTAATATCCAGCGAGAGTCCTTGCTCTTTATTGTCCATGGTTCTATCAGACCCTACAGGTTATGGCAGAGTCATCCAAGATAGCGCAGGCCATGCTTTAAAAATAACTGAGCACAAGGACGCGTCCCCAGAAGAAAGAAAAATTAATGAAGTGTTTACCGGAACCATGTTGGTGGATGGAGGCCTGTTGATTGATGCATTAAAGGGCTTAGAGAACAACAATGCAGCTTCTGAATACTATCTCACAGATGTTGTAGAGATACTTTCTACAAAAGGGGTTAAAATAAACTCTATTCAAGCAAACCCTCAAGAAGTAATAGGGGTGAATAATAAAAAAGAGCTACACCACGTTGAATCTATTTTAAGAACCATGAATGCAGAAAAACTTTTAGACCAAGGACTTACACTCACAGACGCCTCCCGTGTTGATCTTCGCGGTGAACTGAGTGCCGGCAAAGATTGCAGCATTGATGTGAACGTTATTATAGAAGGCACCGTTAGCCTGGGTGAAAACGTCACCATTAAATCAAATGTGATCTTAGAAAATGTTTCAATTGGCGACAACTCGGTGATCGAGCCATTTTCACACCTAGTCTCAGCAATCATTGGATCAAACTGCAGTATTGGGCCTTATGCCAGACTAAGAGAGGGATCTGAGATTGGAAACAATGCAAAAATAGGTAATTTTGTAGAGACCAAAAAAACTAAACTTGGAAATGGCGCAAAAGCCAACCACCTAGCTTATCTTGGAGATGCAGACATTGGAGCCAACGCAAACATAGGAGCCGGCACCATTACCTGTAATTATGATGGGGTTAATAAATCTAAAACCACCATCGGAGACAACAGTTTTATAGGCACTAATTCCTCTTTGGTTGCACCGGTTAACATAGGCAAGGGCGCCTATGTGGGTGCAGGCTCCGTAATAACCAAGGACGTGCCAGACGAAGCTTTGGCTGTAGGTAGAGGCAAGCAAATCATTAAAGAAGACTGGGCAAAAAACAAAAAATAATATGTGTGGAATCATAGGAGCTGCCTCATCCCGCAACGTCGGTAAGTTACTGGTCCAAGGTCTCCATAAAATGGAATACCGCGGCTATGACTCTGCCGGGATCGCGCTTCACCAAAAAGACAGCATTTACAGGCTAAGAAGCCTTGGCAAGGTGAGCCTTTTAGAGGACGGCATGATTCAAGAGCGCCCAAAAAGTAAGTTAGGTATTGCCCATACGAGATGGGCTACTCATGGCAAACCTTCTGAAGCTAACGCTCATCCTCACGCCTCTTCTGGAGAGGTACACATAGTACACAACGGCATAATTGAAAACTATTTACAGTTGCGAGAGCAGCTAACCTCAGCAGGCTATGAATTTACCTCAGAGACTGACTCAGAGGTTATCGCCCACTTACTACATCAACACCTAAAGGGAACAGACAATCTTTTAGATGCTATGCATTTAGCAACAAAAGAGCTGGATGGAGCCTACGCCATTGCTGCCATTCATATCAATGAAAAAGATAGATTAATTGTAGCTAGAAATAAAAGTCCTTTACTGATTGGAGTGGGCATTGAGGAAAACTTTGCAGCCTCCGATCCGTTAGCACTATCACAACTAACCAATCAATTTGTTTTTCTAGAAGATGGGGATGTGGCTGAGATTAATAAGACTGATTATCAGGTCTATACAGCCAAAGATGTTTCCATCACTCGAGAAATCACAGAGATCGACATAGCGGTTAATGCTGTCACTAAGGGTGAATATTCTCACTTCATGGAAAAAGAAATATACGAACAACCTGATGCTGTGGCCAATACCATTAACGGCAAACTGGGCGAAGATGACGTATTGGATAATATTTTTGGCCTAGGTTCCTCAGAGGCTTTTAAGGACATCAAGAGAATTCAATTTGTTGCCTGTGGTACCAGCCTGCATGCTGGAAAGGTTGGAAGATTTTGGTTTGAAAAAATTGCCAGAATTCCATGTTATGTAGATTTTGCAAGTGAGTATCGTTACAGAGACCCATTAGTAGAAGAGGGCACCTTGTTCGTTACTATCTCTCAGTCTGGAGAAACAGCCGATACCTTAGCCGCCCTAAGATATGCTCAACAAAAAGATTACCTTAGCACCCTGTCCATTTGTAACGTCCCCACAAGCTCACTAGCACGAGAATCTGAACACGTTCTTTTTACAAACGCTGGTCCTGAAATAGGCGTTGCCTCAACCAAAGCATTCACCACTCAACTAGCCGGCTTAATGTTGCTGGCCATGTCGATTGCAAAAAGTTTAGGTAGAGATAAAGACCTAAGAAAAAATTTAGCCAACGAGCTCAGAGACTTACCGGGAGTCATTAAGGAGACCTTAAAACTGTCCGATAAAATCTTAAAAATAGTTCCCAATATTGCAGACAAGCACAACGCATTGTTTTTAGGTAGAGGAATGTTCTTTCCAATTGTCCAAGAAGGAGCTTTAAAGCTTAAGGAAATCTCATACATTCATGCAGAAGCTTATCCAGCAGGTGAGCTCAAGCATGGGCCCTTGGCTTTGGTGGACGATCAAATTCCAGTGATTGCACTTTCACCAGAAGACACGCTGACAGAAAAGCTGGTCTCTAATTTAGAAGAAGTGAAGGCAAGAGGTGGAACGCTTTATGTGTTTGGTGGGGGTAACTCTAAAATTCATATTGAGCGTGGAGCTTTTATTCAAATGCCCGCATGCAGTGAATTGCTCGCACCAATCATTTATACCATCCCGCTTCAAATTCTTGCTTATCAAGTGGCATGCCAAAGAGGCACGGACCTCGACCAACCAAGGAACTTAGCCAAATCAGTCACTGTCGAATAGATTTGGGTGTTACCCTTTATGGGAAGTTTCTTCTCATTTAGAATTTTCAATCACCCTATCATCGAATGATTTAGTTCCTGAACAAAAATACTCCAAGAAACAAGAGATCCTTCATAATCTAATTGTTTATCTACATGAGGAAAAGGGATTAGGTTATAGGAAAATCTCATACAAACTCAATGAGTGGGGAATTAAAACTCCAAGAGGAAAGAAATGGTTCAACACATCAGTTCATTCTGTTCTGAAAAGAAGAAACCAAAGAGAGAATCGTATTGATAAACAAAGAAACCAACGATACCCAATCGAAATAGGAGAACTATCCATTAAATACCTTTCTATTGATTAATCTTAATTAACTATAAAAATCTGGGAACTTGTCAAAGGGGAGTCTTGCAGATCTATTTAGATTGATCCAATCAATATATTTTATTAAGACTCACGATAATTTTCTAACCACCATTTGCAGAGCTTAATATCTGACCTGATGAATAAATTAAAAGTTTCATCGCTGGTATTGTTTGACTTGTCCATTTCTTGTTTATAAAACTTTGTCATTGGCAAGATTAACTTAGTTACGTTAGCAATGAAGTCTCTTTCATTTATAGGGTTCAAGCTGTTGTAGAGATTTTCTCCCCAGTCTCTTAGAGTTTGTTGTGCATTGCCGAGCTTTACTCTAAGTGGCTCAGGAACATCATCTGAAGAATTAGTAACCATTGACCACATAAGACCAGTCAAACCCATGCATCGATAGGTAACATACAATGATTCGCTTGGCCCCGTCTTCCAATCTAGCTGAGCCATATAAACCTCCAATGGAATCTCATTGTTCTCATTGGCAAATACTATGGGTGAAAGCAAGAAAAGGGCGATGAGTTTTTTTATATTTTCACCTGCTTGTTAGAAGCTCTCAGCATGAACCCTGAGTTGCAGATTTGCTGGGCTTGGTAAGTTGAATCCTTCAAACCATCCAAGATGAATGTTTGGTCCTTCATGCCGGTGGCTGGTTGAAACTTCACAACCACTTTAGAAGCGTTATAAAAAGATGGAAATTGTTTAAGTCCAAACCAACCAACCTTCTCTCCACCAGAGCCATCAAACGTAAACTCTAAATTGAGCTTGGCTTTCATGGGTTTTTTTTTATCCACTAAGATTTTGGCATAGACGGTCGAGCCTTTTTGAATTCCTTTAGGGATTTCTATCAAGAGGTAGGGATAGTTAGGAATGCAGTGCGGTCTTTCAACATGAAAGCCTAGCTGGGTTCCATTGTCTGCATCCACTGCAGTCTTTGCTATCGTTAGTTCGTTCTCACTTAAATCATCTATCCGAAAGTTATCAAGGGTCGTAATGCTCACCTCAGCATAAGACAGAGTACTCAACAGCATCATAAATACAACAGACTTACCTTTAAACGAATTGCTTTGCCCAGAAAAGGGTCCCAAACGCATGACATGGATTTTCTGGAGTTTAATTTC